>ERZ1034488.102-NODE-102-length-20791-cov-4.928241_pt1 | contig 20791 bp, 19 predicted proteins | sample MGYA00520646_ERZ1034488 | MGnify/ENA primary metagenome ERZ1034488 (study PRJEB33760, sample SAMEA4777686) | hypersaline lake metagenome | biome: hypersaline environment; feature: brines | place: Spain | collected 2012-08 | depth 0 m ...
GGAGCACCGGCCGCGTGTCGCCCACACTGGCCGCCAGCGCCGCAATCACCGTCGCCGCCGCGGCCGTGCCGACCCCCCCGAGCGTCCGCGGAACCGAGCGCCCCGCTGCCGCCGCCGCGAGCCAGGTCGCGCCGCCGGCGACCGCCGCAGTGACGTACACCGCTGGCGTCCCGAGCAACGGCGCGGCCACGGCCGGCACGGCGTCCAACACGTACAGGACGTGTGCTGCGGCACCGACGACCATCCACGGCACCGTCGCGAGGACGTGCCGCTCGCCGAACGGCGGGTCGCGTGCCCAGACCCCAGCGGCGACCGCGCCGACCCCGACGAGGAGTGCGAGGAGGTACGGTGTCGGCGGGAGCGCGAACCCCTCCGGCAACAACTGCGCGACGACCGACGGTGTCGTCACCCACAGATCCAGTGACACGACAGAGCAAACCGACCCCGTCGCAAAAAACCGACCGGGTCGTGGTCGGACGGACCCGACCGGACTGTGGTCGGACGAACCTGACCGGGTCGTGGTCGACTGTGAGCGATCCGCGTTCACTCGTCGACGCTCGATCAGCTGTAACGGTCCTCGGCCCACGGGTCGGCGGTGTCGGAGTAGCCGCGTTTCTCCCAGTACCCCCGCTCGGGTTCGGTGAGGAACTCCACGCCCGTCACCCACTTCGCGCCCTTGTAGGCGTACTTGTGCGGGGTGACGACCCGGAGCGGACCGCCGTGGTCCGCCGGCAACGGCTCGCCGTCGTACTCGGAGACGAACAACACCTCCCGGCGGTCACACTCCGACAACGAGAGATCCGTCGTGTAGCCGTCCAGCGCGTGGAACATGACGTGGACGGCGTCGTGGTGGACCCCCGCCCGCTCGACGATCTCCGGGAACGGCACCCCGGTGAACTCACAGTCGAACTTCGACCAGCCGGTGACACAGTGGAAATCCTGGCGTTGGGTCTCTGTCGGCAGCTCCTGGAACGTCTCGTAGTCGAGCGTGAGGTCGTTCTCGACGGCTCCCCACACCTCGAACGCCCACTCCTCGCGGTTCCAGTCTGGCGTGCCGGACTTCGAGAGCACGGGGAACCGGTCCGTCTCCCGTTGGCCCGGCGGGAGTCGGTCCTCCCCGTGTGTCTCCCACAGGTCGGTCACGTCCGTGTCGACGCCGTCGTCGGTGCTCATACTCTCGTCGAGGGGCGGACCACACCAAAGCGTGTCGGAGCGGTGCGGGACAGTACCTGTCTGCCCGCTCACTCGACGACAAACGACTCCCGGTCGCGCACCTGCTTGGACTCCGTGGTCGACTCACCCAACAGCCCGCGGGCGGCGGATTTCCCCCACTCGACGGCCGGCTGTGTGAACGGCGACACGTCGGCCAGTTCGCCGAACAACACGCAGGCGGCCTCGCTGGCGTACAGCAGTTCCCCGAGCGCGGCCGGCGAGACGGCGTCGATCTCGATCCGGACGGTCTCGCGGTCGGCGGCCGCCAGACTCGCCTCCGTCGCCCGCAACTCGGCGTCGAGCAACCCCCGCAGCGACGCGTCACCCAGATACGACAGCCCCTCTAACTCGGTCTCGGGGATCGCCCGGTCTGGCCCGTTGGCGACCCGGACGACGGTGACGAGCTTGTCCGCCGGGCCGGCGCGGTACAGTTGGAGCTGGGAATGTTGGTCGGTAACCCCCAGCGCCCGGGCGGGGGTCTGCCCGCGGCCGTCTTTCCCGAGCGACTCCGCCCACAGCTGTGCGAACCACTCTGCGTACCGCTCCAACGACTCCGCGTACGGTAAGAGCGCGTTCACCCCGGCGCCGCGCTCGGCGAGCGCGTAGGCCGTCGCGCCGTAGGCGTACGCCGGCGCGTCGAACACCGACGGCGCGAGCCGGTCGGCGCCGCGGGCACCCCCTTCGACGACCGCCTCGATGTCGACCCCGGCCAACGCCGGAACGAGCAACCCCACGCTCGACAACGCCGAGAACCGACCCGGAACACCCTCCGGAACACGGAGCCGCGGGAGATCGTGTGTGTCGGCGAGATCGGCGAGATTCCCCGCTTCGCCGGTGGTCACGACCGTGTGGTCGGTCCAGTCGACGCCGGCGTCGGCCAGCGTCTCCCGGACGACCAGGAAGTTCGCCAGCGTCTCTGCGGTCGTCCCCGACCGCGAGACGACGTTGACGACGCTCCGTGAGGGGTCGATCCCCGCGAGTCGGGTCTCGATCCACGCCGGATCGACGTTGTCGAGTGTGACGATCTCCGGGGCGTCACCAGATTCGTCACCCAGCGCCTCCGCAATCGTCGCGGCACCCAGCGCACTGCCGCCGATCCCGACCGTCACGACCGCGTCCAGTGAGCCGTCACCGACCGCACGCTCCCGTGCCGCGCTGGCGGTCTCGCGGATCGCGGCGGTGTCGACCGTCTCCGGGAGCGCGAGCGCGGCGTAGCCGTGGTCTCGGTTCCGGCGGCCGCGCGCGATCCGTTCGTGTGCCGTCGCGACGCGGTCGTCGAGCGTTTCCAGATCCTCGCGTGTCAGGCCGAGCGCGCCGCCGAGGGCGTTGCCGATGTCTACCTTCACACACGAGCGGACGACGGCGGGAACGAAAAACCGTGGCACTGCCGACGACAGGACGCGGGGGTAGAACGGAGGGGTCGGGCGGACGCTCGGCGACTGAGGTGTGCTCGCCGACCGGGAGACGCGACGCTTTTCTGGAACGCCAGCGTAGCGCCGTCGATGACAGAGACGGAGTCGGCCAGCGAGAGTCCCGAGGGCGGCTACGGCGGGTTGTTGGGTGCGTTCCCGTACGCCGTCCGGCGGTCGGAGTCGTGGTTGTTCCGGTCGTACGTCGTCTGTGCGGCCGTCGTCGCCGCCTTCCTCTCGGTCGTATTTACGCTGGCGTTGGTCCAACAGCTCGGCGCGACGGCGGGGGAACGGTTCTCCATCGCGCGGGCGTTCGTCATCCTCGTCGGGCTGGCGGCCGTCGCGCCGACAGTCACGCCGGTGTTGTTGGTCGCCCGGAGCCACCGCCGCGGCGCCGACCGCCGCCGGGGCTACGAGGTCGGGCTGGCGCTCTCGGGGTATCTGTTCGTCGCCTCCCTGTACGGGTTGGTCGTCGCCACCGCCCCCGAACAGTTCCAACAGACGCCACAGGGGCTGTTCGCGCCGCTCGTGTCGGCGTTGTACGCGTTGCCGTCGACGTACGCGCTGGGGATTCCTGCCGCGGGCGCGGCGGTGATCGCCGGCGCGCACTACGCGCGGCGGTAGCTCCCGCCCGTCACGACAGCCGAGACGCCCCCGTGACGAAACGCCGAAAGCCGCGCGTCGTCTACACCCCGGCGTGACAGACGACACACACGGCGAGGAGCCGGTCGACCCGGCGGAACTGGCCGCGGAGTTGGCCGCCGAGGTCGACGGCAACTCGCCGACCGACGGAGACGACACGCCGACAGGGGCGTCCGCCGAGGGCACAGCGACATCAAGCGGTGGCGTGACACAGAGCACGTTCGTCGTGACACACGCCGACGACGACTCGGCGATGCTGCGTGACGCGGCCACCGGACAGGTCCACACCCTCTCGGAGAACCCAGAGCTGGAGCCAGAGGCGGTCGTCAAGGCGACGGTTGCGCCGGAGCCGCCGATGGGGGTCACCGACGAACTCCGCGAGGTGACCGACGAGCGGAGCGTCCGGATCGAGGCCGTCGGCGAGGCGCCGACAACACAGGCCCGTCGGATCGCTCGCGATCAGGAGCCCGGCGAGGTGACGCGGCAGGAACGCGCCGGCGACGGGGAGTTTCACGTGATCACCGTCCCGGAGGGGCAAACGGAGATCGCCGTCGAGGACGTGATGAACGACCGCGAGACCAGACTGCTCCAGGCGGCCCGCGCCGGCGCGTCGTTGGTCGAAGTGCGCTCGGAGCCGGGGGTCGTCTCCGTGCGTTACCTGCCGTAGCGACTCCGGGCGTCGGTAGTGACGCGCTCCGGCCCGGCCAGCGTCGGTAGTGACGCGCTCCGGCCCGGCCAGCGTCGGTAGTGACGCGCTCCAGACCAGCGTGGCAGTTATGAGACACGGGAATGTACCACCGACAGATGACGGGATCGGAGGTGTCAGGTGACACACGGGAGGCGATCGTCCGCGCGACGTACCGTGCGTTGTGTGCGAACGGCTACGCCGACACGACGATCTCGGCGATCGCCGCGGAGTTCGAGAAGAGCAAGTCGTTGCTCTACTACCACTACGACGGGAAAGACGACCTGTTGGAGGAGTTTCTCCGATTCGTCCTCGACCAGTTGGAGTCGGAGTTGGCGGCCACAGACGCACCCGACGCGGAGGCGCAGTTCTGGAGCGTGGTCGACCAACTGTTGCCGCCGGAGCCGGACGCGGAGGCGATGCGGCTCCGCCGGGCGCTCGTGGAGGCGCGGGCGAACGCCCCCCACTCGGCGACGTACCACGACCGGTTCGAGGAGTCCGACGAGGTGATCCTCAACCGGCTGGCGGCCGCCGTCGACCGCGGGGTCGAGACCGGCGCGTTCAGAGCCGTCGACCCCGAGCCGACCGCGGAGTTCGTCTGTTCGACCGCCTACGGCGCCATCGAACGCGCAGTGACGTTGGAGGATCGGCGTCCGATCCACGAGGCCCGTACCGGACTGGAACGGTACGTCGATGGCTGTCTCCGTGCAGAGGAGTGACGACTGTCTCTGTGCAGAGGGGTGACGCCTGTCTTCGCACGGCGGCGTGACGGCGAGGGTGGGCAGTCGTTCGTCAGCTACTTTCCCACGGGCGACGCAGACCCCGGTAATGCAACTCCTGGTGGTCGGAGCCGGCGAGATGGGGCGCTGGCTCGCGGACACGCTCGCGCCGCGGGTCGACGGGGTCGCCTTCGCCGACCGGGACGCGGCGGCGGCGGAGGCGGCCGCGCGCGGACAGACGGGCGTCGAGAGCCGCGCGGTCGCGTTGGAGACTGGGGCGTCGTTCGACGTGGTCGCGCTCGCAGTGCCGATTCCGACGGTCGGGGCGGCAGTGCGGAGTCACGCGCCGAACGCGACCGGCGCGCTCGTCGACGTGACCGGCGCGATGGAACCGGCCTTGGAGGCGATGGAGCGACACGCCGTCTCGGAGTACGCCAGCTTCCACCCGTTGTTTGCGCCGCCACGCGCTCCCGGACGGGTGGCGTACGTCCCCGGTGACCCCGGCGGGACGGTCGGCCGGGTGCGGTCGGCGATGACCGACGCCGGCAACAAGGTGTTCGAGACGACCGCCGCAGACCACGACACGGCGATGGAGTCCGTCCAGACGAAGGCGCACGCGGCGGTGTTGGCGTACGCGCTCGCCGCCGAGCCGGTCGACGAGCGGTTCCACACGCCCGTCTCCTCGTCGCTGGCGGAGCTGGTGGCGACTGTCACTGAGGGTGAGCCGCGCGTGTACGCCGACGTACAGGAGACGTTCGCCGGCGCCGAGGGGGTCGCGGACGCCGCCAGGTCGGTCGCGGACGCCGTCGGCGACGAGGCGGCGTTCCGAGCGTTGTTCGAGACCGCTCGCGAGCAGGTGGACGGACTGGAGCCGCGTGTGGCGACGGGAGACGGTGAGCAGAACGGAGCACACAGCGGTGAACGGGACGCCGACACGTTCGACGACGGAGGTGCGCCGTGAGCGTCGACCGCGAGTCACTCCGAGAGAACGCGAAGTATCTCCAGAACGTCCGGCCGGTCGACCCAGAGGAGATCTACGAGTATCTCCCCGGCCAGCCACACCCGGCGGTCGTCCGGGAGGCGTTGCGCGAGGAGTCGTTCGGGTTGGGGCTCCGCGAACAGGACGACGGGACCTTCGTCCCCGTAGAGGCGGCGCCGGCGCCGACGCCCGGCTGGGAGCCGACGGCGTTCCCCGAACGGTACGACCGCGCGCTGGAGGGGGTGTTGCTCGACCAGTTCGGCCGGGAGTGGGCGACCGGCGACAGCGGCTACACGCTCCGCGAGCGGATTCGGGAGCTGAAGGAGAACTACTACCGCGGCCAGACGGCCGACTACGACGAGGTGGCGGCGTCGGCGTACGCCGTCTACCACGGCGCGGACTTCTACGCCGCGACGGGGTACGCACTCGATCCGTTGGCCGAGCGTGGGTTGCTCCCGCGGCGACTCCGCGTGCTCGATGTCGGCGCGGGCACCGGCGGGCCGGCACTGGCGCTCCACGACTACCTCCCCGAGGACGCAATCGTCGACTACCACGCCGTCGAGCCGTCGGCGAACGCGGACGTGCTCGCGGAACTGCTGGGGGAGACGGATCGGAACTTCCGGCCGACGATCCACCGCACCACCGCGGAGGCGTTCGACCCCGGAACGGTCGGCACGGTCGATCTGTTGGTGTTCGGCAACGTGTTGTCGGAGTTGGCGACGCCCGCGGCGACCGTCCGGCGGTACTGTGAGACGCTGGCGGCCGACGGGACCTGTCTGTTGCTCGCGCCCGCCGACTTAGAGACGGCGACGGGACTGCGCGAGGTCGAACGGACGGTCACCGACGGCGGTGAGTTGGGCGTGTACGCGCCCACACTCCGCCTGTGGGACGGGGACCAGCCCGCAGACGCTGGCTGGTCGTTCGACGAACGCGGGTCACTGGAGCCGCCCGCGACACAGGACCGGCTGGCGGCGGCCGCCGACCCCGACGAGTTCCCCGACCGGGCGGATCTCGACCCGGCGCAGTTTCGGAACACGAGCGTCCGGTTCGCGTACGCACTGCTCCGGCGGGACGGCGAGCGTCGGCTCCCCGTCCGGGCGAGTGCGAGCAGACACGCCCGGCTGGCGGAGTCGGACGACCACGTCACCAACCGGGTGAACTGTCTGGTGGTGAAGCTCTCCCGGAACCTCGCGGACGGCGGCAACCCCGTGTACCGCGTCGGCGACGGCTCACAGACAGTCGACCACTACGCGGTCTCCACCCGAGAGTCCGTGCTCAACACCGCACTCGCGGACGCACCGTACGGCGCGGTGTTGTCCGTGGAGAACGTGCTCGTGTTGTGGAACGACGACGAGGAGGCGTACAATCTCGTGTGTGACGCGGAGACGGTCGTCGACTTAGTGGGGTGAGGTGTGGAGGAGACCCCCGACGGCACCCCGGTCGGCGTCGACGACCCGTACGACCACGCCGGGCGGTGTGACCACCTGACCGACGACGGCCGGTGTCGGTACGCGTTGGAACGGGCCGGCGACGACCCCGCTTTCGCCGCCGAGCGCCGCGCCGCCGACTACGCCTGTGTCGCCGCCGACCCGGACACGGAGTGGCGCGACTGTCCACACTACCGGTCGACGACGGACGGCCGAGCCTGTCGGCGGTGCGGGCTGTCGGAGCGCCGCGTCGCACACGACGACAGCCGCCCGCTCGTCGAGGAACACCACCTCTCGTACGGGGACGCTGGATCTGCCGAGACGACTGCACACGAGATCACGGTCGCGCTGTGTCGGTGGTGTCACGCGAAGGTCCACGAGGGGTGGGCGCGTGTCGACGACGACGCAGAGCCGACCGCCGAGGCCATCGCCGCCCGGGAGTCACGCCGGAGCACGGAGTTGGAGGAGGCGGGGTTCTCGACGGCCGCCGAACGGTTCGACCCCGACACCCACGGCGACGGGGACGGCTGAGATCGGCAGGCAACGGCTGTCGCTCGGATCGTTCCCGCCGTGTGGCAACACTCGACACCCGTGGGGAACGACTAAGTGGAGTCGACCCACAGAAAGCGATACGACGAGAGTCGGACGATCCACCGTGTTCACCACCCCCGAGATTCCAGGGATGCGCGCCACCCCCAGTGGCGCGTATCTCGGAATTTCACGCGTGGCGTGGTGGGCTGTGGGTCGTCTCGACACACCGTCCGTCTCCGACGCCGCGTGACACACGGCGCGACCGGGCCCCGACCCGGACGGAGGCGGACGCCTTCTCCGAATCCGTTCAGCCACCGGCCCGGTCGTCACCACCACTCCCAGGGTGACGGCCCGCGGGCGCGTTCGAGCCGCGCCGGGAGCGTATGTCGGTCCACCTACCGACGCTGGCGGACGCCAGCATGACAGTCGCAGTGTCGCGTGACGGGAGCCAACGCCTCGCGGACGGCGTCGAGGCGCGCCTCCGTCGTGTCGACGCCGTCGAGTCGGTGGAGTCGTTGGAGCTAGAGGGTGTCCACCCCGGGCTAAACGACCTGACCGCCGAGGTGACGACCACCCTGCGTGTCGACCCGGAGGCCGCGACCGACCGCGCGGGTCTGGCGGCGGCGTTGCAGGACCCGTACGCGGTGTCGGAGGTGACGGTGACGGCGCTGCGTGACGACGCCCGCGAGCCGCCCGACGAGGTGGTCGACGCGGCCTGACACCACAGGTCACTCGGCTGGTCTGGCGACGCGCGCTCGGAGACACACCGGAGAGACGAAAGAGGGTTCACCCCGCCCGGCGGAGAGGATGACGTGACAGACGACACGAGCGTGGTGGCACGGGCGCGGGCGTTGCTCGCGACCGGGCCGCTGTGTGACCACTGTCTCGGCCGGCCGTTCGCCGAGCGGTCGTTCGGGCTCGGCAACGACGAACGCGGCCGGGCGCTCCGCACGGCGGTCGCACTCGACGACGACGAGGACTTCGCCCCCGCCGACGCCGACGACTGCTGGGTGTGTGAGGGCGTGTTCACCAGCCTCGACGGGTTCACCCAGCGGGCGGTCGACGCCGTCGAAGGGTTCGCGTTCGATAGCTACCAGGTCGGGACGCGTGTGCCGGGACTGTTGGCGGAGAACGACCGACTGCTCCGGGAGGACGCCGACCTCGACCCCGAGGTCGGCGAGCCGCTCCGGAAGGAGTTGAACCGCGAACTCGGCAAACGGGTCGGCGCCGCCACCGACACCGAGGTGGATTTCGACCGCCCGGACGTGCAGTTCCTGTTGGAGCTGACCGGCGACGAGCCACGGGTGGAGGCGACCGTCAACTCCGCGTTCGTCTACGGCCGGTACCGGAAGCTGGAACGGGACGTGCCACAGACGGAGTGGCCGTGTGGCGACTGTGCGGGGAGCGGCCGCGACGGGGGCACCGCCTGCCCGGTCTGTGACGGGAGCGGCTACCGCTACCCGGAGAGTGTCGAGCAGTTGACCGCCCCGGTTGTCGAGGACGTGATGGACGGGGTCGACGCCGCGTTCCACGGCGCCGGCCGGGAGGACGTGGACGCGCGGATGCTCGGCACCGGCCGGCCGTTCGTGATCGAGGTGATGGAGCCGCGCCGCCGAACCGTCGACGCCGCGCGCTTGGAGTCGGACATCGACGCCTTCGCCGAGGGGACCGTCGCGGTCGACGGCCTCCGGCTGTGTCGCTACGAGACGGTCGAACGGGTCAAGGAGTTGGACGCCAGTAAACGCTATCGGGCGGCAGTGACGTTCGACGAGCCGGTCGACCCCGACGCGTTGGCAGACGCCGCCGAGACGCTGTCGGCCGCGACGGTCGAACAGTACACCCCGAACCGCGTCGACCACCGCCGCGCGTCGACGACCCGCGAACGGACGGCCTACGAGGTGACGGCGACGCCGGGTGAGACGCCAACCCGTGCGGTCGTCGAGATCCACGGCGAAGGCGGGCTGTACGTCAAAGAACTGATCTCCGGCGACGACGGCCGGACGGAGCCGAGTCTGGCGGGCACGCTGGGTGTCGAGGCGACCGTCACCGCACTGGACGTGCTCGCGGTGACCGGCGAGACAGAGTCGTTCGAACAGCCGGAACTGTTCCGCGACGACCGTGACGTTGCGCCGCCGGACGACGAGACGGTCGTCGAACCGCTCGCGGCCGACACGGTCGTCGGCTCACTCGTCGACGACACCCGCGACACGGCAGGGTGACCCCCGGGCGGAAGATTCTTTACTTTGAGCCAGCCACGCCAACACGGCACAAGACGTGCCGCCGAACCCGCTCGTACGGCGTGACGGGTGAGTGGTGCCACTCGACAACACACACGACGTGCGTGGGTCGGGTTGTTGGGGTCCGTGGCGAACTCGCCACGGGCTGGGTCTCACACGAGGAGCGGTGATACCGGAAGCAGGGTGGCCGACCCGGCACTCCCCGCCAAGAGGATGGTGCTGAACAGGAACGCGTTCCAGAGGCCGTGGATCAGCGTCGGGACGACAAGGTTCTCCGTGTACTCGTACGCGATTCCGAACGCGAAGCTCGGCGGCAACAGGACCGCGATTGTCACCACACGAGCGCCGGCGGCGCCACTGAGGGCACCGTAGTGGATTGCGGCGAACAACACTGCAGTGAGCGTGATCGCAGTCGGGGCAGAAAACGCTTCTCGGAGTCTGTTCTGAACGGTGCCGCGGAACAACATCTCCTCACAGGGGCCGATGACCAACAACGATGCGGCAACGAACAACGCAGCCAACGCCTGTGACTGTTGTGCAGCCTGGCTGGCGTTGTTCTCTGCGGTGGTGGCGTCCAACGCCGAGATCACTGTTCCGGAGACGAGCACCAGAACGAACACCGTGAGTAACCCACCGGCGACAACAGCCAGATCACGCAGACTCGGCAGTCGAACGCCTAGATACGACCGGAGTTCGGACCACGACAGGCCGCGATAGACGACGAAGTAGACGATGGGGAATCCCATGAACGGGAGGAACTGTCCGAAGACGAGCAACACGGAGACTCGGGCCGGGGTGGATAGTTCCGCACCAACGGCACCCAGCACGATGACGAACAATCCGCCGACGACACCTAAGACGAGCGCCAGGAAGGCACCACCCAGGCCAAGGCCGTAGCCGGAGAGAAACGCCCGTGAACGAGGGTTCAACGAGACCATACTGTGAGGAGGGTTGCGTTGAACAAGACGTTTACCCTCGGTCTCAGAGTGAGAACGAACGCCGACTAAACTCGCGCCGGCAGTCTCGCCTCCAAAACCAGCTGAAACCGCGCTTGACCTCCTCCCACGCCTGAAGGGGTGGGATTCCACACGCGGTGGGCATCCCGGTGACGCCACACCCGGTGGCAAATTTTCCCTGACGGGTACTCCGGTTTGCGGGATTCTGGTTTGGCCCCATTCGGGGTCTAGCATGTTCACCGCTCGGGCGAGCGGTCGTATCCACTCCCAGCGACCGTAGTCCCTCGGTTCTCCCGAGGCCACAGGCCGGGCCATCGACCCGACGCGCCGCCACGCGGTGTAGCGACCCGTCCCAAGCCGGCGTAGGGTTGCTTTTTGATTTACCCTCGCGGGCCACGTGGACGCCCTCTCGGAGACAGTGTGGTAGCCTTTCGTCCGGCGGGCAGACCCCAATCCAACTGCCAAGTTTTCGCCGTCTTGCGTACTTCTCTATACGGGTTCCGCCAAATTAAACGTTAAGGATGCAGACGGCCATCGGTGGTTGACTGACGGGCCGTGGTGTCGCTTACACCCACCCGTGAACGGGTGGGCTTCCGCTCGCTCCGTGTCAGTCGGTGGTGAACTCGCCAACGAGCACAGACGGGAACTCCGGCGGACCGTCGTCGTGCTCGACCTCGAATGGTCCCTCGGGTGGACCGACGACCCTGTCGCGACGGCGGGGTTCCTCCTCGTCGACGCCGATTGTCTCGACGGTGACGGTCACGCGGTCGGCGTCCGGCTCCGGGTCAAAGTCGACGGCGAACTCGTTGCGGGCACCCGGCTCGACCTCCTCGACGGCCCCGTCTCCGAGCGTCGACACCGTCGCTTCCTCTGCTCGACAACACACCCGGACGTTCCTGATCGGTTCGTCCGTCTCGTTGGCGACCGTAAGGGTCGGGTACTCACCGGCGGTCAACCCCTCGACGGCCAGCCCCGCGGCCGACTCGCCGTCTGCCAGCCGTGGCGCGAGCATCTCGACGTACTGCTCGGAGCCGTCGACGGAGAGCTTGAGCTTCGCGTCGACGACGGACGCGTCTACACACGCCGGCAGTGGTCGGGTGATCGTGGTCGTCGTCCCGCTGTCTGCAGTTGTGTCGAGTGACACCGGCCGGTCGTGTGACGACAGCGAGACTGCGTGGAGCCGCACCTCACAGTCGGGCGCGACCGCCGCGGCCACCCCGACGGCGCTGTCCTCGCCGGGCATCCGCCAGACGTACGGGACGACCGGCCCTTCCGAGACCGACAGCGTCGCCTCGTCGCTCGTGTAGCGCGCTCCGTCGACATCGACCGTTAGCGGCGGGAGCCGTTCGTCCTCGTACGCGACGATCCGCCGTGTGGCGGTCATCCGCGGCTGGATCGGCAGCGGAGTGGTGCCGTCGTCGCAGAGTGGGCGTTCGAGGGTCCCGACGCGGTCGACGCCGTCCTCACACGCGACGGCCAACCGGTCGGTGATCGCCACTCCGGCGTGGTGAGGCTCGGTGGAGACAGAGCGGCTGACCGTCACCGGCGGTCGGCCGGACGAGTCGGACGACTCCAGACGGGAGGGCTCGGTCTCGTCTGAGGGGCCTGTGTGTGTCTCATCACTTCGGTTCCCAACTGCGACGGGGCGAGTCCCTACCTCACCGGATGTCGCCGCCTGCTCGACGGCGTCGACGACACCAACGTCGAGACGGCGGCGGCAGTGACACCCGCTCGTCCGCGCCTCGACACTCCGGCGGCCGGACGCGACCGACGGGAGCCGCCAGACGAGGGTCCCGTTCGGCGGGAGGTCCAACTCCTGTGAGATCCGTCCGTCCGGCGTCGGCACCCCCTCGACGGACAGTTCGTCGCTCGCGGCACAGGCGAGATGGTTCTCGACGGTGACGGCGATGTACTCGTCGTCGGTCGCTTCGACGCCGAGCGTGAGTGGCTCCGCGGGCACGTCGACTGCGACCGACCGCTCGCCGAATCCGTCGAGCGTGACTGGGATCGTCCCGACGGGCGGATCGGCCGTCACCTCGACGGTCGTCGTCGCTCCCGGCGGAACACGGTCGAGACGGCTGTCGCCGACCGAACCGCCCTCGACGGGGTTCCCGCTCCCGTTCTCGATGTCGACCGCGATGGTAACGCGCCCGTCACGCAGTGACACCGGCGCGCCAGTCACCGTCGCAGTGTCGGTCGGCTCCGTCACTTCGAGTGTAGTCGTGTCGACGGTCGTCTCCCCGTTACGGAGCGTCACAGTCGCCTCGCCGACACGGAGCCCACGCAACTCGAACACGCGTTCGAGACGCCCACCGGGCGCAAGCGAGAGGGGAACCTGCCCGCCGGCGAACGTGACACCGTCACCGTCGATCTCGACTGTGGTGTCGACGGGCGTGTCACCGACGTTCCGAACGGCGAGTGGCACCTCCGAGACGGTGTCGTCGACGGACGTGACCGGGGCTGTAAGCGACAGCTCCGTCTCGGCGTCGCCGCTCGGTTGGAAGACGGACGCCGTTCCGTCCGCGATCCGGCAGACAACGGAGCCGTCTGCGGCGGCGACGAGCCGTCCGCCCGGCTCGATTCCGGAGACACGCACGCTGTCGCCGTCCGGGCCGACCGTCGACACCCTGTCGCCGGTGTCGTACAGCAGTCGCTCGCTCCCGACGCTGGCTACCCACCGTGCGCCCACGTCTGTCGTCCACCGGCGCTCCCCGTCGTCGTAGCAGACGAGCGAACCGTCTGGCAGGGCCGCGACGACTCGGCCGTCCACCATCCCGAGCGTTTCGACGGCACCATCGACCTGGACCGGCGAGGCGGGGTCGCCGTTGACGATCCGCGTGAAGCGTGTGAAGTTGGCGACGGCGACACAGCCGTCGGCAGCGACGACGCTCGGATCGCCCGGCGCGTCGGCGTGCGGGAGTGGCCGGCGTCGCCGCTCCGTTCCGGTGTCGCCACGGAGCCACACCAACTCCGCGTCGGCCGTCCACGCGACGACACCCCCTCCCGACGCGTCGGCGACGATACCGACCGCGTCCAGCGCCGACAGCTCCCACCGCTGGGAGCCGCCGGTGGTGAACGCCGTCACTGTCCCGTCTGCGAGCGTGTAGACGTTGTCGCCGACCGCGACGCTCGTCACGCCAGCCCCCCGTTGGAGCAGGAACTGACCGTCACTGTCGACGTACCGGACGTTCCCGTCGTCGTCCGCGAGCACGACACTCGTCGGGCCCGTCGCCGCCGCAGTGACGGCCCCGTGTTCGAACGACGACACCTGTGCGAGTTGAGTCGGCCCCGTCACGGTTCCTCTGTCTGTCCGTCCGGGGTGGTGCCGGGGAGCATCCCGAACTCCTGTGCCTGTTGTTCGACGTACGTCTTCATCTCCGGGAACCCCTCCAGCTCCTGTGCCTGTTTCATCACACTGGAGACGTACTGGCGAACCGTCTTCGGCTCCGTCTCCGCCAACCTGGAACGCAGGAACTCCGTGTTCGGTTGGATCGGCTCTCGGTCCTCAAGCGCGACACTCTCGACAAGCTCCCGTTGGAGATCACTCCCGAGCACGCGGTCGGCAATCTCTGCGGGCGTGTAGCCGACAGACGCCTCACCCAACTGCCGACAGTCCACGTCGTCGCGTTCGGCGATCTTCCCCAGTGAGGTCTCCCACACTTCCGTCATCACGTCCGCCTCCGGCTGTGGGATGAACTGCTGGATCGGGAATCGTCGGGTCGCGGCGGGGTCGATGGAGAACGGCATGTTAGTCGCGCCGATCACGAGCAGGTTGTCCTCCACGTCGTTCATCTGTTGGAGAAACGCGTTCGTCAGCGCGCGCTCGTGGCGTTGGAGATTGTCGTCGGATCGATCCGGGATCAGCGTCTCCACCTCGTCGAAAAAGAGGACGGCGAACCCGTCACTGGCAAGTTCGTGTGCCTGATCGAACGCCGCCTGAACGTTCTTCTCGGACTCGCCGGCGTACTTCGACACCACGTCGCTGCCGCGCACTTCGAGAAACACCACGTCCCCGTACTCCTCTTCGATCTCCGTGTTGTACTTCGCCTCGTGGGCGATCGCCTCCGAGATCAGCGTTTTCCCACATCCTGGCGGGCCGTACAGCATCATCCCGCCGCCGCGGTCGGCGAACTCCTCGCCGTAGTGGTCGACGATCTCGCTGCTGATGGCCGGGTCGAACAACGACAACATCATTTGTGCCGTCCGTTTGACCTCTTCGAGCCCGGCGACATCCTCCTCGAAGCTCTTGTCTGGTTCCTCCGGCGTGATCGAGATGTTCGCGTCTGCCGCTTCATCGCCGGACTCCCCGCCACCACCGCCGCCACCGGATCCGCCCGTGCCGCCGACATCGTCCGGGTCCGACACCGCCATCGGCTCGCCGGCGTCGGTGAACTCGAAGTCGGTGGTCTCGTCGACCACGACCGTCGGCTGGCGCGGCTCGATCTCGTCGACAATGAACTCGACTGTCTTGACCTCGTCTGGTCCACCGAGATCGTACGTCTCCCGTACCGGGTGCAACAACGCCTCCTGACGGACGAGAAGCTGTCTGAGCTTCTCCGGCTTGTTCCCGAGCGGGTCGATCCGCACCCGGTCTGCGGTCCTGATCCGGCCGACGGAGCCGGACTTGGCCTTGAACTGCGCGCCTCTGATCGGAGGGAACAGCTGGTTTGCCAGCCCCGAGTTCACTCTGACCTTCTGCCCGATTGCCGGCTCTCCCGGTGACGGGATCGCGCCGTCTGCCACTGGGTCTGCGCGGAAGTGAACTTCCCCACCGTCGAACTGTACCGTGACGACATCCCCCTTCTCCAGCCGGCCGCCAAGCTTCGTCTCCCCGAGCTCGACGTGCGAGGTGGGACGGTCGTCGTCCGTCGTTACTTGTGCGTTCAGTGTCACGTCTCTGAGACTGCGTCCACAACTCGTCTCGCGAACGATTCCACTGTCTCGTAGTCGGCATCGACGAGTTCGTCGGGCGGCCCGTACCACAGCGCCAGCGTCGACAGCCACTCCAACAACGCGCCGAACTCCTCGCTGGCCCGCCCGATATCCCGGTACGTGGCGGCCAGCGACGGGGCACCAACCGCGTCGAACCGGTCGGCGAGTCGCTCACAGCTCTGTGTGACCGCCCGGAGTCGGTCGGCACTCCAAGGCAACAGAACGTACCAGTTGGCCGGCCGCTCGCGTGTCAGCGGCACCGTGAGCGGATCGTCGTCGACGAGCCGCCCCGCGTCGACGGCGTCGTCCACCGAGACGGGGAGCCGCGTCGCCGTCGGCTCGTCTCCCTCGTACACCGTGTCGAGTACCGCCCGCACGCTCCGGTCAACCGCCCTGTCTGGTGTGTGTTCCAGCCGTGGGAGACGACCGACGGCGGCGACGGACTCGGCGGCGGCTGTGGTGGCGTCGATCATCTCGTCGGCGATCTCCCATGCGGCCACGTCTTCCGTCGGGCGACGCGCGGCACGAACCCGCTCGACTGACTCTCGGACTGTCGCCAACTCTCCGGCCACGTCGCGGCCGTACACGCTCTCCGTCCGGTCGGTTGTCCCGTCCAGACACTGCTCGTCGTCGGGAATCCAACTGCTCGGTGTGTCGCCCTCGGAGTGTCTCACGACTCGTTCACTGGACGTTGAGCCCCTCGTCGTCGACCTCGTTGCTGACTGCCTCGGCGCTCTCCTCGAACGCCTCGACGTTCTCGTCGGTCATCCCCGCGTCGATGTCCTCGATGAAATCACCGAGATCCTCGTCTTGCATCTTGTCTGCCGGGGAGAACGTGTCGCTCATCGAGGAGAGGAACTCGTTGTACTGGTCGGCCAACTCGATCAGACTCTCCGGGTACACCGCCTCACCCATCGCAAGCTGTCGGAACTGGTCGCGACGCTCCGCCATCACGTCACGCATGACGGAGAACCGCTCCATCACCTGTGCGAGCTCTTGGACGCGGTCTGCGACGTTCGGGACATCGATGTCTCTGATCTCGTCGATGCTCTGGTAGAAGTAGAACTGTTTACGGAGGTTCTGGACGCGCTGTCGTTCCCCGTCGTCTAACTCCTCTGGCGACCGTCCATCGACGAGCTGTGCGATCTCCTGTTTGAGCTCCCGCTTCCGTTGTTGGGGGTTCACGTCGGCTGAACTCGTCGTCTCCTCGCGACGGTTCTCGAAGCGCTGGCGCGCCTCCTCGACGCGTTCCTCGGCCACCTCGATCCGGTCGATACAGGTGTCGAACATCGCGGCCCAGTTGTTGTACATCGCCGTATACTCCGTCTCGGCGATGTCATCGAACGAACGGAGGATGGTGACGGTGTCGTTTTCGAGTTCGACGATGTTCTCGTGACCGAGATACTCGAGGATAGCCGTCGCCTCCCACTGGGTCGTGGCATCGATGTGTTCGTCGTCTGCCTCGACGAGCGCCTCGACGGCGTCGTCACGGTCGATGACGGCGTCGCCCGTGTCGCCGATGTCGAGCGCCTCGCCGAGATCGTAGTCCATCAGTTCACCGACGATCTCCTCCCAGTTCCCCTCGATGTCGTTTTCGCGTTCTGTGATGCTCCCGTCGAACCGCACCGGGTCGTCCGTCGCCCGTCGCGGGGACGCAGTCACGACGCTGTCGTCGTTCGTGTCGAATTGCTCGAAGTTCTGCATCAGAATTCCTCCTCGATCTGCTCGTGGACCCGCTCCGTGATCTGGCCACGGAGGTAGCTGTTCGCCGTGTCGGTCACCGCCAACTGGAGCTGTTCGACCTGTTCGCGTGCAGCCTCCTTCGCGTTCGGGAGACTCATCGTACTCTTCCCGCCGAGTACGTCTTGAACGATCTCGTCAGAGTACGACTCGATGTCCGCCTCGACGGCGTCCCGTTTCGCAGCGACGCCGTGTCGTTCGTCCACTTCGATCTGGATGTTGTCCGCCAGCCGGTCGCGAACGCCGGTGACGATCTCCCGCTCGTCGGTGTCGCCGCGGCTCGACCGAACCGCCGAGAACACGTCCGACAGTCGCTCGACCTCCGAGCGGATCAACGAGTCGTACTCTGCAGCAGGTATGACGTGCCCGGAGTCATCGAAGGCGTCGACCACCTCCGACTCGATCTCGTCTGCCAGCCACCGCGTGAACTCGTCGAGTGCGGCCGGGACAAGATACTCCCCATCTAAGTCGACCACGTATCCTTCCGTCTGGAGGTAATCGATCACGTCCGAGACAGCCGCCACGGAGATGGCGTCCTCCAGCTTCTCGTGTGAGAGTGTCCCGTTGCGGCTGCGGTGAATCAGCTTGTCGTCTAAGTCCTCGCCGGAGTCGCCGACGTGATCCTTCAGCTTCGGGCCGACCGTGTAGTAGTCCCGATTGCCGGCGACGATCCGCATCACGAGCCCTCGGTCGTTGGTGCGCAGTTCCTCTGTGAAGAACTCCGCGTCGTCGTGTGCCAGATCGAAGTGTTGTCTGAGCTGCTCGGTCGTGATCACGATCTGGTTGCGGAACAGCTCCTGGAGTTCGTCTGCGACACCCATGTCGATCCCGATCCCGAACGGGTCAACGTAGTAGACGCCGGCCCGAATCCGTTCGAACGGGCTCGTCTCCTTGGCAGCGATCTCTTCGAGACCGTCTTTCACGTCCGCCGTCGACACGCTGTCTGCGTTCATCAGTCCCTTCTCACCGGTCTGGTACTCCGACTTGATGTCCCCTTCGTCCCTGTCGACGTAGACGAACCCGTAGTTGTCCTGTGCGATAGACCGACAGGCGTCCGAGAGGACATCCCGATCGACTGGCCGTAACGGCATCATCAGATACCACACGACATACTCTCCTAAAGGTTGTCCCCGAAGGAGTGGCGGTGTTCAGATAATACTGTGAGTAATGATAGGACGGTGAATCTCGATACACAGTTGTTCGTGTGCGTGAACTGCTGAAATCGTGGTTCCGATTCGGTAGAACAGGCGAATCTCGCTGTACCCTCAGCAGTTGCTCTTCTCCACAGAAATCACTCTGTGAGCGTCTCAGACCCGGATTATAACTCAGAGGCTTATCTGAACACTACCGGTCAGTGTGTGCGTGACGCGCTCCTCCCCGCCCTACTGCGCTACTCGGCCTTCGGCCTGCGTTGCTCCTTGAGGGCGGGGACTCCGCGCTACCGCACCGTTGAACTTCCTGGGGTCGCGGACGCCGACCCGGTCGCGTGGTTCGGAGAACGCCACCGGCCCGTCCGTGTCGAGGGGTTCGCGGAGGACGGCAACTCTGATCTCGTGTGTCGGAACGCTCAGTGTGTCCCCGAACTTGTCGTCTGACACGGTCGGTGAGTGGAACGCGTCCGTGGTGTAGTCTGTGGGAGTCGGGGGCGGCTGTGAGAGCCGGCAGCAGACTGTGGGAGTCGACGGCAGATGTCACCCTCCGACTCAGGCCTCTTGAAGCCGGCCGCCGTCGACGGCGACGTTCTGCCCCGAGAGGTAGTCGGCCGCAGACGAACAGAAAAACAGGATCGGCGCCGCCACGTCGTCGAACGACGCCGGCCGCCCACGAGGGTAGTCGACGCCGTCGACGACCGTGTTCTCCACCGCGAACGGGGAGACGGCGTTGACGGTGATCCCGTCGTCTTGGGTGTCGTACGCCAGCGTCCGGGTGAACGACAACACCGCCCGCTTGGCCGCGAAGTACGGGAAGTTCTCCGGCACGCGTCGGTCGTCGCGCGCGTCGGCAACGCCGAAGTTGACGATCCGTCCCCACTCGCGGCCGCGCATCCCCGGGAGCACGCGCTGTGAACAGAGGTAGGTGCCGTACAGACAGCCGGCAATCGTCTCCTGCCACGCCTCGAAGCCGATCTCGTCCCACCGTCCGCCCGGCAACGGGCCGACGGCATTGACCAACACGTCCACGCCGCCCAGTGTTTCTTCGCAGTCGCTCACCAACGTGTCGACCGCATCGGGGTCCGTCACGTCACCCGAGACGACCGTCGCCTCCACCCCGTGCTCGCGGGCGTCGGCGGCGGTCTCCTCGGCGGCGGTCTCGCTCGTGCGGTGGTGAACCACCACGTCCGCGCCCGCCGCGGCCAGTCTGAGCAGTACCTCTCTGCCGACGCGCACGGCCGACCCCGTCACCAGCGCCGTCCGTCCGTCGAGATTCGGATCGAGTGAGTCCACGCTCCGACCCTGGAGCGGCGGCGGTATAACTGTCTGCGACCCGGTCGTGGCCGACCACGTCGCCGAACCGCCAGAACCGGGCGTTGTCGGCGCCGTCGTGGTCCCACGCCTCCGGGAGATACGCCGCGCAGAACGCTCGTTCGTGGGCGCTGTCCGTCCGGAAGGTGGCCTGTGTCGACTGCACGGGCCAACCGAGAGCCGCGACCGACTTCGGATCTCGTAGAACGAAACGTCGTGAGAACTGTTCATACGGAGTGGTGTGGCAGTGTCGTCGGCTCACTCTGTGTCGATCAGTTGCCCGTAGAGCACGTACGAGACGGGAACAGCAAAAACGAACGACGGAACCCAGTACACCAACTGGCTCACGGGGTCGGGTGGAGTGACAATCCCGGCGAACAACGCCGAGAGGACGGCAGCGAGCGCGGCGACCGCACTCCATCGTTCGCCGCTCGTCCGCGGTCGGACTCGCTCGTTCCGTCGGCGGTAGGCACCCATGTACCACACCTGCACGAACACCACCGGGAGAAACGAGACTGCCCACAGCGCGGGGACGGACGACCCACGGGCGTTCGCGTCAATGTACACCCACCACGAAACGATCACGTAGACGGCGACGACCCAGGCAAGACTCCAAGCGGGGGGCACGTCTCGGTGTTCGACCGCTCGGGATTGTCTCGCTTGCGATTGAATTATGCTCCGATACGATCCGCTACCCGGTCGCCTCGACACTCACGCCCATCGGGACGCGACTCTGCGAGTTCACCCACAGACTGGTCTTGGCCACGATGTGATCCTGCACACCAGACGACTCTGGTCCGATAACACGAGTGCTCAACTTATGCTAGGATTACCGATACTACTAAGTTGCTGGCGTGACT
>ERZ1034488.105-NODE-105-length-20439-cov-35.130347_pt1 | contig 20439 bp, 24 predicted proteins | sample MGYA00520646_ERZ1034488 | MGnify/ENA primary metagenome ERZ1034488 (study PRJEB33760, sample SAMEA4777686) | hypersaline lake metagenome | biome: hypersaline environment; feature: brines | place: Spain | collected 2012-08 | depth 0 m ...
AGAGGTGAAAAACGTCCGCACGAACGACCGGTCGTGTCTTCTTCGAGTCATGTGTATCTACTGGTGTTGGGTGTGTCTGTGAATAACTAATGGAAGCGGCGACGTGAGGTGACGTCCTCAGTCGTCGCTGCTCGTGATGGGGTCGGCCTGGTCTTCGCTGAAGCCTTCCGACTCCTCGATGCGGCGGCGGGCCTCGGGGTCGAACTTCGTCTCGATGTCCTGGTACCGCGAGACGAACGAGAGCTCGTGGTGGCTCTCGGTCTCGTGGCCGAGATACCGCTCTTCGAGGTCGAACTGCCCCGCTTCGTCCTCTTCGGCGAGCCGCTTGAAGTCCTCGTAGACGGCGTGGGCACCGGAGTGGAGGCCGAAGAGCGTGATGAAGATGTACTTGTAGCCGAGGTCGCCCAGTTCCTGAAACGTGAGCGGGTCGTCCTCTTCGGACCACGCGAACGACGACGAGTAGTTGAACGCGAGCTTCAACTCGGGGTGCGTCTCGTGGATCTCCTCGGCGTAGGCGACGGCGTCCTCGCGGCTCGGGTTCGGCATCTCGGGCCAGACGATGTCGACGCCGGCGTCGGCGTAGATGCGGCCGCGTTCGACGTGTTCGTCCCAGTCGCCGTTCGACGAGCCGTACGCGTCTGTGCGGGCAATGATGACCGTGTCGTCGCTCTGTTTGGCGTCGACGGCCGCCTCGAACCGCGCACGCGCTTTCTCGCGGGAGACGATCTGCTTGCCAGCGATGTGTCCACAGCGCTTTGGCGTCGTCTGATCTTCGATGTGGATCGCGGCGACGCCGGCCTTCTCGTACTCACGGACGGCGCGACGGACGTTGTGGATGCCGCCGTATCCCGTGTCACAGTCCGCGATTATCGGGAGGTTCGTCGCCTCAGCCATGCGCTTTGCGTTCTCGACCATCTCGGTCATCGTGACCATCTCGAGGTCTGGGAAGCCAAACTGGCCGAGGACCGTCGAGTAGCCGGACATGTACGCGGCGTCGTGGCCCGTCATCTCGGCGAGACGAGCATCGAGTGCGTGGTACATGCCGGGAGCGAACACGAAGTCTTGTGTGTTCAACAGCTCCCGAAACGCTCGGGCCGATTCGTTGTCGATATCCTGCGTGAACACGTCGGAGTCGAGTTCTGAAGGGTGCATACGTACGGTGTACTGTCGCGTTAGTTGGTGTCAGACGCGTCTCGGATCGTCTGTTCGATCCGGTTCAGTTGTCGACGAAGGTCGGCGAGCTCTCGCCGAACGTCGGTCATCTCGTCGCGCTCACCGGGCTGGCGGATGAACGGAACGAGCGGTGCCTCCCGGTCTTCTTCGTTCGTCGGGTACCGCCCCGTCGGGCCCGAGGGGGTGGTGGTCGTTGGCTGGCGGGTCGTCGTCTCGGTTCGTGTCGAGTTGCGGTCTGTCATCGGTTATGTCGGTGGTGTGGGTGGTCGATAGCGGTCGAGTCGGCAGACGGTCGTCGGGCGGTGGCGTGCCGTGGGTGGTACAGATACTGCCATTGGTTCGTCCCTCGTCTGTCGACAGTCGGAGCAGGTATTAATAGTTAATGATTGATAATGATAATATTAGTTAATTCGTTTTATCCTCCGGAGTGTATTAGTATGTGCTTTTGTATCACGTGCGAGATACACACACGGTTCGTCCTCGACGGCTGTCGGAGCCCGCAAGCAGTGGTCTCACCCCCCGCAGACGCTGGCCGTCCGAACGACGAGCCCGTGTCCGGACGGACCGCTCACCGGCGAGTCGCCTGGGCGGACCGCTCGTCGGCGAGTCGTTCCGGCGTCACCCGCTCGACTACCCACGACGGGCACACAGAGTGCCCACTGGCGAGCACGAAGCCGACGAAGATCACGGCGAACCCGGCGATGGACAACGGTGAGAGGGTCTCCCCGAGTAGGGCCCATCCGCCGATGGCCGAGACGATCGGAACGAAGTAGAACAACAGGTTCGCCCGCGTCGCGCCGGTCGCGTCGACCAACGCGAAGTACGCGAGGTACGCGATGGCACCCGAACAGACGCCGACGTACAGCAGCGCGGCGACGGCGACGGGTGGCACCGTGAGGGTGGTCACGGACTCGCCGGCGGCGGCGCTGAGCGTGTGCGCGAGGACGGCAGCCAGTGGAACCCCCCAGACGGTGCAGGCGGTACTCGACAGCGTCGCGTCGGCACGGCGAATCACCACCGCACCGAAGGCGCTCGTCACCGCGGCCGCAAAGAGCAGTGGGACGCCCAGTCCACCGCCGAGCAGCGCCGACGGCGACGGGTTGGCTACGAGACCGACACCGAGTACTCCGAGCCCCATCCCGACGACGCCGCGGCCGGACAGTCGACTGGTCGTAAGGAGGAGACCCGCGAACACCGGCGTCAAGATCGGGTTGAGGCTGAAGACGACCGCTGCGACGCCGCTCGTCACGTACTGTTGTCCCACGAACAGTAACGCGTTCGTCAGTCCGATCACCAACACGCCGGTCGCCAGGATGCCGGCGACGTCGCCGAGCGTTCGTGGGCGAAGGTCCGCCCACGAGCGGTGCGTCGCCGCGAACGCGGCGAGGACGATCGCTCCGATGTCGAACCGAACGGCGACAAAGAACAGCGGCGGGAGGTGTGCGAGCCCGGTCTTCGCCGCGACGAACGTCCCACCGAACAACACCGCCGAGACGACGAACAACACCGCCGACCGTCGAGCGAACACGCTACCGGAACACCCCGACCTCAAGATCACGCGAACGGGCGGCTGGAGGCGCAATATCTGTCACACTTTGACCACGGTCGCCCAGACACATAAGGAAAGTCAGAAAATATTCGACTTCGAGAAACGATCGCCCACCTCGACAGGATTTCATCGGGTGAAACACACGCAGGGAGCGAAGGGGGTTTGTCGACGTGACGACTACCCTGGGTATGGACGCACCGCTCGAAGAGATCGAGTTTCTCGCGCGTTCGACGAACCGCGTCGAGGTGCTACAGCTGCTGGCGACCCGACCACACACCCGTGGAGAGCTGGCAGCGACGACCGAGGCGTCACAGGCGACGCTCGGTCGCATTCTGGAGGACTTTTCCGAGCGGTCGTGGGTCACACGGGAGGGCGACACGCACGTCGCAACCGCCACCGGCGCGTTGGTGGCGGACGGGATCGACGAGTTCGTCGCCGTGCTAGAGACGGAGGGGAAGCTCCGTGACGTGGTCGCGTACCTCCCCACGGACGCGTTCGGCTTCGACCTTCGCGACCTCGCCGACGCGACGGTGACGGTGCCGACCCGGACGCGGCCGAGCGCACCGCTTCAGCGCGTCCTCGACGGCATGGAGCGCGCGACGACGGTGCGCGCGGTCTCACACACGCTCAACGAACAGAGCCTCACGACGGCTCATCGACGCGTCACTGCGGGTCGACAGACGTTCGAAGCGGTGCTCTCTTCGAGCACCCTCGAGGCCCTCGCGGCCGACGATGCGCTGTGGACGCGGGTGCGAGCGCTCGCCGACCACGACGACGCGGTGATCCGCGTCGCACGGGCTGCGGTCCCGCTCTCTGTCACCGTCGTCGACGGCACGGTGTACCTGCTCGTCCGTGACGAACGCGGGATACTCCGCGCGGCGATCCACACCGACGACTCGACCGTTCGCGACTGGGCCGACGAGACCGTCTCACGCTACTGGGAAGAGGCGACGCCGCTCGATCCGACGACCTTCGAGACGGGATCGGGAGGGGCGTCGTGAGGTGGACGCCGCTCACGTCGGGAGCGCGGTGAACAGCGCGACGACGGCGGCGACGAGCAGCGCCCCGAGCACGGTGACGACGTAGAACACGGCCGTGACGCCGAGTCCGGCGATCACCCGAGGAGTGAGCCACCGTGTGGTGGCGAACAGCCGCCCCCAGACGACACCGGCTCCGAACAGCGCCACCGGGTAGCCGACCAGGAGGGCGGCGAGTCGCCCGCCGCGGAACTGCGGGTCGGCCTGCGTCGACCCGATCTGCAGCACCTGCCACCCGAGGAGGACGACGGCCCACTGGCCGGCGGCGACTGCCACGGCAACCGAGAGGTAGTTCACGGTCAGTCGGTCCGTCGGCCACCGTTCGAGCCGGGTCCGGACGGGCTCGATCTCGAGCAGCGGGAGACACCCGAGCGCCACGACACCGACGCCCGCGGCGTACTGGAGGAGCGTCGTGAGTGCGTCAGCGAGGAGCATGGCGGGTAACACGGCGGGTGGCGGTCGTCGGTCTGATGTCGGTGTCGATCGTCGACCGGGGATCAGCGCGCGTCAAGACGGATCACGTGGTCGTGTTCTGTGGACCGACGTCGGAAAACGACTCGCCGACGGAGATCGCGATCGGCTCGGTGCCGTCTCGCGCGCCGATCGAGACGGCGACCATCTCGGCCGCGGGGTCGTCGATGGCCACGGCTCGAGTCACCCGCGAGACGCCCTCAAGTACGATGTCGGTGAGGTCGATGCGGACCCGGTACGTCCCTGGGTTCGTCCAGACGTCGCCGTACGCCACGAGGTTGGACGCTCCGTCGGCCTCGGTCGAGGGCACCTCGAAGGCTCCGTCGAGGACCGTCTTGTCGCTCGGATCCACGACGCGTATCGACCCCGAAACCGTCCGCGATAGCTGGTTGAGCACGTTCACGTCCTCGAATATCTGCTCGCCGATCGCGTCGATGACCCCCGCACAGCCCGCGAGCGAGACCGCAGCCGTGACTCCACCACCCGTGAGTACCCGTCGCCTCGTGATCGGCGTCTGTACACGCGTTTCGCGCATCGTCTGTCGTCCGTCGGGACGGACTGCGGCGAGGTAAGTGGGCCCGACCTGTCTCGCGCGCTGAGACGCGATCTGCCGCCGTCGCGTCCGGCACGACGACCGTTGCGGGGTCATCGGACGGCTACGCCGTCCATCGCGACCTACCGGGTCAGCCCGGTCGCCAGCGTCCGCCGATTTCGCTGCGGGGATAGTCTTGGTACGTCCCGTCGAAGAACGTGGTGACGCGGCCGTCCTCTTCGCTGAGCGTTATCACCCAGATGACCTCCTCGCGGAGTGAGGTCTCGAGCGCGCTCAGGTGTTTCGTCCCCATCCAGTCGGTCGGCGTGACGTCGGCGTTCTCCTCCGTCTCCGCGAGCGACGGATTTCGAACGCGCACCATCTGTCGTTGGATCGTTCCGTCCGCAGAGACGACGATCGCCCCGTCGCGGGTGAGTGCGACGTCACGGGCGACCTCGGTGAACTTGTCCAACGAGTCGGTGACGAGTCGACACCGGTCGGTCGGCCACTCGTTTCCGCCGAGGGGATCGGTGTAGTGGTCGAAGCTCATCTCGGCGACGATGAGCACGTAGAGACTGGGCCCGGAGACGTGCGGCTCGTCCCATCGATCGAAGTTCAGGCTCAGTGATTCGGCGGCGTAGCGGACCTGATCCATGAGCGCCTGGCTCGTCGCGAATCGCTTCTGCACCCGGTCGAGCGCGTCCATCGAGGTACGCGAACACACGGGCGTGAACGTATGAATCTTGTTCACCGGCCGGCGACCCGCGCGTGACACCACCCTCCCGAACGCCGGGAACGCCGCCGCGGTCGGCGTCGACCGCGCAGACGCGCGACCACGGGTCACCGGGTTCGCTCGTCCGTCTCGCGGTCGGCAGACAGCCGCCGTCGGACGACGCGCTCGCCTCCGGCGAGGACGGCGAGCAGCGTCAGCGTCGCCGGTCCGATCACGAGTACCCACGAGAACAGCGCGAAGAGGGCACCGCCTTCGTTGCCGACGAAGGTCGCGGCGTAGACGGTGTACCACGTCACGCCGACGAGCCAGACGACCGCGCTCTGCAGCCCGTACGAGAGCGACAACACCGCGGCGGCGATCCACTGCACAGAGAACAGCAGGAAGGCAACGCCGACGACCGGGAGCACGACCGGAAGCGACTCCGGGAGCGGTGCCGGATGCCGCCAGAAGCACAGCCGGACGCCGACCCACACCGCGAGCATCCCCGCCGCGTGGGCCGAGCCGCCGACGAGCAACGCCGCTCGACGGTCGGCGTCGCAGCGATGCGTCACGGCGACGCCACCGGCAGAAACGAGCGCGATCCCGAGCCCGAGCAGGGCGCTCACGATCGGGCTCCGCAACGCGTTGTGCGCGGCGAGCTGCAACATCGCCGGGACGTCGCGTCCCCGACCCGAAACCGTCGTCGGTCTCGGTCGTCTGCCCCGCGTCGCCGCCGCGCGAGAGCCACGGCCGAACGGCATCGTGGGGGGTTCCACTCGGCGGTTCGACCGCCGTCCGTGGGCGCAAAGTTATCACTTCTCGGTGCGATGTGCCCTCTGTGTCGACGACCTGTGCGCTCTGCCAGCGCGTGTTCAGCGAGCCGATCGCCGACCCACAGGCCATCCAGGAGCACCACCTCCGTCCCGAAGCGCGAGCGACCAGCCCGACGGTCACGCTGTGTCGGCCGTGTCACGACAACGTCCACGCCCGCTTCACGAACGAGGAACTGCGGGCCGACTACGACACCATCGAGGCGCTCCGAACGGCCGACCGGCTCCGCGAGTACGTCGAGTGGATCCGTGGGACCGAGACGCTCCGCGTGCAGACGACGACGAGCAATCGGGTCCGTGAGACGCGACGCTGACACGCGCTCGGCTTCGACGTCGTCGTCACGTCGCCGGATCCTCGCTCACGTCGGATCGATAGTCGGTGGGGCCGCGGTCGGCGCTCGTCCCGGCGGCGACACACGCTCGGCGGCGCACGGGGGGCCGGACGGACCACCGCTCGTCGCTCATCGCGGGTGTGCCGCCACGCGTCCGGAGAACACGATCGCGGCCGTCGAAGCCGCGGCGGCGCTCGTCGACTGGGTCGAAGTCGACGTTCGTCGGTGTGGAACCGGTGAACTCGTCGCGTTTCACGACGCGACGCTCGGACGGGTCACGAACGCCTCCGGACGCGTCGACGAGACCACACTCGAGACGCTCTCTCAGCTCAGCGTCGAGCGCTCGGGAGAGCCCGTCCCGACGCTCGAGGCGGTGTTCGAGGCGACGCCGACGGACACCGCACTGCTGCTCGACCTGAAGGAGCCGGGGCTCGTCGCGGACGTTCGTCGAGCACACGCGACTCACGGGCACGAACTTCGCCTCGTATCGGACGCGGAGACGACGGTCGAGGAGGCGCAGGCGGCGTCGACGCCGGCGTCAGTCGCGTACGCCGTTCGCGAGCCCCGGTCGACCCGTCTGCTCCGGCCCGTCGTCCCGGGGCTTCCGGCGTGGCTGTATCCGTCGCCCGACGTCGACGAGATGGTCGCAACGGCGCGGCGACTGGGCTGTGTCGTGATCTCGCCGCGGTACGAACTGTGTCTGGGAACGTCGCTCGTCACACGGGCCCACGACGCCGGACTCCGTGTGTGGCCGTGGACTGTCCGGTCGCGTCGTGCGTACGCGGCGCTCGCCGCTGCCGACGTCGACGCCGTCATCGCCGATCGGTGCGTCGGCGTCCGCGGGTGACCGCGCGGTGGGCGGCTGCCGTCGACACGCGGCGGGTGACGCGTGCGCCCGCGGCGTCTCACGGGCGTCGGGAGCACACCGGGGGGACGGTGCGCCCGGTCGAGGTCCGGCTCGGCGTCGTCGTAGTCGAAGCGCGGTTGGATCTCCGGCCGACTCCCTGCGGCTTTTTGCTCGTCCCGCGCGTCGCCGGAGACATGGACATCGGAGTGGTCGGCGACGGCCCCGGAGCCGAGGCCGTCGACGCCGCGCTCGGCGACGTCGACGTGAACGCGTTTTCGGTCGAGTCGGCGCTGCTCGACGGGTTCGACCTCGCGGTGGTGGTCGACACGACGGGGTCGCCGGCGTTCGCAGCCGCGAACGACCGGCTCAACCGGTGGGTCGCCGTCGAGGTCGGTGGCGTCGGCGGGGTCGCACTCGCAGACGTCGACGCTGCGGTGACCGTCTTCGAGACGGCCTGCTACGACTGTTTGTGCGCCCGGGTCGCGAGCGGTACGACCGAGTCGTCGGCGACGGCCGACGCGCCGACTGGGACCCGGTCGGCGGTGCGATACGCCGGCGCGTTCGCGGGCCGGGCGGTCGTGCAGCTCCTCACGGGTGACTCCGTCGGTGACACGGTGCGTGAGGTCCCCGGGACGACCCGGCACCTGCTCGCGGCCCCGGGCTGTTCGTGTGGCGACGCCCCAGACGCGGCGCTCCCACGGGCTGACCGATCGCGGTCGGTGTCGGCGGCGATCGACCGGGCTGAGCGGGCGGTCGACGCCCGGATCGGGCTCCTCACCGACGTGGGCGAGCGCGAGTCGTTTCCCGTGCCGTACTACGTCTCGCGACTCGCCGACACGACCCCGTTCTCGGATGTGAGTGCCGCCGCCTTCGCCGGTGGGGCAGCAGACGACTGGGACGTCGCGTTCATGAAGGCGCTCGGTGAGGGGCTCGAACGCTACGCGGCGGGGGTGTACGACTCCTCGGCGGTCACGACCGCGCCCGCGGCCGACGTCCAGGATCCGGTCACGCCCGACGCCTTCGTCCGACCTGACGATGCCACCCGGTACGACCCAGACGATCGGCTGGCGTGGGTCCGCGGTGAAGCCCTCGCGACCGGGGCGGTGCGACAGCTCCCCGCCGAATTCGTTCACTTTCCACCGCCTGAGCGTCGGTATCGCCCGCCGATCACGACCGGACTCGGACTCGGAAACAGCGGCCCGGCGGCGGCGCTCGCCGGGCTCTACGAGGTCATCGAGCGCGACGCGACGATGACGACCTGGTACGCCACGACGGAGCCACTCGGGCTCCGCGTCGACGACGCAGTGCTCGACCGGCTGCGAAAGCGCGCTCGCGCAGAGTCGTTGTCGGTGTCGACCCTCCTCGTCACCGGCGACGTCGACGTCCCCGTCGTCGCCGCCGCAGTCCACCGCGACGGCGACTGGCCGCGGTTCGCTGCGGGGTCGGGTGCGGACCTCGACCCGGCCGCCGCCGCGCGCAGTGCCGTCGCCGAAGCGCTCCAGAACTGGACGGAACTGCGGTCGATGGGACGGGAAGCGGCCGACGAGGCGGGCGCAGCGATCGGCCGTCACGCCGACCTCCCACCGGAGACGGCTGCGTTCTTCGACCCGCCCACGACGGTCGACGCCGAGGGGCTCGGCGAACCGGACCTCGACGGCTCGGCCGCACTCGAGACGGTCGTCGAGCGGGTGGAGGCCGCCGGGCTCTCGCCGGTCGTCGCTCGACTCACGACGCGCGACCTGGCGACGCTCGGCTTCGAAGCGGTCCGCGTCTTGGTCCCCGGCGCACAGCCACTCTTTACCGGCGAGCCGTTCTTTGGCGACCGCGCCCACGAGGTCCCTCGCTCGATGGGATACGAGCCGGCTCTCGACCGGCCGTACCATCCGTTTCCGTGACGCCGAGAGCGGGGCCTCGTCGGTGTTCGACCCGGACACGTAGGATGGGTGCGGTCACAATGGGTGCATGGAGATCGTGACCGACGAGGGCGTCGAGGCGACGGAAGCGATGCCCGGCGTACACCTCACGCAGGGTGCCGCCGGCGAGCGAGCGAGCATCCAGCGCTTCCGGATCGAGCCTGGGGCGACCGTTCCCGAACACGCTCACCCACACGAACAGATCGGGACGGTCACCGGCGGGGTGCTCACCCTCGTCGTCGACGGCGAGGATCGGCCCGTGCGTGCGGGCGACACGTTCGTTATCCCGGGCGACGAGCCGCACGCCGCCAGAAACGACGGCGACCGGCCGGCGACCGGCGTCGAGGTGTTCTCGCCGGCGCGTCCGAACCCGGACTGGGAGTCGTAGCGGCCGCACCGCTTTGACGCGGTACCGCGGCGACCCTCGCCGCCGTCGCGACGCCTTTTGTGTCCGCGGCCCGTGGACTCGTGTATGGTTCGCGTGAGCGCCGGCGCTCGGCTCCACTTCGGGTTTTGTAGTCTCAGCCTGTCGTGTGATCGGCTGTACGGTGCGCTCGGACTCGCGCTCGCGGCACCGCGTGTGACGATCGACGCGGAGCCGGCGACGTCGATCGAGGTCGAGATCGATCTCACCGGCGGAGACGACCTCACCGGCGGAGGCGACGACGGGACCGACCACGACGCGTTGCAGGCAGACGTCCGCGAGTACGCCGCCCGCGCGGTCGACCTCCTCGGCGTCCCCGGTGTGGCGCTCACCGTGCGCGCCGTACTCCCGCGACACGCCGGACTCGGCAGCGGGACGCAGCTCGCGGCGACGACGCTCGCGGCGGTCGCCCACGCCCACGGCGGGGAGCCGGCGGTCCGCGAACGGGCACCGGCTCTCGGTCGTGGCGGTCGGTCGGGAATCGGAGTCGCCGCCTTCGAGGACGGCGGATTCGTCCTCGACGCCGGTCACTCGACCGCCCGGTTCACCACCGATCGGCCGGCAGACGGCGAGTGGACCGTCCCACCCGTCGTCGCACGCCACGCCGTCCCCGCAGACTGGCGGTTCCTGTTGGTGTCCCCCGACGTCGCGCCCGGTCGCAGCGGTGCCGACGAGGACGCCTCGATGCGAGCCGCCGTCGAGCACGCCGACCCCGGGCTCGCCGACCGCGTGGCGGGGGTCGTGACCCGGCGCGTGCTCCCCGCGGCCGCGACGGGCCGGGCAGAAGCGTTCGGTGCTGCGGTCGAGCGCGTCGGGCGGCTCAACGGCGCGTGGTACGCCGACGAGCAGGGCGGGGTGTACCGCCCGCCGGTCGGCGACGTGGTGGCAGCACTCGGCGAGTCGTCGGCGGTGTTCGGCGCGGGACAGTCTTCGTGGGGCCCGATCGTCTACGGCGTCACGGACGCCAATCGGGCGGCGGCGGCAGCAGAAGCCGGGCGACGGGCTCTCGCGACCGCCGGCATCGAGGGGACCGTCGCCGTCGTTCGGGCGACCAACGAGGGCGCGCGCGTCGAGACGTAGACGGGCGTCACCGCATCACCCACGCGCTGCCGCCGTCCGGGAGGACGACCCCACTACTAAGACGGTCGGGCACGTCCGACACGGTATGCGTCTCTCAGAGACACGGGACCTCTTCGCGCGCCGTCTCGACTTTCCGGTCACGTGTGATGCGGTTCGAGCGTCGGTCGGTGAGACCGAACTCGAAGCGCCGACGGGTGGAAGCGAACGAATCGACCAGGTCCTTGACCGCTGTGATACCGACGAGTTCGCCTCGCCGGACGAGCTGTACGGGACGCTCATGACTTTCGTCAGCGACGAGTTCATCGGCCGGAAGTACTACGATGACCGCGGATCCTCACCGACCGCGCCGGGCGAAGAGGAGGTGCAGTTCTGATGACGGTCACGCTGCTCTCTGGTGTCACCGGGGTCGGCCTCACGAGCATCTGTCAGCGCGTCCGCGCCGAACTCGACGACGGGTACTTGTTGCTCAACTTCGGCGACATCATGCTCGAGGAGGCGGCGACGCGAGACATCACCACCGAGCGAGGCGACCTCGCGGCGCTCTCACAGCGACAGATCCAACGGCTCCAGCGCCGCGCGGGCGAGTACGTCGCCGACGCCGCCGTCGAATCCGACGTCCTCCTCTCGACGCACCTCACCGTCCAGACGGACCACGGCTACATCCAGGGGCTGCCGGACAGCGTCCTCCGCGACGTCGCCCCGTCGACCGTCGTCCTCGTCGAGGCCGCACCCGAGACCGTCTTGGAGCGCCGAGCAGAGAGCGGTCGACGCGCCGAGGACGTGACCGAACGACAGATCGAGTTCGAGCAGAGCCTCAACCGAACGGCGGCACTGGAGTGTGCACGCACCCGTAACACGCCCGTCCAGTTCGTCGAGAACGAGGGGCGCGTGAGCGAGGCGGTCGAGGCGGTCGTCGAAACGGTCGACGCCCGCTGAGGGCTCAGGCGTCGGCGAGCGGCTCGTCGGCGTCCACCAGCTCAGCAGACTGCTCCCAGAGGTCGCGGGCAGCCTCGTCGTCGGTGGCAGCGGCGGCGGGCGTCGAGGGGCGCTGACCGGTGAAGTACCGACCAGAGACGCCGTCGAGACGCGGCGCGCAGGCGAGAACGAGCAACGCGGCCGCACCCTCCGCGACGGACGTGACGCCGGGAACGCGCTCGAGCACCCCGGCGAATTCCGAGATAGGTCCCGGCAGGAACCTCGTGAAACCGCTCCCGGGGATCGCCCCCGGATGGACGCTGTTCGACGTCACCGACCGTCCGCTGCGCTCGAGTCGTCGCGCGAGTTCCCGCGCGAAGAGGACGTTCGCGAGCTTGGCGTGGCTGTACGCCGACAATCCACCGTCCGGTCGAGTGACGCGATCCAGCTCGAGCGTCGCGCCCTGGTGTGCCGCCGATGCAGTCGTGACGACGCGGGCACCTGGCTCGAGGTGGTCGACGAGTTCGGCCGTGAGCAGATACGGCGCGAGGTGGTTCACCTGGAAGGTGTACTCGACGCCGCGGTCGGTGAGTCGCCCGTCGCGAACGAGCCCGCCGGCGTTGTTGATCAGAAGGTCGAGCCCACTCGTCTCCGCGCGGACGGTCGCAGCCAGGTCGCGGACTGCGGCCGTGTCGGCGTAGTCGGCCTCGAGGAACCGGGCGTCGGCTCCACTCGCCGCCAACTCGTCGACGACCGCCCTGCCGGCGTCGGCGTCTCGTCCGTGCACGAGTACGGTCGCGCCGAGGCGCCCGAGTGCGAGCGCCGCCTCACGTCCAATGCCGCTCGTCGACCCGGTCACGAGCGCCCGGGTACCCGTGCAGTCGACGTCCGAGACCCCCGCCAGCGACTCCGGTGGCTCACCCATACACGAGCTTAGGGCGCCAGGAGGAAAACGCCCCGCACGCGAGGGTGACCTCGCCGTGGCGGGCACCGAAGCATCGAAGTCGATGCGGGAAGTACATACACACTGAATCGGAGTACGATGTTTTGTGACGACTGCGGTTCGATGCTGATCGCCCGTGACGGGGGCATGGCGTGTACGAACGACGCGTGTGGCGCCGAGACGGCACGCGACGACGAGGTGGCGGCGCAGTTCGAGTCGACGGCCGCACAGACCGACGCCGACGTCGTCGAGACCGAAGAAGGCGCGAACTTCGAGGGGAAACCCACCGCCACCGACGTGGTGTGTGACGGGTGTGGCCACGAGGCGGCGTGGTACACGATCAAACAGACCGGGGCGGCCGACGAGCCGCCAACGCGCTTTTTCAAGTGCAAAGCCTGCGGGAAGCGGTGGCGTGGATACAACTGAGGCGGAGTCGAGCGTGCCGCGTTCGGACACCCAGCCGCGCGTGGTGGTCGCTCCGTCTCGTGGGTGAGCCGAGAGACGCGCCACGTTTTATGTTCGGCGGGCGAGAGCGGGCGACATGGCCAACACGAGCGACGTACACGCAGAACCCGTGATCGTGCGCCACGAGGCGGTGCGTGCCGAGCCGGTCGACGCGGCCGAGGGACTCCGGAAGGCGGTCCTGATCGACGAGTCCGACGGCGCACCGACGTTCGCCATCCGGCGGTTCGAGCTCGACCCGGACAGCACGGTGCCCCGACACACCAACGCGATCGAACACGAGCAGTACGTGCTCGAAGGCGAGTACGTCGTCGGTATCGGCGAGGACGAACACGTCGTCGCCGCCGGCGACGCGCTGTTGATCCCGGCCGGCGTCGAACACTGGTACCGTAACGAGGGGAGCGAGCCGGGGGCGTTTCTCTGTGCGGTACCGAACGGCGACGACGACATCGACCTCGTCGAGTGACCGGCTGACCGGCCCACAGCGGCTCACTCGAGGACGCCGACGCGCTCTGCGACGTACCCGAACTGGTCGCGGTACCCCTCCGCCGAGAGCAACACCGGGTAGAAGTCGGCCTCCGCACGGACTGGCTCGCCGTCCGCGGTCGCGAATCGCTCACCCGCCTCGACGCGTTCGAAGTTGTGAGCGAACACCTCGTACTCCGTCGCGGCCGGCTTGGGGATCCGCTCGTGGAGCCGAAACACCGGCACGGCCTCACGGCCACCGGCGTCGACCACGCCGTCTGCGGCCGGAGCGGCGAGCGCACCGGTCGCGGCGAGGAACGCCCGGGTGACCCAGTACGCGTTGTCGGCCGCCTCCGTCGACCCCTGTAGCCCGGCTTCGATCTCGAGTGTGTGTGGTTGTTCGATGAGCCGCCCCTCGGTGATCGCGTCCGTCTGGACCACCGCGTCGACCGGGAGGTGCGGGGCGACCGCGCGGGCGACCTCGTCCATCGAGTCGACGACGGCGAACGGCTCGGCGTACGACTGTGTCGAGTGGATCGCGAGGGTCGTACACCCGGCGAGCTCGGCGTGAATCCGGTGGGCGAGCCGTTCTTCGTGTGTGTCTGCGTCCGGGTCACCGGGAAACGACCGGTTGAGGTCGGCCTCGAGGTAGCGCTCGCGGGCGGCGAGCGCCTCCTCGTTCGCGACGATCAGCTTCACGGCGCGCTCGACCGCCGGCGACTCTCCTATCAGTCGCTCGACTGCGCGGGCGCCGCAGGGCTCGTCGCCGTGGATCGCCCCGACGACGGCGACCTCGGCCGACCCCTCCCCGAGCTCGTGGACCTTCATGAGCCCACCTGGCTCCGGGCGGGTAAGTGGCGTTCGGATCGACGCGTCTCGGCCGACGCTCACACCGGGTCGAACCGGAGCACGTCACCGACGGCCACGTCGTGGGCCGTGGTCCACTCGTATCCCACCTCGAGCACGTACTTTCCGCGGCCGGGGTACCGTTGGCTCTCGCCGTCCTCGTCCGGCCCCGGTGCCGGAGCGTGGTGTATCTCGGTGATCACGCGGTCGGCGTCGGCGAACACGATGTCGATGCCGAAGTCCATCTCGCGCATCACGTACGTCAGGCCTCGCTCGCGCTCGTGGACGAACAACATGCCGCGGTCTTCGGGCAGCGACGGCGTGTCGCTCAGTCCCGTGTATCGCAGCGCGCGGGTGTCGGCGACCGCGGCGGTCACCGCCCCGAGACGGTCGCCGGCGGCCGACTCGACGACGACGTCGCGGGTGTCGTAGTCGGCGTGGATCGGCGCGTCGTCGGTCTCACCGTCGTCCATCACAGCCCCGTCCGCGTCGGCACCGTCGCTCTCGTCGGCCGGCCCGCCGGTCGACGATCCGCCGAGACACCCGGTGACGCCCACGGCGCCGGCGACCACACCGAGGAGTCGTCTGCGCGATCTGGTCGGTGCGTTCATACGGCCGATCGTCGGCCAGCGGTCATAAACCGGTCGCCGGTGGCTGTGTACGAGGACGCGTCACTCCGACGGGAACGCCTATCCCCGCCCCCGCCGAAGCCGGTCCATGGACGAACGCGTACGCGAGCACGCGAGGGTGCTCGTCGACTGGAGCGCGCGGGTGACGGCGGGCGACGACGTCGTCGTCAGCGTCGCCGACGGAGCCCACGAGTTGGCCGTCGCAGTCGCCCGAGAGCTCGGCGAGCGTGGGGCGACGGTGACAACCCTGTACGACTCGGCGGAGGTCACCCGCGGGTACCTCCGCGGGGTCGCCGCGGGCGAGGTCGACGTCGACGACGACCAGTCGGTCGACCGGGCGCTGTACGAGGCCGCAGACGTCGTCTTGCGGCTCGGTGGCGGCCGAAACACGACCGCGACCGCCGACGTTCCCCGCGAGACGCGGCGGGCGTACGCGACGGCGCGCCAGGACGTTCGCGAGGCGCGCATGGCCGCCGACTGGGTGTCGACGGTCCACCCGACCCGAGCGCTCGCCCAGCAGGCCGGCATGTCCGTCGAGGCATACCGCGACTTCGTGTACGACGCAGTGTTGTGCGACTGGGAATCGCTCGCCGAGGAGATGGCCCAACTGAAGGCGCTCTTCGACGCGGGTGAGCGCGTCAGACTCGTCACCGAGCGCGCAGACGCACCGAACACGGACGTCGAGATGCGCATCGACGGGCGAACCGCGGTCAACTCCGCGGCGTCGGTCGCGTACGACTCACACAACCTCCCCTCCGGAGAGGTGTTCACCGCGCCGTACGCGACGGAGGGAGAGGCCTTCTTCGACGTACCGATGACGATCGACGCGACCCGCGTGCGCGACGTACACCTCGTCTTCGAAGCCGGGGAGGTCGTCGACGTCACCGCCGCACAGGGTCAGTCGGCCGTCGAGAGCGTCCTCGAGACCGACCCGGGCGCGAGACGACTCGGCGAACTCGGCGTCGGGATGAACCGCGGCATCGACCGGTTCACCGACTCGATCCTCTTCGACGAGAAGATGGGCGACACCGTCCACCTCGCGGTCGGCCGGGCCTACGACGCCTGTCTCCCCGAGGGCGAGTCGGGGACCGAGAGCGCGGTACACGTCGACATGATCACCGACGTGAGCGAACGGTCGCGGCTCGAGGTCGACGGCGAGGTCGTCCAGCGAGACGGCACCTTTCGATGGGAGGACGGCTTCGAGGCGGCCTGAAGAGCGTCGGGGCGGGGCCGCCTCAAAGCGCCGACGACCGGCCGACCGACTCGGCCGACGGCGGCGCCTGAGCGTCTCGAACGGCGTCCCATTCGGTCGAACAGCGCACACACAGGTAGTAGTCGAATCCGTCGACGTCACAGTAGTGGACCGGGCGATCGGTCCCGCACTTCTCACACTGCATGCGCCTCACCACCGGGGTGGGTCAAAAAAAGCCACCGATTCGGCCGACCCGGGCGGGATCGGCCGGGTGTCGCGCGGTCACGAGCGACGCGAGTCGACGTGCCGATCACCGAAGCCCGTCGAGGGCGAACTCGAAGGCGGCGACGGGCACCTCAAGGTCGTGGTCGACGAGGACTGCCGGGTGAACCTCACCTATCACGCCGACCGGGTCGCCGTCGATCAGCACGTCGGCGACCCGACCCTCGATGAACGTGGGGTGGTCCGTCGGCGGCGTCTCGAGGGATCGGCCAAAGTCGTCGCAGACGGCCTGTAGTCGGCCCTTCGCGGCCTCGTAGGAGGCATCCCGTCTGGCGAGCGCGCCGGCGACGTGGCGCGACTCCGCGACGCGCGTGTTCGCAGTCGGGTCGTGTTCGGCGACGAACCCGATCTCCGAGACGTCCTGTGGGTACGCGTTGTGGGTGTTGCCCTCGAGCAGTTGCAGAAGCGACGGGAGCGCCCACGTCCGAAGCTGGGTGTACGCCTCGCTGTACGGCTCGGTGATCCGGACCGGATCGCCGCCGCCGAAGACGCCGTCCTCGACCGCGACGCCGCCGGTGCCGGGCTCGACGCGGAGCCGGTCGTAGTTCTGCTCGGCGCTCGTCATGTGGAAGTTGAGGAGGTCCTCGAAGCCGAGGCCGACGAGGCTCGTGCGGACGGCGTCTTCCAGCCGCGTTCGCTCGTGGCGCCCGCCGACGGTTCCCGCATCGGGGTACCGCGGCGTCAGTTCGTCGAAGCCGTACGCGCGTCCCACGTCGTCGACGAGGTCGAGCGGGTGGAGCACGTCGACGCGGTACGGCGGAATCTCGACGTCGTACGTCACCGACTCGCCGAGCTGGTAGGTCGCGTCCAGGCCGGATCGCTCGAAGCAGTCGACGACGGCTTCGGGCTCGAAGTCGACGCCGAGCAGCGTCTCGATCCGGTCGTGGGTGACCGACTTCTCGGCGACCTCGAGGTCGGGACGCACCAACGCCTCCCCGTACTCGCTCGGGTGTGTCGCGTCATCGGCGTAGGTCACCTCGACTTCCTCTATTGTCGCTCCTCGTGCCGAAAGCGCGTAACAGACGATCGTGCACATCTTGTCGATCGTCCACTGGTCGGTGCCGGTGAGTTCGACGAGCAGCTCACGAGAGCCGGTCGTCACCTCGGTCCGTCGACCGTTGATCACCGGTGGGAACGAAAAGAGCCCCAGGTCGTCGTATATCGCCGGATAGCGGTCGTACTCGCGGACGAGGTCGGCGTAGGTGCGGCCGGTCTGGTGTGACTCGAGGACGCCCGCCGGCGTCAGCTCCTCAGCCGCGTCGAGCGGGACGAACGTGTCGCCGTCGGGCTCGACGCCGCGGTAGGTGACGGAGCGCTCGGCACCCTCCCGATGGGGCGCGCCCTTCACCATCGCAAGGTCGTGGATCCCGATCGCTCCCTTCGCCCGGCCGCGGCCCATCGTCGCGTGCAGCTTCTCCTGTAACCCGATCAGCGACCGGAGGCCGGACTCGTCGAGGTCGACGCCCCGGACGACCGCGCCGGTGACGTAGGGGCGCTCGGCCGGCACCGACGAGTCGACCTCGATCGTCCACTCGGGGTCGTTCGTCTCCGGGACGTACACGCCCCGGTCGTCGCCGTAGTGGTACCGAAGCGACCGCGCGACGCCCTCGACGGAGAGCCGGTCGAGGCGGTCGGGGGCGAACTCGAACTGGAGGTAGCCGTCGTCGGTCTCGCCTTCGAACTCCAGGCCGAGGCCGAACAACGTCTCTTTGAACGCCTCGGTACTCGTCTCCGTGCGGCCGGTGAGCCCGCGCAGCTCGTCGGGGTCGACGTCGACGACGGGCATCAGTAGCTCACCTCCGCGGTGCGCAAGAACTCGACGTCGGCGAGCGTGCCGTGGAGGTCGCGGATGTCGTCCGCACCAGTGGTCAACATCGCGAGTCGCTCGAGCGCGAGTCCCCACGCCATCACGTCGCCGTCGACGCCGAGGGGTCCAGTCACCTCCTCACGGAAGATACCGGAGTTGCCGATCTCGATCTCCTCGCCCGTCTCGGGGTGGTCGCCGAACAGCTCGAAGGAGGGCTCGGTGTACGGGTTGTAGTGCGGTTTGAACCGGATGTCGGTGATCCCGAACTGCCGGTAGAACTCCTCGAAGGTCCCCATCAGGTCGCGCACCGAGAGGTCCTCGGCCATCACCCAGCCTTCGATCTGGAAGAACTCGAGGAGGTGTGTCGGATCGAGCGTGTCGTTGCGGTACACCTTTTCGACGGAGAAGTACCGCTGTGGCGGATCGAGCGGCGCGCCGGCGTGTCCGGAGAGGTACCGCATCGACAGCGAGGTGGTGTGACCGCGTAAGGCGATCTCGCGGGCGAAATCCGCCGACCACGGCGAGTGGTAGCCGTCACCGTCGTCACCCCACCCCTCGCGATGGGCGCGCTCGACCCGCGAGAGGAGCGTCTCGGGGATGTCGTCCGTCGGCTCGACGTCGAGCGCGAACCGATCCCAGTGGGTGCGTGCCGGGTGGTCTTGGGGCATGAACAGACAGTCGTTGATCCAGAAGTCGCTGTCGGCGTGAGGGCCCGCCATCTCCTGGAACCCCATGCCGACGAGCACGTCTTTGACGCGGTCTGCGGTCCGACGAAGGACGTGTGTGCGCCCGCCGGTCGCCGGCGGGGCGTCGGCTTCGACGTCGTAGCTCGCGAACTCCACGTCGCGCCACTCGCCGCTCGCCAGCAGCTCGGGGGTGAGTTCGGCGACCGTCTCCGCCGTCTCGACGCCGGCCATCAGTGCGTCGACGCCCGCGTCGGTGAGCGTCACCGCACGGGTCACCGACTCGACGACCCGAACCAATCCCCGCGAGTCGAGTCGGTCGACGACATCGTCGGCCGTTGGAGGCGTACCGGCTGCGAGTGCCTCGAGCGTCGCCATCTCAGGATCGTCGCTCGGGTCGGCGTCCGGGTCGATTGACAGCTCGCCGGCGTCGATCGAACCCAGCCCCTTTCGCGCGAAGTTCGAGAGCGCGATGTCGACCGCGGGGCCGTCGAGGTCGGCCGCCCCGATGACCTCGCCCATCGAGACGGGTGCGTCGGCTGCACCGAGTTCCTTACCGGCCCGGTAGAGTCGACGCTCTGGCAGCCCCTCGTCGACGTAGCGGGCCCCCTCGTCGGTCAGTTCGGCGTGCTCGCGGGTCGTCTCCGTCACCTCGAGGAGCCCCTCGTCGCGGAGCTCGAACGCCGCGCCGGTCACCGTCTCGGGTTTGAGCCCCGTCTCCGCGGCAAGGTCGCCGATCGTCCGTTCGTCCGTCGCGCTCGCCGCCTCGAGGACGGCGAGCTGTCGTTCCGGGAGTCGCATTCGAGTTGTGTGTATACGCGCGTGGCCCGTTGGTAACGGTTCCGGGTCGTCGCGGCCTTACCCCTCTCCGTCTGCTCGCTGACGGAGTGCCGCGATCCGATCGCCGAGCGGGGGCTGAATCTCGAGCCACGTCGAGTAGTCGCCGGTCGCAGGCGTGACGCCGCTCCGCTCGGCAGCACGCTCGAAGGCGTCGGCGACCCGTCGGGCCCCCACCGCGTCGGCCGCGTGCGCGTCTGCGACGTACTGGACCCGCCGACCGGCCCACAGCGCCGTCAGTCCGACCGCGAGCAGGGCGGTGAACCCCGGTGTGAACCCGACGGCGGTCGTCGCGATCGCGGCGAACAACGCGACGACGACGGCGACCGCGGCGGCACGGAACGTCGCGAAGTGCACCTGTACCCGTCCTGCCTCCGCCGCGAGCAGTCCGACGGCGACGTCTGCTTCGAGGTCGTTCACGATCGGCTCGGTGACGAAGAGCACGCGGCGACGAGGTGGCCCGCGGACGGAGACGTCG
>ERZ1034488.106-NODE-106-length-20425-cov-5.920962_pt1 | contig 20425 bp, 12 predicted proteins | sample MGYA00520646_ERZ1034488 | MGnify/ENA primary metagenome ERZ1034488 (study PRJEB33760, sample SAMEA4777686) | hypersaline lake metagenome | biome: hypersaline environment; feature: brines | place: Spain | collected 2012-08 | depth 0 m ...
ACTCGTCCACGACTGCCGCGAGTTTGGCCGCGTACGCCGCCTGTAGTTCGGCCGGCGTCGGCGTCTCCGCGTCCGGCAACACGTCGTACAACATGCCTGTTGCTCGGAACCATGTCTCCAAAACCGTTGTCACTCACGCAGTGGCTGCCGAACGACCGACGGTGCTCGCGTGTCGTGGCCGGACGGCCCGGTCAGGCGGACGCGAGTCGGTCGGCCGTGACGACCCGGACGGAGGCTGGCCGCTTGACGAACTCCCCGCTGGAGGCGGCGACGATCTGTTCGATACCGCGCTGGGCAGCCACGTCGAGCAGTCGTTGGTCGACCCGGCCGTCCAACACCAACAGGAACCCCAGCGTCTCGTCGTCCGCGAGTGTGTCGAACGCCTCCCCTGCGGGCACCTCTGCCACGACCTCCAACTCCCGGTCAAGCACGCGGGCGGTGTTCGTCCCCGCGTCGATCACGTCTCTGACGTGCCCCCGGAGCGTCGCCGGACGCTCGCTGTCGTCCGACTGTCGTTCGTCTGTGGCCGTTTCTGACTCGTCTGCGGTCGTCTCCGACTCGTCTGCGGCCGTTTCTGACTCGTCTGCGGTCGTCTCCGACTCATCTGCAGTCGTCTCTGACTCGTCTGCGGCCGTTTCCGACTCGGTGTCAGTGTCGCCCGACGCTTCCTCGTCGGACCCCACATCCGCGTCGCCTGATCCCGCGTCCGCATCGTCGGACCCCACATCCGCGTCGCCTGATCCTGCGTCCGCACCGTCCGACCCCACGTCCGCGTCGCCCGACTCTCTCTGGCCGTCTGTCGTCGACGCCTCGGTGTCGGGTTGGTCGTCTGTCACGCCTGTGTCTGCCGTTTCGCCGTTCGTGGCCGCAGACGCCGCGACGGCGCCGCTGGCTTCGTCTGTTTCGGTGGCGTCTGCGGTCGCTTCCTCGTCACCCCCCTCGCCGGCTGTCTCGGGTGTCTCGCTCGACACGTCGTGCGTCTCGCCCGACACCTCACTCGTCTCACCGTCGTGATCGTCCGCGATCTCGTCGACGACTGCCGCCGCGTCGACTGTGACAGAGTCGTCGGTGGTGCCGACCCCACCGATCGACTCGCGGCCGTCGGCGGCGCTCGTGCGGACGGAGCCGGTCGTCCGGCCGGCCTCGGTCCCGTCGTCGGTGTCGCCGGCGGCTCGTGACTGCTCTGTCGCCGAGCGGTCACCCGACCGTGGGTTGCCGTCACTCGTCTCCAACGTCTCGAAGGGGACCTTCTCGCGGAGCGCGTCCATCACGTTCTCTCGCGAGAGATCCTCGACGGAGACGTTCTCGGGCGCGTAGGCGACGTAGTCCACGTCACCCACCTGCGCGAGTTCCCGTAAGATCAGGTCGCCGCCGCGGTCGCCGTCCAAAAACGCCGTGACGGTGCGCTCGTCGGTGAGATCCGCCACCGCGTCTGGCACGTCCGTCCCCTCGACGGCGATTGCGTTCTTGATGCCGTACTCCAACAGCGTCGACACGTCCGCGCGCCCCTCGACGACGATCACCGCGTCGGAGTCGCTCACCCGCGGGCCGGCGGGGTAGTCTGCGAACTCGTCGACCTGTTCGACCCGTTGGGCGTCTCGCACCTCCTCGAGAATCTCGTCGGAGTCCATCACCCCCTCGTCGAACGACTCCACGAGCAGTTCCTTGGCGCGTTCGACCACCTCCCGGCGCTTGGCGGCGCGCATGTCCTCGATGCCGGCGACCTCCACGCGCGCCTCACACGGACCGACCCGTGTGATCGACTCCAACGAGGCCGCCAGGATCGCGGTCTCGACTCTGTCGAGACTGGAGGTGATCGTGATCTCGCCGAACGACTGGCCGTGTTCGCTGTCGATCTCGACATCGATCCGCCCGACCTTCGAGGACCGTTGGAGGTCCCGGAGGTCCAGCTCGTCGCCTAACAGTCCTTCCGTCTGTCCGAACACCGCGCCGACGACATCCGACCGTTCGACGACGCCGTCTGCGGTGATCCGTGCGTGAATGAGATACTTCGATGTGTCTTCCATGAGTGTGCCCTCCCGAGCGTGAAGCTGACGTGGTGAACTGCCGTCGTGGTGCGGCTGCTCGTGTCACCGGACGACTCAAACCGTCCGCGTCGGATATAGTTGTCGTACCAGTAGAACACTCGCGTTGTCGGCCAGATTTCTCACACAGACGAGAGAGACGAAGCCGGCGAGGGTGACGCACTCTCCACCGGAGTGGTCGGTGCTCAGGCGTCTGTCTCGGTCTCGTCGGCGTCCGACTCGCTGGCGTCCCTGTCCGCCGTGTCGGCGTCGGCACCCGTCTCCTCGACAGCCTCGTCTCCCGTGTCGGCGTCTGCGCCGTCCAGACCGTACATCTCGGCGGTGAGTTGTCGTGCCTCTGCGACGACCCCGTCCAACACCGCCTCGTCGGCCGTCTCGTCGTCCCCCCGGCCGTTGGGAGTCGGTCGTCCCGTGTTCCCGGGGCCGCGACTCTGACCGTGTGCGCCCGTCTCGCCGTGGTCGTGTCCGTCGGTGGTCGTGTCCTCGAACACCTCGTCGTACTCCGCCGCCGGCGCGTGGTCGACGACCGTGTCCGCCAGCGCCTCGGGCGTGGCCGTCTCCCACTCCGGGACGGTCTCCGACAGCCACGCCTCGTGGTCGCCGCCGCGCAACATCGCCGTGAACGCGAGGTGGTTGGCGAGGTGTTCGCCGTCTCGCTGTGGGGTCTCACACACCGGACACGCGTAGCCCATACCCCGATGTGGCGGTTCGACAGGTGTAGTGGTGTCGGACGAACGACGCAGACCAGACAGTCGTCATGTCAGTCGAGAAGATGTGCTAGTGCGCGGTTGTTCGCGTCGACACTCTCGATGAACTGGAGAAATCGCTGGACTGCGTCGGGGTTTTCTTCTACGTTGGCGAGGTAGTGGAGCGTGGCCTGTACTGCTCGATTCTGTTTGTGGTAGTCCCAGCGCCGCAGTTCTGCGGTCAGATCGTCGTTGTCCAGCACCTCCACACCGCGTGATTGGAGATACTCTCTCGCACTGCTGGACACTTCTCGACACACCGCAACTGGAACCGCTGTCGTATCCTCCGAGAGTTGTATTGTCGTTCCCAACTCCCCATCGACGTTCGACTCGTCAATCCGGAGGTCCTTCACCTCAACAGAGATCATCAGATCTGGTCCTAGGAACCCGTCGATGTCGCCGTATCTGTTCTGTCTGGACGACCCTGTGCGAACCTTGCTAGCACGAAACGAGAGGTGAGACCACTCGGTTTTGGTGTAGCCGTAGGCAATCGCCTGGAACGCCAGTCCACCGTTCTCGTCCGGGTGGCTTCGTTCGTACTCTTGGATGACATCGGAGAAGGGAGTTGGAAACGGCGGATCTCTCGTTTCGAGACGCTTCTCCTCCAACTCCTCCAGCCCGAGTTCGAACAGTCTTACTGTGGCTTCGAAACGACCAGAGCGAGAGAGCCTGAATGCCTGTTCTAAGAGACCGCTGTAGTCACGCCAGTTCCCGGTGTGGTGTCCCGGGGAACTCGGGAAGTTCGTCCGACGGAGATCGTATATGAACAGATCACGAACCTCGTTTTGAACAGAACGGATTCCGTACCGCTCGCCGTCGTAGAGGATGGTGAGTGTCTTCGTATCTCTGGTGTCGTATCGGTCAAAGATGTCGTCCGTTGTAACGTCTGGATCAAACCCCGACTGCCAGTCGTCAACCTGCGACAGTTCCTCGGCGACGATCAAAAAGTCAACTGCGACTCCTAGTTCACCGACGTTGTCGTGAAGTGAGTCCGAGACGGTCTCAACTATCGACCGAACAGTTTCGCGCTCTGTGAGCGTCCCACTGAACTCTGGCACCTGTTCCGGAAAGTGTTCTGAGAGAAACTGGCAAGCACTGGCCGGCAGTTCTGACTCACTCATCTGAGTGTTCCTCTAATCGTGTTGCAACCTCGTTACCTCGCTCTGTCAGTGTGTAGAGTTTGGCTCTCGAATCTGAGGAGTGTGAGTGGACGAGTTCCTTTTCCTTCAGCTCTCCGAGTGCGCGACTGACGTGCGGTCTCGGCATGTCATTTTCGTCCGCAATCCGGCTGGGCTGTCTCGGGCGAGAGTCGAGGCAGTTGACGACTGAACGACGGTATCTCGAACTACTGACGTACGCGACGAGTTCGAGCAGTTCTGACTCTCCGTCGTCTTCTGTGTTCACTGTCGCAATCACCTTTCCGTCTAGTGGTTAGAACCACCGAGTAAAACAGAAGCTACCATATAGTTACCAGGTAGTTACCAACTATCGCCCCGGTGCGAATGTTTAAACGTGATCTGGCAACAAACACAGATGATGGCCGGACGAGAGCTGACCTATGTCGACTTGTTCGCGGGCGCAGGCGGGCTGTCAGCCGGGCTCGAACGGGCGGGGTTCGAGTTGGTCCACGCCGTCGAGGTGGACGAGAACGCGCGCCAGACGTTCGCGAACAACCGCGACGGGCTCACAGTCGAAGCCCTCTCGGGGGACATCCGCGAGGTGCCGCAAGCCGAGATTCCGGCGGTCGTCGGCCGCGACCGTGTCGACCTCGTCGTCGGCGGCCCGCCCTGTCAGGGGTTCTCGGAGGTGGTCAGTCCGGACGGCTCCGACGAGCGCAACCACCTGTTCGAGCAGTTCGTCGATTGGGTCAGGGCGCTCGATCCGACGGCGGTGTTGTTCGAGAACGTCCGCGGGATGCAACAGACCGCCGACGGGGCGTTTCTCGACGCCGTCACGGCGTCGTTCGGCCGACTCGACTACGACGTGACTCACCGCGTGGTCAGGGCCTCGGAGTTTGGCGTCCCACAACACCGCCGGCGGCTCCTCGTGTTGGCCGCCAAATCGGACGTGTCAGAGAACCCGTTCGACGGGTTCACACTCGATCCGGTCGCGATCCCCGGGGTCACAGACGGAATCGGTGATCTTCCAGCCGTCACACCGGGCGAGGCGGTGACCGACTACACCACCCACCCCGAGACTGCGCTCCAGGCTGACTTGCGGGGTGACGCGACGGAGCTGTCGGCACACGTCGCCGCGAACCACACCGACGAGATGGTCGAGATAATCTCACACGTTCCCGACGGCGGTGACCGGACGGCGATTCCCGAGGAGCTACAGCCGTCCTCGGGGTACCACAACTCCTACTCCCGGCTCGACTCGACGGAACCGGCGGTTGCGATCACCTCCAACATGTCCAAGCCGTCGAGCGCACGGTGTATCCACCCGTTCGAGGATCGTGGGCTCACGCCGCGTGAGGGCGCGCGACTCCAGACGTTCCCGGACGACTACCGGTTCAGCGGCGGGCTCGTCTCCGTTCGCCGCCAGATCGGCAACGCCGTCCCGCCGTATCTCGCCGAGGCTGTCGGCTACTACCTCCGGAGAGACGTGTTCGACGAGACGCTGACACGCGAGCATCGGGAACGTGTCCACAGACTCCGGTCCGGCGCACGCCCGCTGTGTGAGTTTGACCCACAGGCGACGGACGCAGGGTTCGCGCGACAGACAACACTCGACTCGGCCGACTGAGCCGCCTCAGTCCCGTTCTGTCCTGATCCAGTCGCCGAGTTCCAACGCCATCACGTGTGCCGCCTCCCCGTCGCCGTAGTACCGTGGCTCCGTCCGAACCGGTTCGAACCCCTCCGAGCCGTACAGCCGTTGTGCGCGGGTGTTGGAGGCGCGCACCTCCAACTTCACCACGCTGGCGCCGCTGGCGGCGAGGTGGTGGAGCGCCCGGCGGAGCAGTCGCCGTCCGAGCCCCTGGCCTTGTGCGTCCGGGCGGACGGCGATGTCTTTGATGTGGCCGATGTCGCGGCCGTGGTTCGGAGTCGTGTCGCCGACGACGTAGCCGACGACGCCGGAGCCGTCCGTGTGTTTCGCCGCGGCGGGGTCGACCGTCGGCCCGCCGGTGGGCTGTTCGGCGACCAGAAACGCCGGCGCGTCCAACAGCCGTTCGAAGGCGGCGTACGGCCACGGTTGTTTAAACACCGTCTTCTCGATCCGGTAGACGGACAACAGGTCCGTCTGTCGTGCCTCCCGGAGACGCGTCCCGTCCCGACCGCCGGGGTCGACCGTCGTCACGAGGGTCAGTACAGCGTCACAGGGCATAAACCACACGCGACGAGCGGCCCGCCGAGCCACGCGATTGAAATACCGCGACGGCCAACAGAGAGTAGTAACCGATGAGCGAGGACTTCTACGAGGCTTTGGGTGTCTCCAGAGACGCCAGCGAAGAGGAGATTCAGCAGGCGTACCGACAGAAGGCGACGGAGTACCACCCGGACGTGAGCGACGATCCGGACGCCGAAGAGAAGTTCAAACGGATCAAGAAGGCCAAGGAGGTTCTCACCGACGACGAGAAACGCCAGGCGTACGACCGGATGGGCCACGACCAGTTCGAACAGGCGGAGAAACGCGGCGGCTTCGAGGACGGCCCCGGCGGCCCGGGTGGGCCGGGACAGGGACCGTTCGGCGGCGCGGCCGGCGGCGGCTCCTTCGGCGGCGGCGGGATCGGCGACATCTTCGAGGAGTTCTTCGGCGGTGGCGGCCGTGGCGGTCGCCGCGCGGGGAAGGATCTCCGGACCCAAATGGAGATCACACTCCAGGAGGCGTACGAGGGGACGACCAAGGAGTTCACCGCCGCTCGCCCGGCGCGGTGTAACGAGTGTGCCGGCCGTGGCCACCCGCGTGATGTCGATGTCAACACCTGTCGGCAGTGTAACGGCCGTGGGCAGGTGCGGCAGGTCCAACAGACACCGTTGGGGCGTGTCCAACAGACGACGACCTGTCCGGAGTGTGACGGCGACGGTGAGGTGCCCGAACGGGAGTGTGCCGTCTGTGACGGCTCCGGGATCACCCGCGAGGAGGCGTCACTCACCGTCGACGTACCCGCCGGGATCGAGGACGGCCAGACCCTCCGGATGGACGGTGAGGGTGCGCCCGGCGACCGCGGCGCGCCGGACGGGGATCTGTTGATCGACGTGTCGATCCAGTCGTCCGAACGGTACGACCGCGACGGGAGCGACCTCCACGTCACGGAGGCGATCTCGTTCCCGCAGGCCGTCTTCGGCGACACGATCCGTGTCGACCACCTCGGCGGCGAGGTGGAGTTAGACATTCCGGCCGGCACACAGAGCGGGGAGACGTTCCGCCTGAGCAGGAAGGGGATGCCGCGGCTCCGTGGCCGTCGCAACGGCGACCTCTACGTCCAGGCGCGGGTCGTCACGCCAGACGATCTCAATGCCGAACAGAAGGAAGCGCTCCAACGGTTCGCAGAGGCCGGCGGCGAGGAAGTCGACGTGAGCGAGGGGTTCTTTGAGAAACTGAACGACCTGTTCTGACGACACCCGTCGACGAGTGCTCGTGTGCGGCCGGTCAGTCGGCCGCCGTCGGTGACTCTGAGTCGCCGTCCGCCTCGTTTGCCGTGTCACCGTCGTCTCGCTCGCTCTCGCCGTCCGCCTCGTTTGCCGCGTCACCGTCGTCTGTCGCGTCGGCGGCCGCGGCCACACCCACACAGGCGACGGCGTCGTCCGGCTCCGTCTCCATCACGTTCACCCCCATCGTGTTGCGGCCGACCGTCGACACCTCCTCGACGGGTGTGCGTGTGATCTGCCCCTGCTCGCTGACGGCAAACAGGTGGTCGCCGGGCCCGACCGTCTCGATCCCCCGAACCGGGCCGTTGCGCTCCCCGGTGTCGATGTCGATCAACCCTTTCCCGTTGCGGCTCTGCCGGCGGTAGGCGTCGATCTCCGTCCGTTTGCCGTAGCCGTTCGCGGTGACGGTCAGCGTCCAGGTGGAGTCGCTCGCAATCGCCGCCAAGCCGGCGACGCGGTCGTCGCCTTGGAGGTCGATCCCGTGGACGCCGCGTGCGGCCCGCCCCATCGGCCGGGCGTCTGCCTCGTCGAATCGGATCGCCATCCCGTCGACGGTGCCGATCACGATGTCTTGGTCCCCGTTCGTCACGGTCACGTCGGCCAGCTGGTCGTCGCCGGTCAGCGAGATCGCCCTGATCCCCGTCGAGAGGATGTTGGCGAACTCCTCGCCGGCCGTCCGCTTGAGGTACCCCTGCTGGGTCACCATCGTCACGTAGCTGTCGTCGGTGAACGCGCCACACGACAGCGTCGCGGTGATCTGCTCGCCGTCGTCGAGATCCAACACGTTCACCATCGAGGTGCCGCGTGCGGTCCGCCCGTACTCGGGCACCTCGTACGTCTTCAGCCGGTACACCTGCCCCTGGTCGGTGAAACAGAGGAGGTTGTCGTGTGTGCTGGCGACGAACGCGGAGGCGACCCGATCGCCGTCCTTCGGGTTCGCGCCGATCACCCCCTTCCCGCCGCGCCGCTGGGCGCGAAACTCCTCGGCGGGCACCCGTTTGACGTAGTCGTCTTCCGTGACGACGACCACCATCTCCTCTTCGGGGATCAGATCCGCGCGGGTCACGTCGCCCGCGTCGCGGACGAACCCGGTCTGGCGGGCGTCGTCGTACTCCGTCTTCACCGCCCGGAGCTCGCGTTTGATCACGCCCAGCAGCTCTGACTCGTCTGCGAGGATCTCCTCTAACCGTTCGATCCGGTCGGTCAACGCCTCGTACTCCGACTCGATGTCGGCCGCCTCCATCGACGTGAGCGACCCCAACTGCATCCGGACGATGTGGGCCGCCTGCTCCGTCGAGAGGTCGAACCCCGCCTGGAGCGCCGCCTTCGCGGCGTCCCGATCCTCGCTGTCCTGGATCGTCTCGACCACGTCGTCGGCCTGTTCGAGCGCGCGGAGCCGTCCCTCCAGGATGTGGGCGCGGTCTTCCGCCTCGTCGAGTTCGTGACGTGTGCGTCGGGTGACGACCTCCTTCCGGTGGTCGACGTAGTGAGCCAGCGTCTGCTTGAGCGTGAGCACCTGCGGTTGACCGTCGACCAGTGCGAGGTTGATGACGCCGAACGTCGACTCCAGGTGGTGTTCCAACAGTTGGTTCTTCACCACGTCGACCGACGCGCCACGCTTGAGGTCGATCACCACCCGCACCCCGTCGCGGTCGGACTCGTCACGGAGATCGGCGATCCCCTCGATCGTCCCCTCGTTCACGTCCTCGGCGATCCGTTCGACGATCCGCGCTTTGTTCTCCTGGTAGGGGAGTTCGGTGACGACGATCTGGTCGCGGCCGTTTGGTCCCTCCTCCGTCTCGAAGGTGGCACGCACCCGGAGCCGCCCCCGGCCGGTCGTGTACGCGTCTAACACGCCGTCGCTGCCGACGATCTTCGCGCCCGTCGGGAAGTCCGGCCCCCCGATCGGGCCGTCCGTGCCGCCGTCACCCGGCAGGAGTGTCGCCGTGTCGATCAGCTCGCGCACGTCACAGTCGGGCTCGTCGATCAGTTTGATCGTCGCGTCGATCACCTCCCCGAGGTTGTGGGGCGGGATCTTCGTCGACATCCCGACGGCGATCCCCGTCGACCCGTTGACGAGGAGGTTCGGGTACGACGCCGGCAACACCGCCGGCTCCTCCAACCGGTCGTCGTAGTTGGACTGGAAGTCGACCGTGTCGCGGTCGATGTCCTCCAACAGCTCCTCTGCGATGGGTGACATCCGGGCCTCCGTGTACCGCATCGCCGCCGCCGGATCGCCGTCCATCGACCCGAAGTTCCCCTGGCCGTCGACCAACGGGTACCGCATGGAGAACTCCTGAGCCATGTTGACCAGCGTGTCGTAGATCGCCTGGTCACCATGTGGGTGGTAGTTCCCCATCGTCTCCCCAACGACCGAGGAAGACTTCCGGTGGCCCGATCCCGACGAGACCCCCATCTCGTGCATCGCGTAGAGGATGCGCCGGTGGACCGGCTTCAGCCCGTCGCGCACGTCCGGAAGCGCCCGGCCGGCGATGACGGACATCGCGTAATCGATGTACGACTGTTCCATCTCGTCTTCGATCCGGACCTGCTCGATCCGGGCGGCCTGTCCGTCGTCGGGGTGTCTGTCTGAGCTCATGTGTCGTCTCCCGCGTGTCTCCGTCTGGTCGCTTCGCTCCGGTGCCGTCCCACCGCCCGCGTGGCGCCGCTGGGGGTCAGATGTCCACCCAGTCGGCCTCGGGCGCGTTCTCCTTGATGAACTGTTTCCGGGGTTCGACCGCATCCCCCATCAAGACGTTGAACATCCGGTCGGCCTCGGCGGCGTCCTCGACGGTGACCTGTTTGAGCACGCGCTGTCGTGGGTTCATCGTCGTCTCCCACAGCTGTTCGGGGTTCATCTCCCCGAGCCCCTTGAACCGTTGGACCTGGTCCGGCGTCCCCCCACACTGCTGGGCGACGATCTGGTCGCGTTCCGCCTCCGTCATCGCGTCGTACGTGTCGCCGCCGTTCCGGACCCGGTACAACGGCGGCTGTGCCGCGTACACGTAGCCCGCCTCGATCAGCGGCTTCATGTGGCGGTAGAACAGGGTCAACAACAACGTCCGGATGTGTGCCCCGTCGATGTCCGCGTCCGTCATCATGATGATCCGCTCGTAACGCGCCTCCTCGATGTCGAACTCGTCGCCGATCCCCGTTCCGATGGCGGTGATCATGTTGCGGATCTCGTCGTTCTCCAACACCCGGTCGAGGCGGTGTTTCTCCACGTTGAGAATCTTCCCACCGAGCGGGAGAATCGCCTGGAACTCCGGGTTGCGACCCTGCTTTGCGGAGCCGCCCGCGGAGTCACCCTCGACGACGAACAGCTCCGAGTCGCTCGGCTCCCGGGACTGACAGTCCGAGAGCTTCCCCGGGAGCGCCGTCGACTCCAACGCCGACTTCCGGCGTGTCAGCTGTTCGGCCTTCTTGGCGGCCTTGCGGGCACGCGCCGCCTCCGCCGCCTTCTGGACGACCGCCTCCGCCGTCTCCGGGTGTTCCTCGAAGAACGTCCCGAGGTGATCGTGGATCGTCGACTCCACCGCACCGCGCACCTCGCTGTTGCCCAACTTCGTCTTCGTCTGCCCCTCGAACTGCGGGTCGGGGTGTTTCACCGACACGACCGCGGTCAACCCCTCGCGTACGTCCTCCCCACGGAGATTGTCGTCGAGATCCGACAGGAGGCCGTGGTCGTCGGCGTAGTCGTTGACCAGTCGTGTCAGCGCCGTTTTGAACCCGGTGAGGTGGGTGCCGCCCTCGCGGGTGTTGATGTTGTTCGCGAACGCGTGGACCGACCCTTGGAGTTCGTCCGTCGCCTGCATCGCCACCTCGATGGCGATCTCGCCGTCCTCGGCAGGGACGGTGTCTTCGACGTAGATCACGTCCTCGTGAAGCGGCGTGCGCGTCTCGTTGAGGTAGGCGACGAACTCGCGGATACCACCGGAGTAGTGGAACCCCTCGGTGGCGCCGTCGCGTTCGTCCGTCAGTGTGATCTCGACACCGGAGTTGAGGAAGGCAAGCTCGCGCAGTCTGGTGGCGAGCGTGTCGAAGGAGAACTCCCCGGTCTCGAAGATCTCGTCGTCGGGCCAGAACCTGATCTCTGTCCCCGTCGACTCGCCGTCTTCGAGCGGTCGGTGTTGTTCGAACCCGTTTTCGGTCGGCTCACCGTGGTCGAACTGGTGTCGCCAGACGTGTCCGTCGCGTCTGACCTCGACTTCCAACCACTTCGAGAGTGCGTTGACGACGCTCACGCCGACCCCGTGGAGCCCGCCAGACACCTGGTAGGACTTGTTGTCGAACTTGCCGCCGGCGTGGAGCACCGTCATGATGACTTCGAGCGCGGGCCGGTCGTGGTCTTCGTGGGTGTCGACCGGGATGCCGCGCCCGTCGTCCGCGACGGAGACGGCGCCGTCCTCGTGGATGGTCACGGAGATTTCGTCGCAGTACCCCGCCAACGCCTCGTCGATGGAGTTGTCGACGACTTCGTAGACGAGATGGTGGAGGCCACGCGAGTCCGTGGAGCCGATGTACATGGCCGGACGCTTCCGGACGGCCTGGAGTCCCTCCAGGACCTGAATCTGGCCGGCTCCGTACTCGCTTTCGCCTGAACCTGACATAGGAACCTACCCTTGTTAAGTGCTCTTTCATTAAAAACCCCTCGCACGCGTGCGGGCGGGCAGGTAATAAAAGCAGAGTAGCGGTTACAGTTCGAGAGAACGTACTCACTCGCCGGGGGAGTCCGGAGGGGACACGGTGGGTTCTACTTCCGGTCCGGGGACCACACGCTTTTCACCGAAGCCAGGATAGCAACCGTAGATGACGTCGTTCCAGTCGGCACTCGGTGAGGACGAGGGGGTCGCCGACGAGCTGGCGGCCAACCAGCGACAGATCTCTATCGCCGAGTTCTTCGAGAAGAACAAACACATGCTGGGGTTCGACTCCGGCGCCCGTGGGCTCGTCACCGCGGTGAAAGAAGGGGTTGATAACTCCCTCGTCTGGGAGACACCGTTCGTCTATCGCGACAACGGCGAGACAAAACACGAGCCAATCGGTGCAATGGTAGACAGGCTGATCGAACAGCACCGCGAGGACGTGACAGTCGAACGAGGGGGGGACTTGGAGAAAGTTCGTGTCGGGGGAGTTGAGGCACTCTCGTTCAACGACGAGTACGATGTCGGCTTCCAGTCCGTCGGGACAGTGTTTAGACACCGAGTCAACAGTGATATCTACAAGCTCTCTGTAGAGGGAGGCCGCGGGGTCAGATTGACTGACTACCACAGTGTGTTTGTCCTCCGAGACGGTGACATTGTCTCCGTCAAGACCAGTGAGATCACAGAGGACGATCACGTAGTGCTTCCACAGAACTCCTGGGGGGAAGGTAGTCGGTCTGAGATTGACCTCGTCACAGAGCTGCTGGATCGTCCAGCAGCCCGCACAGAACCAGTCGGCCTCTACGGTGTCGAACATCTAATTGAAGAGTATCGTGAATCCATCCGAGAGTCCGTCGACGCGGGGTATCGACTTGGGGACTTCAAAAAGTGTGACCGCTTACCGTTGAATCTTGTCCGAGAACTAGACCTCGACCCCTCGGAGTACCGCGGGTGTGAGCTCGGGTACCGGTACGGGAAGTATCGAATTCCGGCAGTGCTTGATGTCGACTCCGAGTTAGCAGAACTACTGGGGCTGTACACGGCAGAAGGGTGTGTCACCGGTGGCGCAGAGTCAGACCACGAGAAGGTGTACCTCTCACTCGGATCACACGAGACGGAACTGATCTCAAGGGCCGAGTCGCTCGTCAAGTCAGTGTTCGGAATCCCACCGTCGACGGTGAGGGCACACGACTCAGCAACCAACGTCACTGTTTCGTCGAAGATTACTGCGTTAGTGATCAAGGATGTCTTCCAACCGGGCGTATCGGCCGACGAGAAGCGTATCCCACGGTTCGTGTTCGACTTCCCGCAGGATGCCCGGGAACAGTTCCTCCTGGGGTACGCTGCCGGGGATGGCCACCCAACCGAAGCAGCACTAACTGCTCTCAAGCGCGGTGGCAATATCGACTCGGTGCCTAAGAGGCGTTTCTCGGTTTCGACGGTGTCGGATCGCCTCGCGTCGGGGATTCGTTACCTCTTGTCGTCAGTTGGCTACGACGCAACGCATGAGGTAATTCCTGCCGAGACACGAACTATCGATGGCAGAGATATCGAATTCGGCGATAGTCACAAACTCTACATCCGTACCAACCAGTCCTCGGTGTCTCGAAGTCGATTACCTGCCTCAGAGTGCATCTCGTCGGTCGAAGATGCCAAGCTCGCGTACAACCTCGATGGGCGACAGACCCGAGTGGCCACAGACAGCGCACTCGCACTCGCGGACGGCGGATCACTGGACTTTATCGACGGCGCTCGAGAAGTCGCCGAGAGTGATCTCACTGCACTGCCCGTTGAGTCGATCAAACAGGTCGAGTACAACCGAAAGTGGGTGTACGATATCTCTGTTCCCGGTGACGAGAATTTCATGGCTGGAACTGCGCCACTCGCTTGCCACAACTCTCTAGACGCCTGTGAGGAGGCCGGGATCGCCCCCGACATCTTCGTCGACATCTCCGAGGCCGGTGACTACTACAAGCTCGTGATCGAGGACAACGGCCCCGGGATCACGAAACAACAGGTGCCGAAGGTGTTCGGAAAACTGCTGTATGGTTCACGCTTTCATGCCCGAGAACAAAATCGCGGCCAACAAGGTATTGGTATCTCTGCAGCTGTACTTTACTCACAGTTGACTTCAGGAAAGCCGGCGAGAGTCACCTCACGCCCCAAGGGTAAGTCGACCGCCCAGGAGTTCGAGTTGATCATCGACACGGACGCGAACGCCCCAGAGATCAAGGAGGAACGCGAGCGGTCGTGGGACCGCCCGCACGGCACCCGGATCGAGTTGGAGATGGAGGCGAACATGCGGGCACGCTCACAGCTCCACGACTACATCGAGGAGACGGCGGTCGTCAACCCACACGCCCGGGTCGAACTGCGGGAGCCGGGGTTGGCGGAGCCGTTGAAGTTCGAGCGCGCGACCGACGAACTGCACGGCGAGACGGAGGAGATCATGCCCGACGAGACGGAGGAGATCAAACCCCACCCACACGGCGTGGAGCTGGGGACGTTGATCAAGATGTTAGAGGCGACGGAGTCGTACTCGTTGTCCGGTTTCCTCCAAGGGGAGTTCACCCGCGTCGGGACGAAGAGCGCGGCGTCCATCGTCGACGGGTTCCGGGACCGGTTTTACGGTCGCGAGGTGGGGTGGAGCGCGCCCGCGGCCGACGACCCGATCCACCTCGAACGCGCAGTCGAGACGGTCGTCGCGAACAAAGGGAAGGAGGCGACCGAGGACTTCGCCGGGCGGGTCGCCGACACGCTGGAGAGCCGCGAGCGGACGACCCACGCCGGGGTGGTGGAGATCGTCGACACGGTCGCAGACGAGATCGCGACGGCGTACGACACCACGTTCGGTGACACGGTTCGTGAGAAGGCAGTGGAGGCGGCGTGGGCGTGTCTGACGGCCTACGGGACGGAGCTGGCTGTGCCGGCCGCGGCGGACAGTCGAGAGCCGGCCAGTAGTAGATCAGACGGCGACGAGCCGGCCAGTGGTAAATCGGACGGCGACGAGCCGGCCGGTAGTAAATCGAATGGCGACGAGCCGGCCAGCGACGAGCCCGCGGCGGTGGATCTCCTCACGCCGGATCTGTACACGATCGTCGACGACGCGACGACGACACAGAAGGACGACGCGGTCGTCAACGGCGTCGCAGAGCGGCTCGCCCGTCGGCTCCACGAGGTCGGCGGTCGCCACCGAGTCACCCGCTCAGAGTTGCGGGCGTTGGTCGGTGACGCGGCCGACGATACCGAGGAGTACGACGGCGCGACGTTCGGTGAGACGGCCAGAGAGAACGTCACCGAGGCCGTCTGGGAGCGGACACAGACGGTGCCCGACGACCCCCCGAAGGTGGGGGCGGTGGCGGGTGACCGCGACACGGCTTCGGAGCTGTTAGCGGCGATGCGGGCCGCGGACGTGATCTCGCCGCCGACGAACTGTCTGGCGCCGATCACCGAGGAACTCGTCGAGGCAGGACTGCGAAAGGAGTTCGACGCCGACTTCTACGCGGCCGCCACCCGCGACGCGGAGGTGAGCGGCGGCGATCCGTTCATCGTCGAGGCGGGGATCGCCTACGGCGGGGAACTGGAGGACGGCGGGCAGGTTGACGTGTTGCGGTTCGCCAACCGTGTTCCGTTGGTGTACCAGCGGGGGGCGTGTGCGACGACGGACGTGGTCAAACGGATCGGGTGGCGCAACTACGGGCTCAGCCAGTCCGGCGGGAGCGGCGTCCCGCAGGGGCCGGCGGTAGTGATGGTCCACATCGCCTCCACCAATGTCCCGTTCACGAGCGAGTCGAAAGACGCGGTCGCAAACGTGCCGGAGATCGAAGACGAGATCGAGCTGGCGATCCGGGAGGCCGCCCGGGAGTTGAAGTCGTTCCTCAACGAACGGCGGTCGCTCCGGAAGCGCCGCGAGAAACAGGACGTGCTCGGTCGCATCCTCCCGGAGATGGCCGAGAAGGTCGCCGAGGTGACCGACCGTGAGGAGCCGGAGATCGGCGGCGCACTCGCCCGGATCATGAACAACGTCGCCGTCGAGACGGAGCGTGACGGAGACGAGACGACTCTCGCCGTCCGCAACCACACGGACACCGAGGAGTCGCCGGACGTGACCGCAATCTGCGCCACAGAGCCGGCAGCGACGCCGCCCGCCGCGACGGCCGTCGAGGTGGACGGGGAGTGGTTCCTCAACTGGCAGCCGACGGTCGCGGGCGGGGAGACGGAGCAGGTGACGTTCGAACTGCCGGCAGACGCCGACGTGACGCTGAGCGTCGACGCGGTCGCCGAGGAGAAACTCACCCTGGAGGAAGACGAATGAGCACAGACAGCCCCGAGACAGACGAGACGGACGAGACGAACCTGAACGAAGAACGCGCCCGTGAGGAGTTGTTGGAACTGGCGTCGGAGCTGTACGACCAGTTCGAGTCCGGCGACGTGCCCACACTGACACTGCCCACTCGGACGAAGAGCAACATCGAGTACGACGAGGAGTCGGACGTGTGGGTGTACGGCGACCGCACCTCCACCCGGTCGGCAAACTCCGTCCGCGGTGCACGGAAGCTGTTGAAGTCGATCTACACGGTGGAGTTTCTCAGCCAGCAGTTGGCGGAGGGGCGGTCTTCCACCCTGCGGGAGCTGTACTACCTCTCGGAGTCGTGGGACACCGAGGAGGCGCAGTTCGACAGCCAGGACGAGTCCAACCAGCTGGTCGAGGACTTAGAAGTCGTCTCCGGGGTCACCCGCGAGGACTTCCACATGCGCCCGGAGGAGTCGGGCGCGACGCTGATGGGGCCGTTGGAGATTCGGGAACAGACCCGCCGGGGGGAACGGGTGATCCACTGTCAGGAGGACGTGGGCGAGGGTGGCTACCAGATCCCGAACAACCCGGACATGATCGAGTTCTTAGACGACGACATCGAGTTCGCGTTGGCTGTCGAGACCGGCGGGATGCGCGACCGACTGATCGAGAACGGGTTCGACGAGGCGTACGACTGTCTGGTCGTCCACCTCAAAGGCCAGCCAGCCCGCGCGACCCGCCGGATCACCAAACGCATCCACGACGAGCTCGCCGCGCCGGTGGTGGTGTTCACGGACAGTGACCCGTGGTCCTACCGGATCTACGGCTCCGTCGCCTACGGGTCGATCAAGTCCGCCCACCTCTCGGAGTATCTCGCGACGCCCGAGGCGGAGTTCGTCGGCATCCGCCCGCAGGACATCGTCGACTACGACCTGCCGACGGACCCGTTGTCGGACTCTGACGTGAACGCCTTAGAGTCGGAGCTGGAGGACCCGCGGTTCCAAACGGAGTTCTGGGAAGAACAGATCCAACTCCAACTCGACTTAGAGAAGAAGGCGGAACAACAGTCGCTGGCCTCACAGGGGTTGGACTTCGTGACGGAGACGTACCTCCCTGAACGACTCGACGAGATGGGTGTGGTGTAGTTCGGCGCCACTGGCTCTCGGGGTCGTTCGGCACGGCCGGGTGACACGAGCCCGCAGTCGATCAGAGACAACAGTGTCTGCAGACGGGGGAAGACGCTGTCGACGACGTTAACGCTGTTCCAGCACGCGAGTGCCCACACCGTCGACGGTCTTCGCGATCTGTTGCCCGAGCATCGACAATCTCCGCGACCAGCGCGTCGACGCCGCTCCCGACCCGCGTGGCTCGGCTGCACGCGGCAACTGACACGCGCCGGGTGGTGAACACACCGGCGGTTGGAGCGGGTCTGCGGACGGTCGACTCCCACACCGCCGGTTCATGTTTTAAATCTTGCATTAAATGACAAAACTATACCAAAACAGATTAACCTCGTGGTCGAAAGTGTGAACCATGGTCAAAGAGGTAGACCGACGGTCGGTGTTGAAACGGGTCGGAGCCGCGGGCGCGGTCGGCGCGGGGCTCGCGACGGGCACCGCCAGTGCATGTGGGGGAAACGAACTGATCGAGATGCCGCCGGCCGAGATGGCGGCGACGGTTAGCGAACACGCCTCGGATGAGTTGGAGACGCTCTACACGGAGGAGATCATCCCGGAGCCGACGGTCGAGCCGTTGTCGTTCGATCAGCGCAGCCCCGGAGAACTCGCACACGGAGCCGACGGTGCGTTCGCAGCCCAGGTCGACGACGCGGGGCTCGTCCACACGTCGCGAACTGTCGAGGTGGAGGAAACCGTCGGCCGGTTGAACATCACTATCTCCGATGTGAGTCTGGAACCAATGGTCGACGTGAACGTCACGGTACCACCGATGGACGACATCATCGTGTTCCACGTCGGCAGCGCGTACAGACTCGACCAGAGTGATGTCCACCCGTGTGACGATGGGTCGGACTGTTTCGAGAAGGAACGGTGTTACAGAGACGGCCCAGAGGACTCAGTTCCCGGGCTCGCGAAGTACGCGGTGCCGGACAAGTTCCCGAAGATCCCGCCGTGTCAGAAGCTAGGGCCGCTGTGTGACTGTCAGAGCCGGTGGAACGACGATCCACCGCCCTGGTGGGACTGAGCCACCGACTGCGGCCTGCTGGTTTCTCGTCGCTGATTGAATTTTTCTTATCTGTCTTCAATCATAATACCCCCACTCTCGGTGTGAGGTGATTTTGTGTTCTCTGTATGGTCGTTGGGATACGGCCGAACAACGGACGCGGCGGTCGGTGTCGGGGCGAGTCGAAACAATTGGCGTGGTCAACTGGGTCGACAGCGAGTCACGCCGCCGGGAGGCGGACACCACCGCGATTGAAGCCGCCCCCGACCCGACTCGGAGTGTGAATCTCTCTGAGGCGACGTGGACGGAGATACGAGACACAGACCCCGAGGTAGCGCTCGTGCCCGTCGGCAGCACCGAGCAACACGGCCCACACGCGCCGTTGGGGACGGACGCGTTGGCGGCCGAGGCGGTCGCGAAGGCCGCGGACGACCGGCTGGGGGAGACCGACCCGACGGCCGTCGTCGCGCCGCCGATCAACGTCGGCGTGAGCGAGGAACACCGGGCGTTCGACGGCACACTCTGGGTGTCGCCGGACACGTTCCGGGCGTACGTGCGAGAGACCGTTGAGAGTCTGTTCGGGCACGGGATCGACCGCGCGGTGTTGGTCAACGGCCACGGCGGCAACGTCGAGGCGCTCGCGGAAGTCGCACGCGGTCTCTCGCGTGGAGAGACGGGCGCGACACGAGGCTCCGAGCCCGCCAGTCACGACCCGCATGCGGTCGCGTTCACCTGGTTCGAGGCCGTCGGCGATCACGCCGACGACATGGGCCACGCCGGGCCGTTGGAGACCGCACTGTTGCGCCACGTCGCGCCGGAACTCGTCCGCGAGGACCAGATTGCGGCGGCGGCCGACGGCGCGGCCGACGGTTGGGGGGAGTGGGTTCGAGGGGTCAATCTCGCACACGACAGCCACGAGTTCACCGACAACGGCGTCGTCGGTGACCCACGCGAGGGTGACGCCGCCCGCGGGGAGGAGTTGTTAGGGCTGGCCACCGACGCGTTGTGTGCAGTCGTTCGGGCGGTCGCCGACCGGTAGTCGGTGTCGCTTGTGAGCGCCGACGGCCACAGTCGCGTCACACTTCTGTCGCCACCACGTCGAGTGAGGTGTGCGAACACTCGCTTTCGACGGCCGGGCAGGTGCCGCCGGCGACGTACTCCTGGGGACACTCGTCGCTGCCGGCGCGGACCCGGCTGTGCTCACGCCCGTCACGGAGGCACTGCCCGTCGACTACGAGTTCGAACGGGTCTCCGAGCAGGGGGTCGCCGCGACACGCGCTCGGGTCCTGACGACACGCGAAGGTGTTGACGACGAGACGGCCACTCACGACGACGATCACGGTCACGATCACGATCACACAGGCGGCGACGATCACGAGGATCATCACAGCCACACAGCCGGTGACCACGATCACACACACGCGGAGGGGAACGGCCCGGCACGGACGTACGACGACGTGCTCGCGGTGCTCGACGAGATGGAACTGGCGGCGTCAGTCACCGAGACGGCACGGGAGGCGTTCAGACTGCTCGGCGAGGCGGAGGCGACAGTACACGACACCGAACTCGGCGCAACGCCGTTTCACGAGGTGGGTGCCGACGACGCGATCGCGGACGTGGTCGGCGCGGCGTTGTTGCTCGACGATCTCTCACCAGAGCGGGTCGTCACCACGCCCGTCGCCGCCGGGGGCGGGGAGGCGACGTTCAGCCACGGCACCTACCCGGTGCCGACGCCCGCGGTCACGGAGATCGCCGAGGCGGCCGACTGGCGACTCTACGGCGGCCCCGTCGAGCGGGAGCTGTTGACGCCGACCGGCGCGGCGATTCTGGCGGCCGTCGACGGGTTCGTCGAGATGACAGGGTACGACCGCGAGGCGGCCCTCGGCCGTAACTGCCGGTTTCTGCAGGGGGAACTGACCCGGGAGGA
>ERZ1034488.109-NODE-109-length-20071-cov-44.861011_pt1 | contig 20071 bp, 20 predicted proteins | sample MGYA00520646_ERZ1034488 | MGnify/ENA primary metagenome ERZ1034488 (study PRJEB33760, sample SAMEA4777686) | hypersaline lake metagenome | biome: hypersaline environment; feature: brines | place: Spain | collected 2012-08 | depth 0 m ...
TAATTATATGAACCGACCGTTCACCTGACTGGTTCCGATTACTGTCTCATAGTGATTAGTGCAAGTCTTTACCGCCGTGATTATCGGTGCCGGCGATGGGAGCCGCTGAATCCGCATCATTCGACACCGTCAGTGAAACTATTCAAACTAATCACTATCATTGCTTGGGGTTGCGAAGCAGCCATCGTCGGAGTGACCGGAATCGCCCTGCCCTGTTCCCGATCTGATTCCTACATAAATATGGGACTGCCTGTCAGTTCAAGCTACGGAGTCCCAAATCTCAGCGTGGCTATTGCAGCGTAGATTTCCTCCGGGGTGTCGGATTTATCCTGCGGCTGAACCCGCAGGTATTCTCCTTGACCCTGTATAATCTCTCATAGCGACTGAGATTGGCAGTATTTTTCTTAAACAATAATAGTTAAGTTAAATGATCTATGTGTGCACGTAAAATGTGCTCCCGCAAAACCTATCCGTTGATTGCACAGTGACAATATCACATGACGGATCCATTCGTCGTAATTGGTGGTGACGCTGCAGGATTATCAGCCGCAAGTAAATATCGACGGGAGTCACCAGCGCGGGATGTGGTCGTCTTTGAGCAAGGGTCGTGGGTTTCATACGCACACTGTGGAACACCGTACTTTATCAAAGGCGACGTTGAGCATCTTAGGGATTTGCAGTCACTCTCACCCCGTGATATTGAGGAGCGAGGAATTGATCTTCGACGAGATCACGAGGTAACTGCGATCGATACCAAATCCGATGTCATAACTGTGGTGAATAATGGCGAATCCTTCGAATACCCGTATGAGGAACTACTGATTGCGACTGGAGCACGCGCCATATCAGCGCCCATTGAGGGAGCTGATCTTGATACGGTCTTTACGCTTCATGGATTGCCTGATGCGACCGCACTTCGGTCGTTCCTGACACCACCAGCGGAGTTCGATAGTGCTAATCTAGGTGGCGGAGCTGCGCTAACGACATCAGTCGCTGAACAGTATGGGGCAATGCAACCGCCAGAGACAATTGCAATCGTTGGTGGTGGATATGTCGGCGTAGAAATGGCTGAGGCATTCAGTGCATGGGATTGCGCAGTACATCTCTTTCAGCGACCAGAGCGGCTGTTACCCGCATTTGGGACAGCAGTTGGCGATGTCATTGCCTCAACACTAAAAAAAGCAGGCGTAACGCTTCATCTTAACAAGGAAGTTGAACGACTTACTGAGACGGACGGGCAGCTAGATGATATTGTCTATGGAGGCGGAAACCGACTCAATGTTGATGCTGTACTCATCGGGATTGGAATCCGTCCAAATGTCGAATTACTCACAGAGACATCAATTGAGCTTGGAACAACTGGGGCAGTCGCAGTAGATGAATATGGACAGACAAACGTTGAGAATGTATATGCAGCTGGAGACGTTGCTGAACTCAAACAGATCGTCACAGGTGAAACTACATGGAGTCCACTTGGACTTCCAGCAAACCGGGCAGGACGGGCAATCGGAGCCACAGTCGGTGGGTCGCCAACACAGGTTGGTCATGTCGCTGAGACGGCAATGTTAAAAGCATTTGAAGTCGGCTGTGGACGAACGGGAGTGCTTGACCATGACCGAGCAGAAGCAGCTGGATTTGATCCCATCACGAAGACAATCACCGCTGGGTCACGCTCTGGATATTATCCAGGTGCTGAGGAAACAACAGTTACGCTTACCGCTGATCAAAAGAGTGGTCAGCTACTCGGTGGCAGTCTTGTTGGAGCTGACCGTGCCGCTGTTCGCATCAATACTATTGCGACAGCGCTTGGTGCTGGGATGACTGTTGGCGAACTTGAACAGCAGGATCTCGGATACGCACCCCCATTCAGTCCAGTATGGGATCCTGTCCTCGTCGCTGCAAAAGTATTAAACGGAAAGTTGTAGTGAAGCACTCAGAGCATGTAACATTCAAAATTACAGTATACGGGTCACATGTAGTCTGTGATACTCGTTTTGAACAATCTATAAACTATAGTGATATATAATATGCGTTAACTAGGGGAATCAGCGAGATATAGATCCATCATTTATTTCGACGGAGTGAGTTGAGAAAGCGATATCGACTATTTGGGTCATATCCTCTGAATAGGAGACTATTTGTAAGGACTGAGACCGATGAGAGTGCCATTGCCCCAGCAGCGAGGACGGGCTGTAATAATCCAAGTGACGCAAGAGGGATCATCGCAGTGTTGTATCCAAGTGCCCAAAACAGATTTTGTTTGATCTTTGAAAGAGTGCCCTCAGAAATTCGGATAGCGTGAACGACATCAGCAGGGGAATCTCGCATGAGTGTTACTTCGGCTGCTTCAATAGCAACATCAGTTCCAGAACCGAGTGCAGTTCCGACGAACGCCGCCGCAAGTGCCGGTGCATCATTAACACCATCACCGACCATCATCACCCGGCTGTCTTCCGCTGATTGGATTGTCTCAACAGCATCGGCTTTCGCTTCTGGAAGGACCTCTGCGCGGACATTCTCGGGGTCAATACCAACCTGACTCGCGACTGCTTTCGCGGTTCGTTCGTTATCTCCTGTGATGAGATGAACAGTTGTTCCGCGGGCACGCAGAGTTTCAACCGCATCCATGGCAGAATCTTTGATTGTGTCCGCATCAGCAATAACACCAACAAGGCGTCGGGTATCGGTTATCTCAGTATCAGTATCAGTGTCATCGAAAATCGAGACATCTGGGTTATCAATGACGCCAACAAGCATCGCGGTTTTACCATCGGATTCGAGTTCACGAAGTGTCGACGCTGCAGGGTCGATGTCGATACCTGCATTCTTCAGAAGTCGGTCGTTTCCGACAATGACGGTTTGTTGATCAACAGTTGCGCGGACACCCTGTCCAGGAATTGCATTGAACTCTGTCGCCGTAGGGATATTGAGATCACACTTGCGAGCTGCACTAACAATTGCGTCTCCCAATGGGTGTTCACTGTTTTGCTCAGCGGCAGCCGCAAGGCGAAGAACAGCCATCTCACGAGGGGTTCTCACGAGATCTGGATCTGGATCTATATCCGTCTTTGTTTTTATTTCTGCGTCTACGTCTGCATCCGAATCTGTATCTATGGATGCACCCGAAGAGCGTGTATTTGAGTCGAGCAAGCTATTATGCTCTGAGTCTAGTTGTCCACCATCTGTCTGTGGGTTGAGGGCAATAACATCCGTGACGGACATTTCACCTGTCGTCAACGTTCCCGTCTTATCAAATACAACAGTGTCAATATCTCGAACACGTTCTAATACGTCACCCCCCTCAAATAAGATACCATTTTTTGCACCGATTGTCGTTCCGACCATCGTTGCTGCTGGGGTTGCAAGACCAAGCGCACAAGGGCAGGCGATAAGAACTGCAGAGGCAAACACAAGAACGGCGAATTCAACCGTTGAAACGGTGCCGCCAGCAACAACTGGTCCACCAGCGATAATACCAATTGCTGGAATGAATTCAGTAAGACTCGCTAATGCTGATGGGAAAGCAAACCATAATAATGCCCAAACAACCGCATTAATAATTACTGCAGGAACAAAGTATGCAGAAATACGATCAGCGAATTGTTGAATATCTGGCTGGCGTGATTGTGCCTCTTTGACTGTTTGGACAATTTGTTGTATTGCGGTATCAGAGCCAATCTTTGTTGCTTCGATAGTAATTACACCATTTTGATTGACGGTTGAGCCAACAACAGTATCTCCGGGGCTCTTTGATACTGGGACAGACTCACCAGTTACCATCGACTCATCAACTGCGGAGGATCCCTCAATAACGGCGCCATCAGTAGGGATTTGCTCACCAGGGCGAACCCGTAGCTGATCACCAACGGTGATATCGGAGACGGGAATAGTTTGCTCGGTGTTATCTTCAATAATCGTTGCAGTATCAGCTTCCATTTCAAGAAGTGTCCGAAGTGCTGATGATGCCTGCCCCTTTGAGCGAGCCTCAAGATAGTTTCCAAGTGTGATGAACACTAAAATAAGTGCAGCAGTGTCGAAATACAATCCTGCCTGCGGAAGAATGTCAAGGAGGGCAACCACAGAGTATAGATATGCGGTTGAGGATCCGAGCGCAATTAGCACATCCATATTCGCCGTTCGGTTACGTACAACTGCGGTGTAGCTATTCTCATAGAACTCTCGACCTAACACTAATTGGATAGGTGTCGCGAGAGCAAAAGCAACCCACCCAAATGGAATGTCTAGATATGGGATTGTTGCCGGAATTGCATTTGGCATAAAAAGATGCGCTAAAAGAAACCCAACAAGCGGCGTTGCGAGAACTGCACCGAAAATTGTGAGTCGGCGTTGACGGTCTATTTCTGCCGTCCGGGCAGTTTCACGAGCGTCGGTATTGTCGCTCTCGGTGTTTATATCAGTATCATTACTGTTGTTTTCTGTACTTACATCATGACTATTTCGAGGATTTGATCCATCAGCAATCGGCGTGTATCCTGCGCTAGTGATAATATCTGCAAGATCACTCCTCGCCATCATAGCAGGATTATATTGAATTTGTGCTTCATCAATTGCCGCGTTGACATCTGCGGTGAGGACACCAGAAACCGATTCAAGTGCACTCTCGACTGTTTGCGCACAGGACGAACATGAAAGATCTGTGATGCCGATTGAGGCGCGTTCATCAAGCGGGTCATAACCAGCAGACGAAATTGTATCATACAATTGCTTAACAGAAACTGTGGTTGGGTCATGCGTCACTGCTGCTTCATCCGTCGCAACATTAACTGAGACCGTTTCGACACCGCTAAGCGATGATAGTGCATCTTGAACCGATTGTGAACAAGTAGCACAAGACATCCCCGCGATATCAATGCGTGTGCTCTGAGTGGGCATATTGATATATACGGTGTCTATGCTTACCACGATTTCCCTTTTCAAATCCGGGGTATCAGTGGTCGTTTAGTTTTGATTCTAAAGTTATTATTGTACATCATCACTCCCAGCATTAGTTTTTTATCGGGTATCAGCATCAGCCTCAATTCGGTTATATCGTTTGCGAAAGCGGTCTAAGCATGATGGGCAGCAAAACTGTCGTTTTGTGCCGCCAATTTGTTCACTACGCCCCTCGGTGGTAACGGTATTGCCACACTCAGCGCATGATAGGGCGAATTCGGTCTCGCCGACGGTGGGGCTCCATTCAGCAGTGTCAACGATACTGACATCATAGCTATCAATCCGTGAAGGGTCGACAATATCGTTAATTGCGGCGCGAACGCGGTCTCCACGGACATGAGCAGAGAATGTAATAGTATTATTTGCGGTCATAAATGTGTGTTCAACTTTCGGAGATTCACGAACGGCAGAGTAGACCGAGTCAGCCGCGGATGTCAACGGTCGGAGAGTTACCAAAATAGGGACACCAGCACGGAGTTGTGATCGATCAAGTTCAACAGTAAACCGACGGATAACACCAGACTCACCTAAACGATCAATTCGGTCTGAGACTGCTGGTGGGGAGAGATTGACTACTTGAGCGATGTCGGTGTATGAGCGACGAGCGTCCTCGATAAGGAGTTCAAGAATCTGGATATCGGTCTCATCAAGCATATTTATTAATCTAGCCGATGAAACGACATCTCGACTTTTAGTTTTGATTATAAACATATGACCGCCCATAACAACTGATTCAAAAGTTAAATTGATTTACATTATAATGTACTACTGCAATATTAGTCGTGAGCGAGAATTGATTTCAAAATATATTAGATTAAATTCACCGTGGGAATTAGCCCTGTTGATATACTTCGATAATGTCTCGAAATGAGCGCTAGAGAAGCATGTCGGACAAAAAGTTACATGCAAAATGTTTCTGAAGTAATATGACCCAGTTAATCTACTCGGTCACTTTATGCGTCATCTGAGCCCGATGATTGTGCGTTCTCAACGCGATCAGCGTATGAGTGTAAATCATCAGCAATTGTGCGAGCTTCTGAGGCTGACAGTGTAACTTCATCGGCATGGGCAGGAAGCATTTCAACAGTTGTATGATCAATTTCAACCTGAAGCGTCACATGATCCGGGTTTTTTCGTGGCGCGGTAACGTTTACAACGCCAAGCGTATTTACGTCAAAGTCATGTCCACGGGCACGGACATCGGCGAGGTCGAGTGTTGTGTATGCGTTCACGCGGAGGAGTCGATCACTCATTCGTGTTAGTCGTCCGCGGGTGCAGATGGTCCGGCATCAAGACCGTCATTCTCTGCATATGGATACCACGTACGCTTGGTATTGTGCATCATTGGATCCTCATAATCGGTCTCCTCAGGCGCAACAAATGAATCAAGCTCATCATTATCATGTCTATCGATGAACGCACGGAATGATTCGTCATCGTTACGCTCAGCAGCGAATGTTTCAATCAGATTTGAGATTGCACCGGGAATCTCATCAACAGGAACACGTTGGGTCACCCAGCGTGCGAACTGGGGCTCTGCACCAAGTCCACCGCCAAGACCAACATCGAGAGCCTCAACAGGCTCCCCATTCTTGCGCGTTTTCATCCCTCGAAGGCTGATATCTGCAATCTGTGGTTGTGCACAGGAAGCAGTGCATCCTGATAGGTGGATATGAAACTCGTCAACGTCACCCGGAAGCGTGACATTGTCCTTGAGCCATCGAGCGTATCGAACTTGTCGGTTCTTTGTCTCGACAATGGATAACGAACAGAATTCAGTACCTGTGCAGGCAACAGATCCCCGCATAAATGGAGATGGATCTGGTGAGTAATTTTCGAGAAGTTGCTCACTCGTGAATTCATCAACAGCATCCTTTGGAATATCCGTAACGATGATATTCTGTCGCTGAGAGAGTCGAACTTCACCAGACCCGTATTCAGAGGCGAGATCAGCGAGTTCAAGCACATCAGATGCTCCCATTCGCCCAACAAGGACATTCAATCCAATAAAGTATGATCCGTCGTGCTGTTCATGTACCCCAATCAGGTCATTGCGGTCACCATCTCCGGTATTATATGTGTATTCCTCTCGAACGTCACGTCCAGCCGTGTGTAACTCGAAGTCAACATACTCCGATTGGAGTGTCTCACGAACTTTGTCTGCACCCCACTCGTCGACAAGGAACTTGATACGGGCGTTATATCGATCTTCACGATCGCCGTTATCTCGGAATAACGCTGAAAGTCCACCTGCGACTGTTGACACATCCGCTGGAGGGACCCAAACATCGATGTCACGAGCAAATCGTGGCTCGTTACGAGCAAGACCGCCTCCAACACGAACGTTGAATCCAACAGTCTCCTCACCATCAATCGTTTTGTAGGCTGGTTCAAACGCAAGGTCGTTGATATCGCCTTGACCGGAACCATCAGGCGTACCGGTAACAGAAACCTTCCATTTTCGTGGCAGATTGGAATGATCATCATTCCCTTTGAATGTCTCATTGAGATCATGAATGACTGGCCATGCATCGATAACCTCGCGTGCATCCTTACCGGCAACAGGATTTCCAACAATATTTCGCCATGAGTCACCGCATGCCTGTTGTGTCGAAAGCCCGTTTTCTTCAAGCTTCTCGAAGATATCCGGGATATCTGATAATTCAATCCAGTGAAGTTGGATTGACTGTCGCGTTGTGAAATCAGCGTATCCATCACCGAATATTGGATTCACACCAGGACCAGTGGCATATTCGGATGCAATTTCACCGACTACGCGAAGCTGACCAGGCTTCATGACACCGTTTGGTGTCCCGATCCGCATCATAAAGTAACCTTCTTGTCCGTTTCGCTGATGGTAAAGACCCCACCATTTGAACCGCTCAAACCATGCATCTCGTTCATCCTCCGGGATTGTGTCATATCCCTCCTCAGCGAACTCAAAGAGATGCTCGCGTATTTCCTGCCCATACACCTCTGATTTCCAGCGTTCGACGTCCGTCGGCATGATAGAATTAATAACGAGGAACAAGAACATAGGTGATAGTGTTTCGTCACCATTCCCCGCTGCTCCCGCTAACCAGAATTTGTTTCCGGTTTTCTTGATTCCCGTGTTCGACGAACAGTTGATTCATCAAATACGGCGAATTCACCGTCTATGACCCGACCAACTGGAAGCCACTCGGTCTCACCGGTTGCACCACAAGCGATACATTGACCATAGACAATAACTTCAATTGTCTGACCGTTAACACCGACTGTTTGGAAATTTTCAACAACGAAATCAACAAGATCACATGAACAAAAATCAGTTGCTTCAACCCGCCAAAGTTCGCTTACGCTTACTTCTCTACGATCGTTGACGGATATCCATGCACCATCATCAAGCACTCGAAGTCGGACAGTCATAGTATTAACTTGGACCGAACACCACAGTGTGTGACGGAGGATGCAAACGGCGACGATGCCGATGACGTGTACAATCAATCATAATCGCTAGACGGGAGCCGTATGTATCATATAATCTGTGTCGCCAATACCAGCATAAAATTCTGGTATTCGGGAGTAGGGGTTGAATTCACTCTTGCAGCGGCTCTTATACAGCAGTAAAGAGATTGTTTGAGTTGATGACTGATTTGAATCCACAGTCGGCGATCAACTCGGTCGCTGCAATAGCAATTAAACGAGTGGCGATCGTCGACTCTGGGACAAGAAAAGCTAATACTGAACAGACAAATGAAAATAAGCTCAGATCTGAATCAAAAAAGAATCTTGATGTGACCTCCCGTCAGCATGCGTCCGCAGATGTCGCTCCTGAACTGTATAATGCTGATACACAGGAGTCGTCACAATGACGGGTGTAAGCAGTGATAGTGATCGCCAGATAGATGCTATTGACCCGGAGCAACGCATCGACAGCGACGAACAGGATAGAGAGAGTGAGGAATCAAACGTTGACACTGCTTCATCTGACGCTGCATCTACATCAAATGACGAGAGTAGTCACCTCGATGATCTTGCTGATGGTGCTGGATGCACAGAAATCTGGGAACACCTCTCAGAGAGTCGAGATTGATAGGCAGAAACGGGGTGGAACTTTTACCCGATGGCAGATTATCAATATGCGAGATGAGTGAGGATAATTATGATTCTAGTGGGAAACTTAGTAACCGGCTGGATTCAGTGTCGAGACATCGTTCGGAACGAGAGTTCGACATAAACAGCGATATTGATACCAATATCGACGTTGGACCTGAGTCGGATGAGACGAAAATTCAAGCCACTTGTTTAATCACTATCACTGATACTGACACTGACACTGATACTGATATTAGCCTCACTATGACACATAATAACAGTAATATTGATAATAATGATTCTGCACCAAGTTTTACTCAACTTCGCAGCGACGGCGGAGACCCCTCAGTTCGTCCACCAGCGGATCGTGAGGAGCCTGTTGGCGAACCAGTTGTTCGGTCTGACCCGGCTATCACAGGACAGCGGGCACGCGAGGCGGTTGAATTTGACCCGACAGACCCAGCAAGTATTACATCGGCTGCACAGACCGTACGGGCATTTTCTGAGAACACTGTTGGTGCTGATGACAATGTGTATATTCTTCGCGGAGCCGCTGCGTGTGCTGCCCTTGTAAGAGGCGTTGGGTCATATAAGCAAGCGGTGGAACGTGCAGGTGGTGATGTTTCAATCTCTTTTGTGCGAAAGTGGGCACGAGTGCATGACCTTCCACAGGCGATTAGACGCCATGTTGCTCGCGGTGATATCGCACCAACAGCCGCAAAACATATTGCGCGCGTCTCAGGGCTTGATCGGCTTGATCTCGCGTGGGCTGTTATTGATGCTGATCTTACTGTTCGTGAAGTGCGACGGATTGCAAGTGAGGTTGATAATGATACGACCGCGGCTGAAGCACTCGCTGAGCGGGGAATCACTGTTGGATCGATTGAACTTTCATTGCCAATCCCACTATATCGCGAACTGCGACGACGAGCGTCTGTCGAAAATCGTCCGCCGGGTCAAATAGTCAGTAATACACTCGAAGATACTTTCGAGACTGATTGACATCCTCCTCCGCGTGTAGTGCTCCTGAGAACTTATTGAGGAGTTCAATTCAAAATATTGTCATAGAGTAGCCGCTGATACTGTTGCGTAGGACGATGATTCAAGATGTTTCACGGAGTGCTATGGAAGTGCGGACACGTTACCTCATCTGGTCATCGATGTTCACGGAGATATTTCAGACAATCCTCCTTGTCAGGCAGAAAGATTTCGTTGACACTTTCGCCGCTGACCATCTTGAGATTGGTTACAAATTCCGTCCTAAAAAAGCACTCATCGTTACAGATGAGCGATATCTTATATTTTTGCTCATATTGAGTTGCACTGAGATTCCGAACACTATCTCGTCGAACAATATTGGGCTAGACAAAGTACTGGTCCATACCCACCCTTCCGGGGTCTTCCCCCAGGTTCAGACACACAGACCACGTGTCATCCGATTTGATATTATATCAATGTTCCACAACGTCTGCAGAATCTACTTATATTGAATGCAGACGCTAAAACCCTGCCGTCATCAGTATGTTTAGAGGTACAACCCGTCTATAATGCCAATCGAAGCGGTTCATCCGCCCGGTATAACGGACAGTATCAGGAGTTGTATCTGGTCGTTCGACGGTATTCCCGCCGAGTTGATCGCTGTGGAAAGCGTCAGAAAATAAGCAAAGTATTCCCGAATCCACCGTGGATAGAGATAACGGGGGTGTGGCACTCCCTGTATCACGACAGGAGACAAACCCGAGGTTTCCAAACTAGCACGGAGCGACCGTGCGGGAAAGCCCCGCCGTTCATCAGGAGGATATCACACAAGCATAGTGTGCTAATTTCTCAACATCACCTCTCCCTCAAGTATAGGTACGAACGCCTACTTAACAAGCGCCTCCATCTGATCAAGATAGTCGGCGTATCCTGTGAGTGCAGATTCAATTGGTGCCGCATCAGTCATATCAACACCAGCTGTTTGGAGAATATCGATTGGATATGCTGAGCCTCCAAGTTCGAGTGCACTTCGATAGTCTTCAGCCGCATCTTCTCCGTCTGTATCAATTTGATCAACAATCGCAATAGCGGCTGAAATGCCGGTTGCATACTGATAGACATAAAACGAATAATAGAAATGTGGAATACGCATCCACTCACGAGCGATTCGGTCATCAAGTACCGCTGGTTCATAATATGTTTGTTTCAAGTCACGATATATTTCATCAAAGCGATCAGGCGTGAGTGCGCCACCCTCCTCGATTATTTCGTGAATGGTTGATTCAAATTCTGCAAACATCGTTTGTCTGTAAAGCGTCGAGCGAACACGCTCAAGATACTCATCAAGAATGTGTAAACGAAGCGTGTCATCCTCAAGCGTTTCAAGCAAATGATTAGTTAATAACGTTTCATTGACCGTCGACGCAACCTCAGCAACAAATATTGTGTAATCAGCATACTGCCACGGTTGGGCGTTCTTCGCGAGCTCGGAGTGCATCGAATGACCGAGTTCATGTGCAAGAGTAAACATCGATGAAATATCATCTTGATAATTCATCAGGATAAATGGCTGCGTATCATATGCTCCAGAGGAAAACGCACCAGATCGCTTTCCGCGATTCTCATATACATCAACCCACCGAGATTCAAGCCCATCAGCGACACGCTGTTGATATTCCGACCCAAGTGGAGCAACGGCATCAGTGATATATGTTGTTGCACGGTCATATGGAATTTTAGGACTCTCATCACCGGTGAGTGAGATGTAAAGATCCCAGGGACGAAGTTCATTAAGATTAAGAGCTGCTTGTTTTAGTCGGGCATGACGATGAAGATGCTCAAGATTATCTCGAACGGTCTCGCACAGAGTATCATATACCGTTACAGGAACATTTGGACCATCAAGTGAGGCAGCACGGGCAGATTCATATCGTCGGGCACGAGCGTATTTGACATCTTTCTTTACGCTATTTTGTAATGCGGTTCCGACTGTATTCCGAACATCCTTCCACTCATCATAGAACTGCTCGTAAACGGTCTGTCGAAATGCGCGGTCTGGATGTTTTTGTAGCTTTGTGAAGTTTCCAAGAGTTATTTCAATTGTATCCTCACCAGGGTCTGGATGATCAACGGTTGGGAATGTCATGTCGGCATTTGATAACATTCCATAGATATCTGACGGTGAACTCGCGATTTCACCAAGATCTGCAAGCACAGACTCAACCTCGGAAGATCGCGTATGTGGCTTTGCCCGAAGGACATCATCGAAGAAATGTTCATATTGCTTGAGTGCCGGTTCGCGTTCGCAGAATGAGCTTATTTCTTCGCTGTCAAGCTCCTGCAATTCAGGCTCAATGAAACTAATTGCCGAGCGGGCGCGAGATGATAACGACTCAGCTTTCGACTGTCGAGCCTGAGATTCCTGATCACGCGTGTCCTCAGCGCTGCGAAGATTCGCATATGTGCTTACCGTTGCCAATGTTCGGAATATCTCCTCGCGCTGCTCAAGCAACTCCAGAAGTGTTGACGGCGACTCAGTCACATGTCCTTCATATTCTTTGAGATCTGTCAGTTGATCCTGAACTGACTCATACGCTGATTCCCATTCCGCAGCGTCAGTATAGATACCTGAAAGATCCCAGGTATATTCGGTCTCAATCTCGTTTCGTTCGGGAATCGAACTCATATATATAAATAAACGGCAACAGAGGTGAAGCTTATCACTCAATAGTCTGTCTGGACAATCCGGAAGCATTCCACGTTCGACTGATCACCCGAGATTTCAATCCGTGATATTAATTCGCAGACAACTCTCTTCAAAAATAAGAATCAGGCGAGAACGGGGTGATTCTGTCGTGTCCGACGATGGCGGCTTCGCCACCTCGGACAATCAAACAATGATCGGAAGCAGTTGATGACCGCCCGATTTTCACCGTCTGGATGCATGGTGGGACTGCGACCCTCCAACCTCCACCACTCACGCTCAGGATTCCTCCGCGCTCACGCCGAGAAAGATATCAATGGCAATAGCATCTTTATTTTATCCAGACTGCGCAATAACCGTGAGAGTGAAGCATGATATGCAGGCGAGATAGGATTTCTATGTTTTCCACAGTCATCATGTCTGTTAGGAGTGTCTCGTTGCACGCGCTTCACGAACGTCAGCACCGTCTCGAACTTTATCATCGCAATTTGGGCATACACGAGGACGATCCAGTTCTTCAGGGGCAAACACGCGTACATACTCCGCGGTGACAAATGAACCACAGTTCTCACAGTGCGGCATTAATTCCGCATCTTTGCCCAACTATCATAATATTTAGGGACAAATGCATGAATTTAGGATATTTTATAATGTTTGTATATACGTTTGAGGAATGTTCGTATCATGATATCCTACCGGTCGGTGAGTGTCCGAGTTAGAATATGATACAGTCCGCTCAAGAGTACTACTCAGTGTGATTTCATTGGGTCTATGAGTCGGCATCATCGTGTACATTACTGTTAGTGTCTGAGTTTGTCACTAGTTCTGATCCGATCCTGATTTTGACACAATGTGCTCAGCAACACGTGCCTGGGTAAGACAGCGCTGATATCGATGTGTAAAAACAGACTTGAGAGAGTTAATTGCACGATTATCTATTCGAAAAGTAGCATCTGGATATGTAACCCTTGTCAAAATAAGTGGTTCCGGGGAGGCTGTCGGAATACCATCTGGACCGGTTTGTGGCACTGTATTCAACAGTCCTGTAAGTGTTTCAATTGTCATCGACTCTGAGCCAACGCCGCGAAGTGCAGACATAAGACGACGAATGAGTGATCGGGGGAATCCATCAGCAGTTATTCGTGCAGTAATGAAGGGATCATCAAACTCGAGTGTGATCGATAACTTGCGTGTCGTGCCATCATCATCGGATGTGAAATTGTGGAAGTCATGCTTACCAGAAAGTATCTCTGCAGCAGTGTTGAGCCGATTCATATCAAGTTCTGGTCCATACAGATAATATGTATATGTCCGTTGGAGAGCATCATGAGTGGCATGAAATCCAGACTGAACATCAGCACTTGCCCATGCCCGGACGCTTGTAGGAAGTTCACTATTTAATGCTCGAGGTGTGCACCATGAGGGGCACTCAAATCCGACTGTTTGTCTGAGTGCTGATACACCAGCATCCGTTCTGCCTGCTGCTGCGTATCCTGATGGCTTCGAATCAGTATCACGGTTAAACACATCAAGTGAATCAAGTGCATCAAAAAGCGCATCCTCAACGGTTGGCACCGACGGTTGCCGCTGAAATCCAGAGAATGGACGTCCATCGTATGCAAGCCGAAATGCACGCATCTGAGCCGACATCTTTAGGGGCGTAATGGCATGAGCAGGTAGTATTTGAGAGTCATAATACTGTAATATCGGTGAATGATTGATTACACTACGTCTTCGTATGTTGGTGCATCATGATCGCCAGGGAATGCTTCCACAGGAACCGTTGTTTGATCACCGGAATTCATATCTTTAATTGTGATTTCATCATTCTCAAGATCCCGCTCTCCAACGATGATGACTGTCTCAGCGTTAATACTGTCTGCGTAACCCATCTGTGCACCGAAGCTCCGATCAGCAATATCAATCTCGACAGTGTTTTTGCTTACACGTAATTCACGAGCAATTCGAGTGGCAACAGAGCGAGTATCACCGACAGTAAGAATGTAATAGTCTGTTGTCAACTCCTCAGTCGGCCAGACACCAGCACGCTGGCATAACAGTGACAATGGTGCGAGACCAGGAGCAACTCCGACCGCGGGTGTTGGTTGCCCACCAAAACTTTCAATTAAGTTATCATATCGTCCCCCACCAAAGACAGATCGAGATACCTCACCGGTTGCATCAAAGCACTCAAACACAACGCCAGTGTAATAATCGAGTCCACGTGCAGTTGTTAATGAGATATCACAGAACTCACCGACACCAAGATCATCAACGGCAGCGAGGACCGAGCGCAGATTTTGCACTGCGGTTGTGACTATATCGTTGCCAACAGTTGCAATTTCATCTAAATCAGCCGTTGTTAGAAGATCATCAAATGACTGTGCTTGGTCATAACTAAGTCCAGCATCGGTGAGTAGTCCGTGATACTCCGCTTGCTCAATCTTCGCACGCTTATCGACTGCACGGATGGCAGCGCGGGTATCAATATCGGCATCATCATTCGTGATCGAGGCTAAAAGTCCGCTCAGGATATCACGGTGTGAGACTCGGAACTCAAAGTCAGATGCAGTCAGTCCAAGATTCCTCAAAGCGTCAGCAGCAAACGCAAGAATCTCAGCGTCAGCTATTGGATCGGCAGTACCGAAGATATCGACATTTGTCTGGTAAAATTCTCGGAACCGTCCTTGCTGGACCTGCTCATACCGCCAGAATGGTCGCGTGGAAACCCATTTAATTGGCTTTGAAAGTGCTTGTTGTTTGTCAACAACCATCCGTGCGACCGTCGGCGTCAGTTCGGGTATTAATGTTACATCCCGTCCGCCATCATCGCTAAACGCATACAACTCTTCTTCAATACCCTCACCGCTCTTATCGACATACATTTGTGTCTGTTCAAGCGTTGGCGTCCCCACTTCACGGAATCCATACTGAGTTGCGGTCGTCTCAAGTATATCAATAACTTGCCGTCGAGCGGTCATCTCGGGGGGGTAAAAGTCGCGAAACCCCTTCAATCGGTCATACATACGCCGCGTTTCGGCAGTCTTGCGCTTGAAGCTGTTGAACCACATTAGACAGCATATTGCCAATCACCGATATGACGAGAGTCGATAATCAAATGGAGGTGAGAAGATAGCTCAGATTACGATCATCGTTATTCATCTATGTTATGTGTCATCATTGGAGCGGAGATGATTGACATATGATTGTGTATGCGCTGGGAAGATAGATGTGACAGCCTCAGGTCCGACACGGTCAGCAATCAGTGTGCGGAGTTCTGTTTCATAATCACTTTTCGGAATTTCAACTGAGGGTCCCGTGTCTATACTCAGGCGTTCTGTGACTAGTTCATCAATCGCATGGTGACCAAACCCACTGAGTGGTGAAAGATAATCGATGTCATGGCGATCCTCAAGACTCTGTGCTTGCGCCCGTGAGATAGTTGGGACGCGGTCATCGCGACGTGTCCCATCCGCAATGGCGGTGACATCCAACTGTGCAGCCATCTCAAGTGCATGTTCATGGACACGTTGAATCCCATTTCGCGGATATCCATCTTCGATCATCGTCGTTACGGCTGCTTCAGCGACATCTTGGTCAAGCTCAATTGTTTCAAATGAGTATCCAAGTTGGTCAGCCGCTACAGCAGCATGTTGCCAGTCGTCTGTTATTCCAAAGGAACCAGTGATAAGATGGATATCGTAGAATTTCTCAAGAAGTAATGCTGCAAGTGAGGAGTCTTTGCCACCGCTGTAAAGAACTGCAAGATCCACAACTACATTATCGACGACGAATGTTATAGCTCTTTGAGTCAGGTTTCAACTCTTGAAGCAACTCACGCATTTGATCCTCGTCGATACGGTCCTGAATCCGACCGCTCTGTGCAAGAGTGACAAGTTGCTTTTTTACCTTCTCTGCAAAATCGGGCTTCGACATTTCGATTGCATTCAATCGCTGTCGAGCGCCATCAGTCAAGTGCTGTTTCAACAGAGCCTCCTGCTGCGCTTCAGCCTTCTCACGAGCGGCCTCCTGCGCGGCAGCAGTATTATCTGATGTCTGGCTCTGTTGACCGTCTGCTTGATCGCGGAGTTCCTCCATCCGCTGCTGTCGAAGCTCATCTAAATCATCAGGAGTTTCACTCATCGATATATAATTCCCTCTGATTGTTAAAAACGATTACGGGGTCTGAGTGATGCGCGATCGGTCGAAATTATGGTTTTCATAAAACTGTCTATGCGTAGCGCTCAAGCTCGGGACGGTCCAACTCTTCAAGTACATCAGAAGCAGCGTTATCAAGAAATTGCTGACCCTCTGGTGAGATACGCCGACCTTGCCCTTTTGCAGTTGAAACGAGTCCTTCGTTCTCAAGTTGTTGAAGCGCAGTCCGAATGATGTTTTTACTGCCTGTTGTCGAGTGATCACTGGCAACTCGATATCGATTTGACCCACGCTTACGACCACCGTATTCAGCTGCAAGATGATCAATACCAATCGGACCATTCTTTGCGACTTTGCGCAATAATGAAGCAGCACGGACATACCAGAAGTCATCCTGTTGAGGTGGGAGTTCACGGCTCTGTCCAGACTTTGCATACGCCATCCACTCGGGCTCTTCAATCCGATCGGCAAGTCGGTCGGCGACATCCTCGATAAGGGCATCCGCCGGCACATCATATACACTAACCATATGCATCGATACCTGCCGATATCGTTTAAAGCCATCGTATCACCGCTTCATGGCTCAAGACCGGCGGTTAATCAGTAAAGTAATCCGGTGAGATTACGATGCGCACGATGACAGAACCCTGTGAGCGCAGAGTGAATCGCCTCTCGATCAATCAGGACCTCAAGTTGAGATAGATTAACCTATGTTATTAGTGAGTTTCAATTAGGGCTGCCGATATTAGCACCACTGCTAATCCAAGCGACTACACCACCACCAAGGATAACGGGAACCCAATAGATGGCACCGCGGAAAATGACTACCGCTGTGACTGCAATCGCCTCAGTTACGTGTGGAAGTGGAGCAGCTAATAGCAAAAAGACAAGCACTGTCTCAATCCCACCGGCACCGCCGGGTAATGGCGTCACCCCAGCAATAGTAGCAATTGGGACGATAATCAAAATAAATGTCGTTCGAAGTTCGATTCCAATAGCACGGAATGCAAGCCATAGTGCAGTCATCTGACAGATCCATCCAATCGTTGATGCACCTAGAGCAACAGCGAGTTGTCGGGGGTTTGCAGCAACACGTTCGATTGCTCGAAAGAATCCCTCAATACGAGTTTCAATCTCTGCTTCAGCAATATCCGGCAGGCGAGGAACAATATCCGCAACCCAATGAATCATTGGTGTAAGTGCATACACAACACGATGTTCAATTTCATATCGATATCGCCACGCAGTGTATGCAAATATCAAAATGGTGGTGGCAAGAGTAATCACCACAATACTCCCAAGAAGTATGTTTGAGCGTGAGCCAAGTGCAACTTCTGTTGTAAAGTATCCCACACCAATTAATGCAATTGTGATTGAGGGAATTAGATTCAATGTATCGACGCTTGCGATTGCTGCAAGACTCGTCTCGTACTCTGCATCAGCAGTCCGTGAAATTAGATATGCGGTGATGGGCTCACCGCCGGCTTGTCCGAATGGGGTGACATTATTGGAGAACATCGCACCAGCAAATACTAAAAACGACGCAGCATACGAGAGATGCACGTCAAGCGTTTGAAGTACTGTATGGAGTGACACACTCCATGCAAAGAGCCAGGTAAGCGTCGCCCCAATAACTAGTGCAACATATTGTGGGTTAGCCGTGCGCACTGTTGCGATGAGCTCTTCAACGCCGGCAAAAGCGAATAGCGCAGCGAAGATGATGATGACGCTACCGAACCCGATGATGGTAGTTCGGATGTCATCAATATTCATATATTTGTACTTTGCTGTCTTGATTATCAACCCATCGAAACCCTCAACAACAGGTTATACTAATTGATATCCTCCTCGTTCTGAATAGCGAGGATTCTTCGCGGGACAACACGCCAACCGTGCGTCTCCAACGGCACCCTTGCTGAGACTACCGGAGGCTCGGTTGTGGTTTGTGAGTACTGCGTCAGACTACCAGAGGTGACGTGGTATGTCTGAGATTGAGTATCCGTTTGCATCTCACGGGCTATGCCATCGACCCGATTCGATCATGATGTCTGAGTAGAACATTCGGCACAAGGTTGCTTTTTATGAGCCCTATGATGATTTATTATCCACACAGATTGAGATGATATCACGAGATGACAAACGTGTATTACTACAGATGTGATGATACTGTATATGGACGAACGTGACGCGCTTGGGCAAATAGCAAAGACCCTGCCACAGGCAGGCGACGATGCAGCAGTGATCTCACTAGACTCAGTATCACTCGTTATCACGACCGATATGCTCCATGAGACGACAGATTTCCCAGATGGGACCACCAGATACACCGCAGGATGGCGTGCCGTTGGTGCCTCACTTTCAGATATCGCTGCAATGGGTGGACAGGCTACCGCTGCCGTCGCTGTATATGGTGCGCCAGCATTTGATCCAGATGAAATAGACTCATTTATTGCCGGTGCAATTGATGTGTGTGATGCTGCTAATGCTCAGTATGTTGGTGGCGATCTCGACACAACATCGGAACTAACTATCGCAACAACAGCACTCGGTACTGTTACTCATCCATCGTATCGCCACGGTGCACGGATTGGTGATTGTATATGTGTGACTGGCAACCTTGGACGGACAGCAGCAGGCCTGAAAGCATTTGAGACCGGTGATATTGCACATGCAAACGAACTGTTTCGGTTTACCCCCCGCGTGAACACTGGAGCAGCGCTCGCAAAACATACAACAGCGATGATGGATTCGTCTGATGGACTTGCACGGTCGGTTCATCAACTTGCGTCTGCTTCTGAGGTTGGAATGTCACTACACTGGGACGCTATCCCGACACATCCAGATGTGAAAGAATATGTCGATGACGTGTCGACACGGCGGGAACTCACGACAACAGTCGGTGAAGATTTTGAGCTCGTATTGACACTTCCATCATCGGAACTCGCGAATGCTCGTGAGACAACATCAGTTCCGTTACATGTCATTGGCGAAGTCACGGAATCCGATAATGGAATTATAATAGACGATGAATCGCTTCCAGATGAGGGATATACGCACGCCACGAAGTGAACTACACCATACTCCGCTGTCGCTCCGGTGAGGACGGGGCTTCCGTGCTGTCGTATCGGATGTTCTGTTTCAACGACGGAATTTGAAAACAACTCGTCTCGATAACGAGTCCCATCAGAGATTCCAGTCTCC
>ERZ1034488.114-NODE-114-length-19710-cov-6.485932_pt1 | contig 19710 bp, 20 predicted proteins | sample MGYA00520646_ERZ1034488 | MGnify/ENA primary metagenome ERZ1034488 (study PRJEB33760, sample SAMEA4777686) | hypersaline lake metagenome | biome: hypersaline environment; feature: brines | place: Spain | collected 2012-08 | depth 0 m ...
GGCCGTACCCCCGCTCGCTCGCGGGAGTCCCGGCCGGCGCATTTTCTGAATCACGTCGTCGCTTAACGGTCGATTCGTTCCGCTCAGCGAGCCCCCGAACGAGGTAAGAGAACGCTGTAAAGGATTTATACCGCGAGGACGAGGCCCGAGTGTGGTCGGACTCGCACGCGGGACCGTCGAAGTCGTGCCGTATCAGGGGTCGTGGAGCGACGCGTACGACGCGGAGGTGGCTCGGTTACGGAGCGCGGTCGGTGATCGCGTCCGTCAGTTCGAACACATCGGCAGTACCGCGGTCGAGGGGATGCCGGCCAAGCCGATACTCGACGTGCTCGCCGTAGTCGACGAATCGACGACCGCGAGCGACCTCGTCCCAGCGCTCGAAACGCACGGCTACGAACGGCGCCCCGACGACGTGGACGGGCGGGTGTTCCTCGCGAAGGGACCGCCAGAGAATCGTACGTGCTATCTGTCGATCGCCGAAGTCGGAAGCGCGTTCCACCACGAGAAGATCGCGTTCAGGGACGCGCTTCGGAGCGATCCGGAACTCGCCGAGCGGTACGCCTCGTTGAAACGACGGCTCGCGGCACGGTATCCCGAGAACCGACAGCGGTACACCGCCGAGAAGGGCGCGTTCGTGCGAGCCGTCCTCGATCGACGGGACTGACGCGGTCCGCGGTCGAGGTGCCGCCGGCGAGAGACGGGTTAGCGCCGCGTCACCGTCGACGGCCCCTGCCTCGGGGCCCGGGCCGGGAATCAGAGAGGTCGCCGTGTCGACGCGGGCTCGTTCTCGCCGTCGTCCGAGACGGGTCGCGTCGAGCGGACGGAGTCGCGACCTCGCGGCGCCTCAGTCGTCGTCTGCCGCGGGCTGCTCCGCGCCGGCCTCGGCGGTCGCCTCGTCTCGCGGCCCGCCCGCGTGCCCCTCGTGGGCGACGGCGGTCGCCATGAGGTGCGGCGGGATGGCGGGCACCTCGTCCTCGTCGACCGGACCGTCCTGCGCGATATCCTCCGTCGACCGCGGGAACTCGCGGAGCTCCTTGTGGACCGCGATGCCGGCCTTCGCCCCCTGCCCCATCGCGACGGGCACCTGATTGTGGCCGGGCGTGATGTCGCCCACCGCGAACACGCCGTCCTCGCTGGTGCGGCCGTGGTCGTCGACGTCGATCTCGCCGCCGTCGGTCAGGTCGCAGCCGAGCGCCTCGGCGAGTGCGGTGTTGTAGTCGGAGCCGTACATCGGGAAACCGCCCCGGTACTCCCGGCGGCTGCCGTCCTCGAACTCCATCGCTTCGAGCCAGCCGGAGTCGGGGTCGTTCTCGATCCCGCTCACGTCCTCGTGGACCACGTCGACGGGGTGCGCCTCCAGCTGCGCCGCGGTCTCCTCGCTCCACGTCGGCTCCGCGCCGCGCGTCAGGAGGTCCACGTCGTCGGTCATGTTCAGCATGATCATCGCGACGTGGGCGGCGGCCTCGCCGTGACCCATCACGTACACCGGCTCGTCGACGAACATGTAGGCGTCGCAGTGGAGACACCAGTGGAGCCCCTTCGCGTTCCGCGGGAGCGGTGGCTCCGGGCGCTCGTCGGAGAACCCGGTGGCGAGGACGACGCGGTCCGCGAGGATCTCGCTGTCGTTCGTCGACAGGCGGAACCGGTCGTCGTCGGTGCGCTCGACGTCGGTGACGAAGCCGCGCTCGAAGGTGCCGCCGTACGACTGGACCTGTTCGCGCCCGGTCGCGAGCAGTTCGTTGCCGGACACCTCCTCCGTGACGCCGATCACGTTGTGCGTGTCGGCCATCATCGCGGCGCGGCCGCCGCCGCGGTCGATCAGCACCGTCTCGTGCCCCAAGCGGGCACCGTACAGCGCGGTCGTCAGCCCCGCCGGCCCGCCGCCGACCACCGCGATCTCGTACTCGTCCTCGGACGAACTCATTACCAGTAATAGGGTACCCGACGGTTTAAATTGAAGCGTGTTGTGCGCGGTCGCCGGCCAGCCAGCGCGGTCGGTCGCCCGTCGCCCGTCGCGGAGTCACGGTATCGCCGCGGCCCGACCGCGCGCCCGGTGATTTATGCTTCCGTACCGCGTTCGCCCGGTCAGTGCCTTCCCGTCTCGCCGTCGCCGGGTGCCTCCTGCTCGTCGGCATCGCCGCCGACGTGGGGACGACGTACGTCGCGCTCTCCGGGAGCGAGTACGTCGAGGGGTCGCCCGTCGGCCGGCTGTTCATCTCTCAGTTCGGCCTCCTCGGCGGAATGCTCCTCACGAAGGTCGTCGGCATGGCCGTCATCGGGGTCCCGGTCGCGGTCGCCGGCGGCACGCGGCGGTTCGTCGCGACGCTGATGTGCGCCGGCGTCGGCGTCCTCTCGCTTTTGGTCGCCGCGCGGAACCTCCTGTTCGTCGCCGGCCTGTGGCCGTGACGCTCGCGTCGCCGGGAGCGGCCGATCCCTCCGACGCGGGGTGAGCCGAGCGGCGGCCGCGGCCGCCGCGACCCCAGCCGTTTTGCGTCATCGGTCACAGTCGAACGTATGTCGCGCCAATCCGCTTCGGCCCCGTCGCCGCCGGAGACCCGACGCGAGGTCGTGACGGAAACCCTCCACGGGGTCGACGTCGACGATCCGTACCGATGGCTGGAAGCCGACGACGACGCGGTCCGCGAGTGGACCGCCGAGCAGAACGCCCACGTCGACGCCGCGCTCGACGGCGAGCTCCGCGACCGCCTCCGGCCGCGCTTCGCGGACCTCGTCGAGGTGGCCGACTACGGCCCGATCACGGTCCGGGAGGGGCGATACTTCGCGACGGTCCGCGAACCCGGCGCGGACCACGCCCGCCTCGTCGTCCGCGACGCGCCCGACGGCGAGGACCGCGTCCTCGTCGACCCGAACGCCTGGCCCGCGAACCGCGACGACGACCGCCCGCCCCGGTCGATGGCGTGGTACGTCCCGTCCCACGACGGCGACCGCGTCGCGATCGGCGTCACCGAGGGCGGCGACGAGAACTACGACGTGCGGGTGCTGTCGGTCCCCGACCCGAGCGACTCCGGACTCGAGTCACCGGTGACCGAGGGGTACGGCCCGGGCGTCGAGGAGGTCGCGGTCCTCCCCGAGCGCGGCCGCGTCAACGCGGGGAGCCTCGCGTGGACGGCCGACGGCGACGGGTTCGCCTACGTCGCCACCGGCGGTGCGGCCGACGGCGCGCAGATGGACAAGGAGATCCGCCGCTTCCGGCTCGCCGACGGTCCCGACGAGGAGGCCGTCCTGCTCGAACACGACGACCAGCACGTCTGGCCGCGGGTGACCGTCGACCCCGACTCGGGGCTGCTCGCGGTCGCCTTCTCGGAGATGGTCGGCGGGACCGAGTGGTACGTCCACGTCGACGGCGACCTCCGGCCGGTCCTGACCGACACCGACGCCGAGACGTCCGTCCGGTTCCACGACGGGACGGCGTTCGTCTCGACCGACCACGGCGCGCCCCGACGGCGGCTGCTCGCCTGCTCCGTCGACCGCTTCCGCGAAGGGGACCTCTCCTTCGAGGAGTGCCGCGAGGTCATCCCCGGCGGCGAGGGGATCCTCCAGTCGGTCGTGCCGACGCCGGAGCGGCTCCTCGTCCACCGCCAGCGGGACGCCCACTCCCGGCTCTCGGTCCACGACCGCGACGGGACGCACCTGCGCGACGTCTCGCTGCCGTCGTACTGCTCGGTCACGTGGGTCTCCGGGAACCGCGACGCGCCCGAGGCGTTCTTCGGGCTGACCGGCTTCGACCGCCCCTCGGCGGTTCGAGCACTCGACCTCGCCGACGGATCGGCGGGTGAGGGCGACGGCGACGGGGTCGACGAGGACGGCGACGCGCCCGACCTCTCGTCGACGGAGATCGACTCGGTGGACCTCTCCGTCCCCGACGACCTGGTCGTCGAACAGCGGTTCGTCGACTCGACGGACGGCGCCGAGGTACCGGTGTTCGTCTGCTACCGCGAGGACGTCGCCGTCGACGGCCCCCGTCCGACCATGCTGTACGGCTACGGCGGGTTCCGCAACAGCATCACGCCCTCGTTCGGCCGGTTCCGACTCCCGTTCCTCGCGGACGGCGGCGCGTTCGCGGCGGTGTGCGCCCGCGGCGGGTACGAGTACGGCGAGCCGTGGCACGAGGCCGGCATGCTGGAAGACAAGCAGCACACCTTCGACGACTTCGTCGCGGCCGGCGAGGCGCTCTGCGAGTCGGGGGTCACAGACTCGGACCACCTGGCCGTCGCCGGCGGGTCGAACGGGGGGCTCTCGGTCGGCGCGGTCGTCACCCAGCGCCCGGACCTGTGGGCGGCCGCGCAGTGCGCGGTCCCCCTGCTCGACATGCTGCGGTTCCACCGCTTCCTGCTCGGCGAGTCGTGGACGACGGAGTACGGCCACCCGGAGGACCCGGAGGCGTTCGAGTACCTCCGCGCGTACTCGCCGTACCACAACGTCGACCCCGACGCGACGCACCCGCCGGTGTACTTCACCACGGCCGCGAGCGACACGCGCGTCCACCCATCGCACGCCCGGAAGATGACTGCGCGGCTCCAGAACGAGGCCGAGGGCGGTCCCTTCCTCCTACGGACTAAGTCCGAGACCGGCCACGGCGTCGGCAAGCCAGCCTCGATGATCGTCGACGAGCAGACCGACTCGTGGGCGTTCATCTACGAGCAGTTGGGCGCGGAGGTCGGCGACGACGACCACGGCGTCGACGGCGAGGCCACCGCCGCCGACGACTGACTCACTCCCCCTCGTAGAGTCGCTCGGCGGTCAGTTCCGGCAGGTCGGCCTCGCGGACCGCCTCGGCGACCCGGTCGACGTCGTACTCGACGCGGTGCGTCTCGACCGCGTCGGTCCCGTCGGCATTCGTGTCGAGCACGGCGTAGCCCGCCCGCGGGTCGCCGTCGCGCGGCTGCCCGACGCTGCCCGGGTTACAGACGAACCCGCCGGCCACGTCGCGGACCCCCTGGACGTGGGTGTGACCGAGGACGATCCCGTCGTACTCCTCCAGGTGCCGGCCCAGGGTCGGGAACTCGTCCGGGTAGACGTATGCGTCCTCGCGCTCGGCCGCGGGGTGCGAGTGGACGAGCAGGTATCGGTCGCCCGCGAACGTCTCGGTGCGCGGGAGGTCGCCGACCCACTCGCGCTGGTCGGCCGACAGCGACGCCTTCGCGCGTTCGAGCCCCGCCTCGGCCATCCGGTTGGCGCGGTAACGCTCGGGGCTCTCGACGGTGCGGTCGTGGTTCCCGCGGACCGTCGCGGCCGCGACGTCGCGCACGCGCTCGACGCATTCGGCGGGCCACGGGTTGTAGCCGACGACGTCGCCCGCGCAGTAGATCCGGTCGACCGCGGGCATGTCGTCGAGGACCGTCTCCAGCGCCGGGAGGTTCGCGTGGACGTCCGAGATGAGGCCGACCTTCATCGGGACGCGATTCGGCCGGCGGGAGGGAATAGGTTGTGCCGCGAAGCGTGCCGGGAGAGGGTACGGACTCGGTTTCTGGGGTATCTCCCTACTCGGAGGGGTTATACGGCTGAGTTACCGCGGTGGCGAGTGCCTGTGAGCGGCCGGAGCGAAGCGGAGGCCGCGAGGAGCACGCGCGAGGGAGTCGGCCGACCGGAGCGAAGCGGAGGGAGGCCGACGAGGTGTGAGGTGCTGTGCGGGGTGGGAATCGAAGGGGCAGCCGCGAGGGCGACGCCCGACGACGTAAGCACCGCAGGAGCGAACGAAGTGAGCGACGAGGAGCGCAGCGAGTCGCGCGAGCCCTCGCGGCCGGGGCTTCGGTGATCTCGTTCTCGATACCAGACGAGTGCCCTGTTGTACTTGACCCCTCGCGCCGATCTACGCCTTCACCTTCTCGCGGAACCGCTCGCGGACCTTCTCCACCTTCGGCTGCGCGTGCATCGTACAGTAGGCGTCGGCCGGGTTCTTCTCGAAGTAGTCCTGGTGTTTCTCCTCGGCGCGGTAGAACGTCTCCAGCGGCTCGACCTCGGTGACGACGTCGTCGTCGTAGCCGCCCTCCTCGTCGAGGGCCTCCACGTAGTTCTCCGCGACCTGCCGCTGTTCGTCGTCGTGGGAGAGCACGATCGACCGGTACTGGCTGCCGACGTCCGGGCCCTGTCGGTTCAGCTGCGTCGGGTCGTGGACGGTGAAGAACACTTCGAGGATGTCCTCGTACGTGAGGGCGTCGGAGTCGTACTCGACTTGGACGACCTCGGCGTGGCCGGTGGTGCCGGAGCAGACCTCGCGGTAGGTGGGGTCGTCGGCGTGGCCGCCGGCGTAGCCGGAGGTGACGCGCTCGATCCCGTCGAGCTGCTTGAACGCCGCCTCGACGCACCAGAAGCAGCCGCCGCCGACCGTCGCGGTCTCGGTGTCTGTCATGGGCTTCCGTTGGCGTCGCAGACGTATTAATGGCCCGTGGCCGGAAGCACAGAGTCGCATTTACCCAGTCGGACGACGTCGCGACGTATCGCCCCCCGAACGCGTTCGCTCGGCAACCCTGCGGTCGAACGGTAGACCTTTGCCGTCGCCCGCTCCAGTTCGCGTATGGTCTCGCTGGGACTGGTGGTGGCGCGGTTCAACGACTCCGTCACGGAGCCGATGGCCGAGGCCGCCCGGGAGGCGGCCGCCGACCGCGACGCCGTCGTCGTCGACGAGGTGAGCGTGCCGGGCGCGTACGACAGCCCGCTGGCCGCCGACCGGCTGGCGCGCCGGGACGACGTCGACGCGGTCGCGGTCGTCGGCGCGATCGTCACCGGCGACACCGACCACGACCGCGTCATCGCGAACGCGACCGCCGAGAAGCTCACCGACGTGAGCCTCGACCGGGACACCCCGGTCACCTTCGGCGTGAGCGGCCCCGGGATGTCCGGCGCGGAGGCGCGCGAGCGGATCGACAAGGGCGCCGACGCCGCGCGCGCCGCCGTCGACCTCGCGGAAGCACTCGACTGACAGACACGAGCGGACTACACACGACACATGAGCGACGCATACGACTTCTCGGAGCGGATCGGACGCGTAGAACCCAGCGCCACGCTGGCGATATCGAACCTCGCGGCGGAGAAGGAGGCCGAGGGGGCCGACATCGTCGACCTCTCGGTCGGCGAGCCCGACTTCGACACGCCGGAGAACGTGGTCGAAGCCGGTAAGGAGGCCCTCGACGCGGGCCACACCGGGTACACCTCCTCGAACGGCGTGCCCGCGCTGAAGGAGGCGATCGCGGCGAAGCTCCGCGGGACCGGGATCGACGCCGACGCGGACGAGGTCATCGTCACCCCCGGCGGCAAGCAGGCGCTGTACGAGACGTTCCAGACGCTGATCGACGAGGGCGACGAGGTCGTCCTCCTCGACCCGGCGTGGGTCTCCTACGAGGCGATGGCGAAGCTCGCGGGCGGCGACCTCTCCCGCGTGGACCTCGCGCCGCACGGCTTCCAGCTGGAGCCCGCGCTCGACGAACTCGCGGAGACGGTCTCCGACGACACCGAGCTGCTCGTCGTCAACTCCCCCTCGAACCCCACCGGCGCGGTGTTCTCCGAGGCCGCGCTGGAGGGGGTCCGCGACCTGGCCGTCGAACACGACGTCGCGGTCATCTCCGACGAGATCTACGAGCGCATCGTCTACGACGCCGAGCACGTCTCGCTCGCGAGCCTCGACGGGATGGCCGACCGCACGGTGACGATCAACGGCTTCTCGAAGGCGTACTCGATGACGGGCTGGCGGCTCGGCTACCTCCACGCCAGCGACGAGTTCGTCGGCGAGGCGGGCAAGCTCCACTCCCACTCCGTCTCCTGCGCGACGAACTTCGTCCAGCGCGCCGGGATCGAGGCCTTAGAGAACACCGAGGCGTCGGTCGAGGAGATGCGCGACGCGTTCGCCGACCGCCGCGACCTCCTCGTCGACCTGTTCGACGAGCACGGCGTCGACGTCGACGTCGGCGACGGGGCGTTCTACATGATGATCCCCGTCGACGACGACGACCAGGCGTGGTGCGAGGCGGCGATCGAGCAGGCGGCCGTCGCCTGCGTCCCCGGCAGCGCGTTCAACGCCCCTGGCTACGCCCGCATCTCTTACGCCGCGAGCGAGGAGCGACTGCGCGAGGCGGTCGACCGCCTCGTCTCGAACGACCTCCTGTAACGGCGGACGGTCCCGGTCGGCGCACCGCCGCGTTCCGGAACGGTTTTGCCGGTCGACGCCGCGCCTCGCGTTTCGCGGCCGCGCGGTCGTCGGATTTGCCGGAGAGTGCCCCGGATCCCCCGGTAGCGGGGATCTGCGGTGCGTTTTTACCCCTGCTCCGCGAAGTTTCAAATTGGTGGTACGATGTACGACGACATACTCTACCCGACGGACGGAAGCGCCGGATCCGAAGCCGCGGCTGCGCACGTGGGCGCGCTCGCGTCGGCGTTCGACGCGACGGTACACGTCTTACACGTCGTCGACACCCGCGAGGGCGGCCTCGGCATGAGCGGGGCGTTCGTGCACGAGGACAGCCAGGCGATGAGCGGGGTCTCGCCGGAGACGGGCTACATCGGCCGGCACGAGGAGGTCGACGCCGACGAGATCGAGGCCGAACTCACTGCCCACGCGACGGAACTGATCGAGGCCGCGGCGGGGTCGGCCGAAGAGGTCAGCATGACGACCGCCGTCGAGATGGGGACGCCCCACTCGGCGATCCTCCAGTACGCCGACGACCACGACGTCGACCTCGTGGTGATGGGGACCCACGGCCGCACCGGCGTCGAGCGCTACCTGCTGGGGAGCGTCACGGAGAAGGTCGTTCGGCTGGCGGACGCGCCCGTCGTGACGGTCCGTGCGGACGACTCGGACGGCGAGTGACGGGCGGCCCGTCACCGTAGCTCATTTTCGTGGCGGCCCCGTGACGAGAGCGCATGGACGAGTCTGAGCGCGAAGCGATCCTCGACCGGGTCACCGGCCAGAGCGCGACGGTCGGCGCGTCGGTCCCGGACACGGTCACCATCGACGGGAACGCGGTCGACCTCTCCGAGTTCATCGTGGAGACGCGCGCCGTCGAGGCGGTCCCGCCCGACGTCGAGCGCAAGGTGTCGTCGGTGAAGTCGACGCTCCGCACCGAGCGCGAGCGCCGGATGGCCCGGCTGCGCGGCGAGCGCGGTGACACCGACGCGAGCGACGCTCCCGCCGACGAACCCCTCGACCGGGAGACCGCCGAACGACTCGCCGACGAGGTCGTCGGTATCGACCGGGCGCTCAACGCCTTGGAGACGATCCGCCACCCCGACTTCGCCGACGAGCACCGCTCCGCGACCCTGGACGGCCACGAGCGCTGGCTCGCCTTCGTCGACGACGTCCGGTGAGCGCGGGCGTCCGCGGGAGGGCCCGATGCGACGTTCCGAAACCCTTACTCCCGGTCCGGGACACCTGCTCGTATGAGCGATACGTCCGAGTCGACGGATGACGCGGGGGCGGCCTCCGACGGGGCCGACGACGCCGCGGCCGCCGTCGACGCCGAGGAGGTCCGTCACGTCGCCGACCTGGCTCGCGTCCGCCTCGCCGACGACGAGGTCGACGAGTTCGCGGCGCAGTTCGGCGACATCTTAGAGTACTTCGATGCGCTCGACGAGGTCCCCGAGACCGAGCGCGAGGAGGAGCTCGTCAACGTGATGCGTCCCGACGAGGTCCGCGAGGGCCTCTCGCAGCAAGAGGCGCTCGCGAACGCCGAGGAGACGGAAGACGGCTTCTTCGTCGGGCCGAAGGTGTCGTAGATGGCGGCCGACATCAACGCCTTCGTGACGGAGGAACAGATCGAGGGCGACCCCGACGCCGAGGGGCCGCTCGCGGACGCGACCGTCGCGGTGAAGGACAACATCTCCACCGAGGGGATCCGGACGACCTGCGGCTCGGAGATGCTCGCCGACTACGTCCCGCCGTACTCCGCGACCGCGGTCGACCGGCTGACCGACGCGGGCGCGACGATCGTCGGCAAGACGAACATGGACGAGTTCGGGATGGGGACGACGACCGAGACCTCGGCGTTCGGCCCCACGCGCAACCCGGTCGACACCGACCGCGTCCCGGGCGGCTCCTCCGGGGGATCCGCGGCCGCGGTCGCGGCGGGCGAGGCCGACGTCGCGCTCGGCTCCGACACGGGCGGCTCGGTGCGGTGTCCGGCCGCGTTCTGCGGCGTCGTCGGGATCAAGCCCACCTACGGGCTCGTCTCCCGCTACGGACTGATCGCGTACGCGAACTCCCTCGAACAGATCGGGCCGATCGCCGGCACCGTCGAGGAGGCCGCCGCCGCGCTCGACGTCATCGCCGGCGACGACCCCCACGACGGGACGACCCGCGACCTAGGCGAGGTGGAGGGCGCGGCCCCCGAGGCCGGCTACGCCGCGGCCGCCGACGGCGACGTCGACGGGATGACGATCGGGATTCCGACCGAGCTGTTCGACGGCGCCGACGAGCGCGTCGTCGAGACGGTCGAGGCCGCGATCGCGGACCTCGAGGCGCGGGGCGCGGAGACGACCGAGATATCTTTGCCGTCGGTCGAGCACGCGGTCCAGGCGTACTACGTGATCGCGATGGCGGAGGCCTCCTCGAACCTCGCGCGCTTCGACGGGGTCAGGTACGGCCACCGGAGCGATTCCGACGGCAACTGGAACGAGTCGTTCGCGGAGACGCGCGAGGAGGGCTTCGGCGCGGAGGTCAAGCGGCGGATCCTCCTCGGGACGTACGCGCTCTCGGCGGGCTACCACGACAAGTACTACGACAAGGCGCAGGACGCCCGCGCGTGGGTCCGGCAGGACTTCGAGGCGGCGTTCGACGACGTCGACGTGATCGCCTCGCCGACGATGCCGGTCCTCCCCTTCGAACTGGGCGAGAGCCTCGACGACCCGCTGCGGATGTACCTCGCCGACGCGAACACGACGCCGGCCAACCTCGCGAACCTCCCGGCGATCTCGGTGCCCGCGGGCGAGGCGGACGGGCTCCCGGTCGGGCTCCAGCTCGTCGGGCCGAAGTTCGGCGAGGAGACCATCGTCCGCGCCGCGAGCGCGGTCGAAGACCGATGAGCCTCAGCGACGAGGAACGCGGGCGGCTGGCGGACGTGGTCCGCCTCCAACCCACGAAGAACGGGGAGCTCCAGGACGCCTGGGAGATGGAGAGCGGCAGCGAGGTCCACGGCTACCTCGAGAATCACCTGAAGGAGTACTACTACCGCGACGACGACAGCCTGATCCGGGCGACGGCGGAGGCGAACGACCTCGTCGACGTCGAGCCCGGCGTCGAGCCCGACGCGGTCGCGCGCGGCGCGGTCCCGGAGACGATCCGCGTCTCCGAGCTGGAGTCGCGGGTCGTCGACGTGCTCGCCGGCCCGGAGGAGCGCTCGCAGTCGGTCGTCAGCGTCCTCAACGCGCTCCGCGACGCGTTCGACGCCGACCCCGAGGTCGACGCGGTGCGGCGGGCGCTCCGGAGCCTGGAGCGCAAGAACGTCGTCGAGGTCGTCTACCGGACCGTCCCGACGTTCCGGCTGGCGGTCGCGCGCGACGAGGTGACGGTCGAGGTCGAAGAGTAGCCGACCGCCGGGCGAGCGAGCGTCGATACGATTTTGTAGCGGCACCGAATCGGTCCTGTCAATGGCCGAGAACGAGACCCTCCGCGAGCGGTTCCGACGCAACGCGAGCGGCATCGCCGCCACGGCGGTGACTGGCACGTGGCTGGCGGCGCTCGTGCTCGGGTTCGACTGGTGGCTCGGCGTCATGCTGTTCGGGTACATCGTGATCGTCCCCCTGTTCTCGATGCTCTTCGACGAGGACGAGGAGAAGTCGGTCGTCGTCGAGTCCGAGACCGGGTCCGTCCGGGTCGGGCACGGGGACTCGACGGAGCGCGACGCGGCGACCGACGACACCGCGGACGCCTTGGAACGGCTCCGGACCCGATACGCGAACGGCGACCTCACCGACGAGCAGTTCGAGCGGAAGGTCGACCGCCTGCTGGAGACCGAGACGCCCGAGGACGCCGCCGAGTGGACCGAACGGAACCGGGAGGCGCGGTCCGGGCGCGAGGCGGACCGGAACCCGGACGTCGAGCGCGAACGGTGACGCGGGCCGTCGCCGCGCGCCGAACGCGTCGGCGCGGCCGAACCTCAAGCTTCAATGCGCGCGGCCGACTCGACCGCGTATGAGCGATCACGAACTGCGGAAGGAGGCGCACGACCTCGACGTCACCGTCTGGGTCGGCAAGAGCGGCGTCGACGCGGTCGTCGACGAGCTGGCCGACCAGCTCGACGACCGGAAACTGGTGAAAGTGAAGTTCCTCCGCGCGGCCCGCGGCGGGACCTCGACCGAGGAACTCGCCGACGAGCTTGCCGAGGCGGTCGGCGCGGACCTGGTCGAGACCCGCGGGAACACGGCGGTACTCCACTGATGAGCGCCCTCGCCGGTGCGCCCGGCGTCGTCGCGGTCGCGGGGACGCTGGAGCCGTTCCTCGGCCCGCTGACGGGGATCGTCGTCGACGCCGCGATATTCCTCGCCGTCGTCACCGCGACGTACGTCCTGTACAAGGCGGCGGTCAAGCCGATCGTCAGGCGGCTGTTCGACCGGCAGGGGCTCGACGAGCACGCCCGGCGGCCGCTCCAGAAGATCGTGGCGTTCCTCGTGCTGTTCGCCGGCGTCACGGTCGCGTTCGGCGCGGCGGGCTATCAGGGGTTCCTGCGTTCGCTGGCGACGATCGCCGCCGCGGCGACGCTGGCGGTCGGCTTCGCGCTCCAGGACGTGATCAAGAACTTCGTCGCGGGCGTGTTCATCTACACGGACAAGCCGTTCCGCATCGGCGACTGGATCGAGTGGCAGGGGAACTCGGGGGTCGTCGAGGACATCTCCTTCCGGGTCACCCGCGTGCGCACGTTCGACAACGAACTGCTCACGGTGCCGAACCACACCCTGACGAGCGACGTGGTGAAGAACCCGGTCGCGAAGAAGACGCTGCGACTGAAGTTCGTCTTCGGGATCGACTACGACGACGACGTCGACAAGGCGACCGACATCATCGTCGAGGAGGCCGAGAAGAGCGACGCGATCCTCGACGACCCCGCGCCGTCGGTCCGGCTGACCGAGCTGGCCGACTCCTACGTCGGGCTCCAGTCGCGGATCTGGATCGACGACCCGTCGCGGGCGGACTTCGTGAAGGCGCGCGCCGACTACGTGAAGGCGGTCAAGGCGCGGTTCGACGAGGAGGGGATCTCGATCCCCTTCCCGCAGCGCACCGTCTCGGGGCGGGACGCGTGGTCCGAGCCGGCGCCGTTCGGCGGGGGGCCGGACGGCGGCGAGCCGTAACTCGCCCGTCGACTCCTTTCCCGTTCGGGGCGTTTCTCCCGTCGCCGGCGCGTCGAAGCCCGTGACCACCGATAGTAACGAACTTCAAGGTCGGGTCTCTGGGTTGGTCCATGTACGTGGTCGTCATCGGGGCCGGCGAGGTCGGGACGAGCATCGCCGCGAGTCTCGCGTCGGACCACGAGGTCGTCGTCGTCGACGTCGACCCGGACCGGGCGGAACAGCTCAAGTACGAACTCGACGTGCTCACCATCGCCGGCGACGGGACCTCCTCCGACATCCAGTCCGCCGCGGAGGTCGGCCGCGCGGACATGCTCATCGCGTGTACCGACGACGACCAGACGAACCTCGTCGCGTGCGGGGCCGCGAAGACGCTCGGCGAACCCTTCACGATCGCCCGCGTGAAGAGCACCGAGTTCCTCCGCACCTGGCAGGGCAGCGAGGGGGCGTTCGGCGTCGACTTCATGGTGTGTACGGACCTGCTGACCGCCGAGAACATCGTCCGCGTCATCGGGCTCCCGGCGGCGATCGACGTCGACCCGTTCGCCGGCGGGCTCGTCCAGATGGCGGAGTTCGAGATCGGCGAGGGGAGCCCCGTCGCGGGCCAGACGGTCTCGGAGGCCGACCGGTTCGAGTCGCTCACGTTCGTCGGGCTGTTCCGCGACGGCGAGATGACGATCCCCCGGGGCGACACCGACATCGTCGTCGGCGACCGCGCGGTGGTGATCGGCAGTCCCGAGAGCGTCCAGTCGTTCGCGACCGACGTCGCGCCCGCGACGACCCCGGACCGCGCCGACGAGATCGTCGTGGTCGGCGGCAGCGAGATCGGCTACCAGACCGCCCGCCTGCTGGAGGAGCGAGACTTCACGCCGCGGCTGATCGAGCGCGACGCAGACCGCGCGCGGTGGCTGGCCGAGAACCTCCCGAACAGCGTCGTGATGGAACACGACCCGACCGACACCGAGTTCCTCTCCCGCGAGCACGTCGACGAGGCCGACATCGTCGTCACCGCGCTCGGCTCCGACGAGAAGAACCTCCTCATCTCCGTGCTCGCCAAGCGGCTCGGCGTCGACCGCGTCATCGCCGTCGTCGACAGCCCCGACTACGTCACCGTCTTCGAGGAGATCGGCATCGACATCGCGATCAACCCCCGCACGGTCACCGCCGAGGAGATCACCCGGTTCACCTACGAGAGCGTCGCGGAGAACATCGCGGTGCTGGAGAACGATCAGGCGGAAGTCCTCGAGCTCGAACTCACCGAGGGCTGCGGACTCACCGGGCGACCGATCTCGGAGATCGTCGCGGACAGCGACGCGCGGTTCGTCATCGGCGCGATCACGCGCGACCACCAGCTGGTCACCCCGCGCGGTGACACCGTGCTCCAGGCGGGCGACCACGTGATCCTCCTCGTGGAGTCGGAGTCGGTGAGCGAGATCGCGTCGATGGCCTGAGAAACTCGTGAACACCAAGATCCGAGTCGGGTGGCGGGCGAGCGTGGGGCTCACCGGCGACGTCCTCGCCGCGCTCTCCGTTCCCCTGTCCTTCCCCCTCCTCATCGCGCTCTACTACGGGGAATCGCCGCTGCCCTTCGTCGCGGCGATCGCCGTCTCGCTCGCGCTCGGCGCGGCGTTCCGGTCGGTACAGGACCCCGAGGAGGACCTCGGCCCGCGGGAGGCGTTCCTCGCGGTGGCGCTGATCTGGTTCCTCGTCGCCGCGGTCGGCGCGATCCCCTTCGTCGTCGCGGGCGTCGGCACGGTCGCGCACCCGGTGAACGCGATGTTCGAGGCGATGAGCGGGCTCACGACGACGGGCGCGACCGTGCTTCGCGACTTCTCGCACCACTCCCGGTCCGTCATGATGTGGCGGCAGGTGATCCAGTGGCTCGGCGGCCTCGGGATCCTGATCCTCGCGACCGCGGTCCTCTCCGAGATCGGGGTGGGTGGCGCGCAGCTGATGGAGTCGGAGTCGCAGACGCAGGACGTCAACAAGCTCACGCCGAAGATCTCGCAGACCGCGCAGCTGATCTGGGGGATCTACTTCGGGCTCACGGGGCTCGCGATCGCCGTCTACTTCCTGCTCGGGCTCGCCGTCGACCCGCAGATGGACCTGTACAACGCGGTCGCCCACGCGTTCACGTCGGTCGCGACCGCCGGGTTCTCGCCGGAGCCGCTCTCGGTCGGCGCGTTCCACCCGCTCATCCAGTGGGCGGTCGTCCCGTTCATGGTGATCGGCTCGACCAGCTTCGTGCTCATCTACTTCGCCATCAACGGCGAGCCGATGCGCCTGCTGCGAAACGAGGAGTTCCACTTCTACCTCGGCGCGATGGCGACGTTCGCGTCGATCGTCGCGGGCGCGCTGTTTCTCGACCCGAGCGTCGCGTTCGGCGTCGAGGGGACGATCCGCCACGCTGTGTTCAACGTCGCGTCCATCGTGACGACGACGGGGTACGCCAGTACCGACTACGTGCTCTGGGCCCCCGCGGCGAAGCACATGCTGTTCATGGGGATGTTCGTCGGTGGGATGGTGGGCTCGACCACCTGCTCGATCAAGTCGCTGCGGTGGCTGGTGGCGCTGAAGTCGTTCAAGCGGAACCTCTACACCGCGATCCACCCGGAGTCCGTCCGGCCGGTCCGGATCTCGGGGAAGCCGATCGACGAGGGCGCGATCCGCGACATCTACGCGTACCTCCTCCTCAGCATCGTGCTCTTCTTCCTGCTCGCCATCGTCATCGTCGTCGACGCCGAGCGCGGCGACGTCCGCGTGACCGAGTTCGAGGCGCTCGGCGCCGCGGCGACCACGTTCCTCAACATCGGCCCGGCGTTCGGCGCCGCGGGCCCGTACGGGACGTTCGCGACGTTCCCGCTGAGCACCCGCGCCGTGATGGTCGTCCTGATGTGGATCGGCCGGATCGAGATCATCCCGGTCCTCGTGCTGTTCACGAAGGCGTTCTGGACGTCGTAGCGTCCCTCGGCGGCCGAGCTTCGAGCGACGGAGTCGGCGTCGATATAACTTCATTTTTAAATTGGATTCTCAAACCGAATGCCTTGTAGGCGATCGATGCCGGGAGTAGGTATCACACAGTTGTGGAGTGGTCGTTTATAAATAATCGAGCCGTGCTGCTGTTGGCGGTTTATGAGTTGCTGACGGCTCTGTGGTGGCAATTTTCAAAGCCCCAGCCGCTCGGCTGTACGACACTACAGTTTATAAACTGCTCATCGATCGCCAACACCTCCAAAGCCCCAGCCGGGAGGACGCCGCACACTCGCTGCGCTCCTCGCTCGCGTTGCTCGCTGCGGTGCTTACGTCGTCTGCGGCGTCCTCCCGGCTGCCCCTTTGAGTCCCACCCCCGCACGGCGACCGCACCTCACGCCTCCCCAGCCTCGTCGATGGTCCTCCGCTTCGCTCCGGACCATCGATTCCCTCGCGCGTGCGGTTCGCGGCCTGTCGGCCGCTCACTGGCACGCGCCACCGCACCGTCTTTTACGATTTTTAAGAATCCACGGACCCCTACCGACGGCTTCTTATCGCATCGGAAAGCTACGACGCACATCGGAACCTCTGAGGGACACCCGTGACACGAACGACGGTCGACGTACGAGCGACGCTCAGCTACACCGGGACTATCGTGAAGCTCCTCTCCGCGTCGATGAGCGTCCCGCTCGTCGTGGCGCTGATCTACGGGGAGGACGCGCTCACGTTCGCGGTCTCGATGACGATCGCGGTCGCGGTCGGCGCGGGAATGGAACGGCTCGACGACGAACCGGACCTCGGCCCCAGAGACGCGCTGGCGGTCGTCTCGCTGGCGTGGCTCATGGCCGCGGTCGTCGGCGCGATCCCGTACGTCATCGCGGGCTACGGTACCCCCTCCGCGCTCGGACACCCGGTGAACGCGCTGTTCGAGTCGATGAGCGGCTTCACCACGACGGGGGCGACCGCGACCGCGGAGATCAGCTTCGAGCGGCACTCGCACGCCGTGTTGATGTGGCGGCAGCTCACCCAGTGGCTCGGCGGGATGGGGATCATCGTGCTGATGGTCGCGATCCTGCCCCAACTCGCCGTGAACGGCGCGGAACTGATGAAATCTGAGGCGCCGGGGCCGGGCCTCCAGAAGCTCACGCCGCGGATCGCGGAGACGGCGCGGGCGCTCTGGCTCATCTACGCCGGGTTCACGGCCGCGCTGATCGCGATCCTGTTCGGCCTCGGCCTCACGCCGCTCGCGCCGAACATGGACCTGTACAACGCGATCGCCCACGGCTTCTCGACGCTGCCGACGGGAGGATTCTCCCCGCAGGCGGAGAGCATCGCGGCGTTCTCGCCCGTCGTCCAGTGGGTGTTCGTCCCGTTCATGGTGATCGCCGGGGTGAACTTCGCGCTGTTCTGGTACGTGCTGCGCGACGACCCGCGAGAGATGTTCGGAAACACCGAGTTCCGCATGTACCTCGGGCTGGTGACCGGGTTCGCTGCGGTGCTCGCGGTCGGGCTGTTCTACGGCGGCGCGCCCGAGACGGGTATCGGCGGGGTTACGGAGGGCGTGACGGAGAGCGCGCTCAGACACGGTGCCTTCCAGATCGCGTCGCTGATGAACTCGACTGGGTTCGCGACCGCGAACTTCGCGGAGTGGGACACCCAGACCAAGTTCTTCCTGCTGTTCGTGATGTTCGTCGGCGGCTCCGCGGGCTCGACCGGGGGCGGGATCAAGGTCATCCGGTGGCTCATCCTGTTGAAGGTGCTGTACCGCGAGCTGTACACCACGGCGAACCCCGACGTCGTCCGGCCGGTGCGGCTCGGCGGCGAGGTCGTCGACGAGGACGTGATCCGCGGCATCCTCGTGTTCACGCTGCTGTACTTCCTCGTGTTCGCGCTCTCCGCGGTGTTCATCGAACTCGACACGACGCGGGTCGGGGAGGGCCTCACCGGGACGCAGGCGTTCGCGGCGTCGCTCGCGACCATCGGGAACATCGGGCCGGGGCTCGGGCCGCTCGGGCCCTTCGGGAGCTACGAGTTCCTGCCGAACGCGACGAAGCTGCTGATGATCGGGCTGATGTGGATCGGACGGCTGGAGATCGTCCCCGTGCTCGCGCTGTTCGTCGCCGGCGTCGACGAGCGGTGAGCGGGCGCCCGTGTTACGGACCCGGTCGCGGGAGGCACCTTCTTAAACGGCGGCGGGCGTAGTACCTCGTATGAACGGAACCGACGAGACAGACGACACCGGCGGTCGGGACCTGCTCGCTCACGTCCTCCTCCCGGTCGCGAACGAGGAGGACGCGCTGGCGACGGCGCGGGCGCTCGAACCGTACGAGACCGGGCGCGTGACCGCGCTCCACGTCGTCGAGAAGGGCGAGGGCGTCCCGGACAAGACCCCGGTCGAGCAGTCGGAGGAGCTCGCGGCCGAGTCGTACGCCGCGGTCCGGACGGTGTTCCCGGACGCGGGCGAACACACCGCGTACGCACGCGACGTGGTCGAGGCGATCTTCGACGCCGCGGCGGAGGAGGACGCGAGCGCGATCGCCTACCGGCCGCGCGGCGGGAACCGGCTCGTCCAACTGCTCTCGGGCGACCTGTCGACCGAGCTCGCGACCGACGCGCCGGTGCCGGTCGTCGCGCTCCCCCGCGCGGATTCGGACGAATGAGCCGTCGCCGCCCTCGTGGGGCCGGCTCAGACGGGCGCTGATCCGTACCCCAACCGATGCCACGCGCCGACGATCGACCGACGCCGGGCAGCGGGGGACGACCGACGGTCATGGTCGCGCTTTCGAACCCGCGGACCGAGGCGGCGCTCGTCGCGCTCGCCGGCGCCTTGGCCGAGCATAGGGGGGGCCGCCTCCTCGCGGTCCACGTCGTCACCGTCCCCGACCAGACGTCGTTAGAGAAGGCCGCGGAGAACAGGGCGAAGCTCGACGAGTCCTCCGCGGAGCTGCTCTCGGCCGCCGTCGACGACGCAGAGGGATTCGACGCGCCGGTCGCGACGAAGACGGTCCTCTCGCACCGCGGGATCGAGGAGGTGTTCGACGCCGCGCGGCGGAACGACGCCGACGCCGTCGTGATGGGCTACGGCGGGGCGCGGTTCGCCGGCGGGCGCGTCGAGGGCTCGCTCGACGAGCTCGCCCGCGACCTCCCCTGCGACTTCCTCGTGTTGGACGGTCAGCAGCTGAACCTCTCTGACGTGCTCGTGCCGACGGCGGGCGGCCCTTCCTCCGACCTCTCCGCCGAGGTCGCGCTCGCGCTCCGAGAGGGCGTCGGGGCGAACGTCTCGCTGCTCCACGTCGTCGACGAGGGCGGCGAGGCGTCGGGCCGCGAGTTCCTCGCCGGGTGGGCCGAGGGGCACGGCCTCGGGGACGCCGACCTGCGCGTCGAGACCGGCGACGTCGAGGCGGCGATCGGTCGCGTCGGCGAGGGGTACGACCTCGTGATCGTCGGCGC
>ERZ1034488.119-NODE-119-length-19081-cov-5.352780_pt1 | contig 19081 bp, 17 predicted proteins | sample MGYA00520646_ERZ1034488 | MGnify/ENA primary metagenome ERZ1034488 (study PRJEB33760, sample SAMEA4777686) | hypersaline lake metagenome | biome: hypersaline environment; feature: brines | place: Spain | collected 2012-08 | depth 0 m ...
TCGTCGATGACGGTCACCCGCCCGGTGTCGTCCTCTGTGAACTGCATCTGACTCCGATTTGTTATCGTCTGTTTTAGTTCTGTTGGCTAGAAACTGTGTTCAAACGAGAAACGACTGAGACGCGTTTATGAGGCCGACGGTGTAGTATGCTTCCAGTGTCGGATCTCTGGATTGTGCGTAAAGCATCTCACGTAGGAAAAAATACTATACTCACGGCGCTCCTGCCGCTCGGGACCGTCACACTTCGTCGCGGTCGGTGAACGTCGTCCGTCTGGTGATCAGCCCCTCGTCGTCGAACTCGTGGAAGTCGGCGAAGCCGAACCCGACCGACTCGCCCGCCTGTTGTCCCTCGAACCGACCGCGGACGGCGACCGTCCGGCCGTCGGCGACGACCTGGTCGAGTTCGTGGCTCCCGTCCGACAACGGCCGGTCATCCTCGTAGAACGCTCGGAGCGCCGCCCGCCCGCGGATCGCCGCCTGCCCCGGCCGGTCGTACACCACGTCGGGCGCGAACAACGCGACCAGTGTGTCTGTCTCGCCCGCGTCGACGTGGCTGTAGTACGCCCGCACCGTCTCTGTCTGTGACACAGCTTTCCACTGATCTCTAGGCAAATAAAATGACCGGGAGGTTCAACACCACGCCACACCCAGCCGCGGTGTGACCGACGACCACGTCCCGGGTGCACAGACGGCGACTGACAGCCACCCGCCCGTCGCGCTCGTCACAGGTGCGGCCGGCGGGATCGGCCGCGCGACGGTCGCGCGGTTCCATGCGGCCGGGTGGCGTGTGTACGCGACGGACGCCGACGAGACGGCACTCGCGAACGTCGACTGGGACACAGTGACCACCTCCGAACTGGGGACAGACACTCCCGAGCCGGGTTCAGACGCGCCGGGCACCGTCGTGACCGCCCCGTTGGACGTGACGGACGCCGCGGACCGCGACCGGGTCCTCGACCGCATCGCCACGGCGACCGGGCGGCTCGACTGTTTGGTCTCCCTCGCGGGGTACGCGCTCCCGGGCGCGGTGTTGGACACCGACCCCGCGGCGGTCCGACAGCTGTACGAGGTGCTCGTCCACGGGCCGACGGCGTTGGTCCGTCGCGCCTTCGAGTTGCTCGTCGCGGCCGGCGGCCGTGTGGTGACGGTGACGAGTTCGCTCTGGTGGGCGGCGTTTCCCGGAACGGGCCACTACGGCGCGGCGAAGGCGGCCGCCGCGCGGACCACCGAGGCACTCCGGATCGAGTGTCTCGACACCCCTGTGTCGGCGACGACCGTCGAACCCGCCTGGGTCAACACGCCGTTCGAGAGCCGGGCCGCCGACCGACTCCCCGACCCCGAACGGCGGCGGGCGGCGTTCGACCGCACCTACCGGTTCCATGAGACGGGGCGACTGCTGGACGGCGGCCCCGCGGCTGTCACGCCCGCCCGCGTCGCACGGACGGTGTACCGCGCCGCGACCGCCACCCGACCGCGCTCGGTGTACCCGGTCGGTCTCCCGGCGTTCGCGCTCCGGCTCGCCGGACTCCTCCCGACGGCGCTTGCGGACCCGGTCCGGACTGCCGTCGCGACTGCGGTGACGCGGCTCCGGAGCGCCCGTGAACGACTCCGCGAGTGGGGCCAGTGGTGAGTGACCCACCGCCCGTATCATTTCGATCCGAGAAAACTGAGTGACCGTAAATTAAAATTTGGGGTAGAGCGTGTACGGGACACACGACCTCCACACGCCCTTGTCGCCGCCGTCCGACGGTTCGGGTACGATGTCGACGACGACAGAGACGACACGCGGCACAGTCGAACTGGGGAACTGGCGTGCGGGCGTCGCCGGCGGGATCGCCGGCGGGCTCGTGATGGGCGCACTGATGATCGTGATGAACGTCGGCGTGATCGCGGTCGCGATCCCGTCATTGTACACGCTGGCACCGCCGGAGAACCCCCTCGTCGGGTTAGTCGTCCACGTCTCTCACGGGGCGACCCTGGGGGTCGCCTTCGCAGGGCTCGCCGGACTCCTCGGCGCGGACGGCGTCGCGAAGCGGGTCGGACTGGGCGTCGGCTGGGGGGTCGCCACGTGGGTCGGGTTCGCGGCGTTGGTGATGCCGGTGTGGCTGCGTGCTGTCGGGTCACCGGCGTCGCCGCCGTTCCCGAACTTCGCGCCGCCGTCGTTGCTGTGGCACGTCGTCTACGGGCTGGTGTTGGGTGGTGTGTACAGCATCGCGGCCGACAAACTCTGAGTCGGCGGGCAGTTCCTCCGGGAACCCAGCGCACCGCGGGGGGAGGGAAACCCACAAAGCCGCCGCCCCCGTCCCCGGAGATATGAGCGACTGGACCGACGCAATCGTCGGGGACCGGATGCAGGTGGACCAGCAGTTCAACGAGCAGGTCCGCGGCTCGGAGTTCACCAACCAGGAGTGGGGGCTGATCATGACCGCGACGGAGTTCGAGATCGAGGCGGCCGACGACCCCGACACCGCTCGGATCGTCGCCGACACGGAGAAACTGCCGCAGATCATGCCCGAACTGGAACAGATGTCCGGTGGGATGGGTGGTGCCGCCGGCGCTCCCGGCGGCCCGGGAGGCGGCGGTGGCGGCGGGGGGCTCTCGGACGCCATCTCCGGGATCAAAGACGCTCTCTTGGGGGGTGGTGACGACGGCGTCGACGACGAACGGCTGGCCGCCGCAGAGGACCTCACTCAGGAGTACGCCGAGACGCTCCAACAACACCTCGAACAACGCGGCAAGTGGGAACAGGTTCGGCTCGCCTACCAGGAGTAGTCGATCACGGCCGCGGCGGTGAGCCGCAGTCCCCCGTGGGCGAACAGGCTTTTGCCCCGTCCACCCCTCGCGTCGGACGTGAGCGATCCCGACGAGAAGCCGACAGTCGACCTCGGACTCGCCGACATCGAACAGGAGATGGCCGAGGAGGGTGTCGTCGGCGACGTGGTGTTGGGTGTTCTCGACGGGACGACGGACCCAGCCGAGTGGGTCCGCAACGTGGAGTACGGCAACGTGCTCGTGCTCGACGTCGACGGCAACCTGAACGAACTGGCACAGGAGATCGCGCCGCCCGTCTCGGAGATGGGTGGTGGGCTCACTCACTTCCGTGGGTTCCTCGTCGTCTCGCCGCCCGGTGTCGAGATCGACGCCGACCGACTCGGCGGGTGACGGCCGGCTGCGAGGAACCCGCGGAGACGGCCGCGGACCGCTACCGCGGTGAGGGGACGGACGCCAACCTGGACCTCTCGCCGTGTGTCGAGTGTGGGCCGATGACCACTCGTGAGGTGTGCGGGGGTGTTCGTCGTTGGTGTCGCCGGAGTGTTCGTTGTTGGCGTCGTTGACGCGGCCGCTGCTGGCGTCACTGGCGTGATCACTCGCCGTCGAAGCTGATCGCGAACTGCGAGGCGTCGGCGTCGCCGACGGCCGGAATCCGACGGAGTCGTGGCCGGAGGAGGAAGGCGGCACCGGTGAACGCGAACCCGAAGACGGCGACCCCCATCGCCGTCGTCGCGCCGACCACCTGCCCGACCACGCCACCGAGCAACGAACCGACGGGAAGTGTCGCGGTCGAGGCAGTCCCTTTGATCCCCGCAATCCGCCCCAGAACGGACTGCGGGAACACGCGTTGGTTCAGCGTGCTGACCAACACGCCGTTGGCGCCAGCCGGCACCCACGCCAGCCCGAACAACACGACTGTGAGGAGCCGCGAGCCGGCGGCGACGGAGCCGACCCACAGCACCGTCGAGGTGAGACACGTCGTCGCCCGCAGCGGACCGTACCGGAACCCGTCGAGGGACGGTCCGACGGCCGAGCCGATGATTCTGCCGACACCGAACGCACCCAACAACAGCCCGTACGTCTGTGCCCCGCCGAACGCCTCCCCACCACCGAACGTCCCGGCGTACGCCGGAAGCACCGCGAGCATCACCCCCAACGCGAGGTGGAAGACGGCGGAGGTGAACATCATCTCGACGAACACCGTCCCGCGGAGGACACTCGCGCCGTCTCGGAGGTCGTCGGCGTACGCTCGGAACGCGTCGCCGAATCCACCACCGTCCACACCGCCCGTCTCGTCGATGTCGTCGGACGCATCCACATCGACCGTCTCGTCAGCCGTCTCCGGAATCACGACGCCGGCAAACAGGAGCGCGGCGACCCCGAACGTGGCGGCGTCGGCGAGAAACAACGCGGTGATCCCGAGCGTCGGGATCAGGAGGCTGCCAACGGCCTCGAACACCGTGTCCAAGCCGAGCGTCGCCGTCGCCAACAACGAGTTTCCCTTCGCGAGCCGATCATCAGAGAGGATTCGCGGGAGTGTCGCCGTCTGGACCGGGGTCAACAACAACGCCATCAGCGACAACACCGGGACGACTCCAAACAGGAGTCCAATCGACAGTTCGCCGGTGAACGCTGCCAGCGGAAACACCAACACCACCACGCCCTGCCCGAGTTGGAGGCCGACGAGGAGCCGTCTCACCGAGACCCGGTCGACGACGGGCCCCGCCGCGAACTGCAACAGCCACGGCGACAACAACAGGAAGTTCGCAACCCCGACCAGCAACGACGACTCCGTCAGTTCGAACACCAGCCACAGCGTGGCGACGCTGTAGAGGCTATCCCCGAGGTTCGTCACGAACTCGCCCGAGAGGAACCGCCTGAAATCCGGGTTGTGCCAGATTGAACTGTGTCGGTCGCCGCTGGCGGTGTCCCGGCTCACAGCCACCACAAAACACCCCCGAGAGCTTCAAATCTTCCACGAACACCGCGTTCTGTCGAGCAACGCTGCGTGTCTGCACAGGAACGCTTTGCTCCTCTGCTCGATTCGACCCCCGACCGTGACAACCACACGGCGTTGTCTCCCCTCGTCGTCGCTTCTGTATTCTCCGTAGAAGAGACCGCGTCGGTCCCGACGGTCGTACAGACAGCCACGCGTCGACCAACTCTCTCCAGACGAGACGCTGCGACGGTAGTAGTCACTGAACAAGCAAAAAATATATATAATTTGAATAGAACTCAAGTTGTAGAAGCGTGACACGCGAGATCGACCCAGCACACGCGCGGCTCATGGCTGGCCGTGCGATGACACTCATCGAACGGTTGGACCAGCCAACAGCCCTTCAGGAGAGAGCCCACGACGAGGAGGCAGTAACGGAGGTGTTGTCGGCATGGCGCGACCAGTTCCCGAGCGAGGCGGCGTTCGAGCGGCGGTTGGCATCGTTGGATGTCGACGAGACGGACTGTCGACGCGCCGTTCGGGCAGACCAGCTTGCAGACTCGGAGCCGTTTCCGGAGTGGGTCGAGCGACTTGACGCGCTCGTGGCCGACACGGTCGGAGAACAGTCCACGACGGTGTCGGCGACCCGGGAACAGCTCCAGTGGGACGACGACACAGGTGTGATGTTTCCGGCGTTGTCCGCACGGCTGGCCGCGGTCGCGGTCGACAGGCTCCCGGAACGAGTCCACGAACGGGTGTCGTCGGAGGTCGTCCGCGAGGCGGGACAGTGGTTCCGGAGACGGTTTCACCACCGGTTCGACCGAGTGTTGTTCGTGGAGTTCAAGACGTTCGTCGCCGCCCACGACGAGGACCGGGCGTTTGCCGACCCCGAGACGTTCGACGACCCACCGACGGAGTACTACGACAAGTACCACACGTTCCTGTTCGACCAGCGTGGGTTTGGCGATGTCTGTGTGGAGTACCCCGTCTTCGCCCGGTTACTCGCCACACAGCTGGACCAATGGGTGTCGCATCTGACGGAGGTGGTCGACCGGTTGGACGCGGACCGCGACGCGTTGGCTGAGCGGTTCGGTAACGGCCAACTGGGCGAACTCACCGAGATGGAGCCGTTGGCCGACGACACACACGGCGACGGCCGAGCGGTGACGAAGCTGTCGTTCGACTGCGGGACACAGATCGTGTACAAGCCACGATCCGTGACGGCCGGCGAGCGGTTTTACGAGCTGTTGACCGACCTGAACGACCACCTCTCAGTTCCGGACTTCGAGTCCCCGACGTATCTTGATCGTGGGTCGTACGGCTGGATGGAGTGGGTCAACGACGAGGACTGTGCCGACGGAGCGGCCGTCGAACGGTACTACGAGCGGGCCGGCGCGCTGATCGCAGTGACACACCTCACCGCGTTCACGGACTGTCACCACGAGAATCTCGTCGCAAACGGTGAACACCCGGTGTTGGTGGACGCCGAGACCGTGTTCCACCCGCGCTTCGGTGCAGACCGGCGAGCGGATGACTACCCGTCACAGGAGTCTCCACAGTGGTCGATCATGTCGTCGTCACTCCTCCCGGGTGCGTCCGGAAGAGACGACGACATCGGCGGAATCGCCTCTGGAATCGCCCCCTCCGCGGCGGCAGAACCGATTCCTGGCGTGACCGTGCCGCAACTGGAGGCGGCCGGATCGGATGTCGTCGATGTCGTGGAACAGGATGGCGAGGTGCAGCGCGAGGCGAACGTTCCCGCCGTCGACGGTGAGCCGGTGCTCCCCGACGACTGTGTCGACCGAATCCTCGAGGGGGTTCGGGAGGCACACGAGACGGTCGTCTCACTCAGCCGGGACGACCGGCTTGATCTCGAACAACGGTTCAGCGGTGTCGAGAACCGACTCGTCTACCGGCCGACGATGGAGTACGCGAGGCTGATCAACGGTCTCCAGTCCGGTCAGGTGCTCTCGAACGGGGCACAGGTGACCGTCAAGTTGGCACAGCTCACGGCGGGAGTGTGTGACACCACAGTCGACGATCCGCCGTGGGGAGTCATCGCGGCGGAACGAACCGCAGTTCGGCAGTTCGACCCCCCACGGTTCGCCTCTCGGGTCGACGGGACGGAGCTGTGGCGCAACGGTGAACGGACCGGAGAGACAGTTGCTCGCTCCGGGTTGTCGGTAGCACGGGAACGGCTCCGCACGGCCGACCGGACGATATCACCGGAGCAGACGGAGATCGTCCGGGGAGCCTTCGACGGACCGCTGACCGACGACCGAACGGAGCCCCCTCTCTCGGCGTGCGCCGTTCCGGACGCAGCGACCAGACGAGCGGCCGCTGTTACCGCTTGGAACCGGATCGACGAGGCAGCAGTATGGACCGACGGCGTGCCACACTGGGAGTGGATCGGGCCGTGGGAGGGTGACGACACGCTCCAGATTCAACGAGCAGACGAGTCGTTGTACTTCGGCCGTCCCGGAATCGCGTTATTGCCAGCAGCGCTGTACCGTGTGACAGGCGACGACGAGTTTCGGTCGGCCGCACAGACCGTTGTCGAACCGACACAGGCGGCAGTTGACACGCTCGGTTGGAGACGAATCGCCGAGCTTGGCGGAACGAGAGGGGTCAGCGCAGTCGTGTACGGGCTCGCAGTGCTCGGAGAGCTACTCGACGACGACGATCTGCTGAGTGGAGCACGGACCGCGCTCGGTTCTCTCACCGAGGACGCAGTGAACACCGACCGGACGTACGATGTCACGGCCGGAAGCGCAGGGACGATTCTCGGGCTCCTCGGAGCGGAGTCTCGGGTGAGTGGCGGTCCGTTCGACCAGTGGGCGCGCAGATGTGGCGACCACCTTCTCGACAGACAACGGCCGACTGATGCCGGCGGGGCCGCCTGGGACACCGGGGTCGGGGAGTCACCGCTGACGGGGTTCGCTCACGGGAGTTCCGGTATCGCGTACGCGCTCGCCAGGCTATCGGCGGCCACAGACGACGGGGGATACGAGCGTGCGGTCGGCGACGCGCTGGCGTACGAGCGGGCCGTCTACGATCCAGCCCACCGGAACTGGCCGGACTTCAGAGCCGAAAGCACCGGCTTCGCCGACCAGTGGTGTCACGGCAGGACCGGGGTGGTGCTCGCTCGTCTCGGAATCGCCGACTCGCTCGACGTGACCCAGTTGGGAGAGCCGGACGCGGTCACCCGAGCGGTCGAGTCGGTCACAGAGCCCTCTCGCGTCGGGGATCACCTCTGTTGTGGCGTTGCCGGCCGTGTCGAACTGTCCGTCGAGGCACGCCGGCGCGACTGGTCGGTTCCGTCGGCGGGGTCGGCTGTCGGTCGACTCGTCGAACGCGTCCACAGTGACGCCGGACTCGTCGACCGGTCGAACACCCATCAGATTCAGGACCCATCGTTGTTCTGTGGGCTCGCGGGCGTCGGCTACACACTCCTTCGAACGGAACACCCGGAGACGCTCCCGTCGGTTCTGTTGTGGGAGTGAACCACAGGCGAGTGTGACCCACCCGTCCCGCTTCCTGTCGTCGTCGCCCGCCGGCGGGAGTTCGACGCCTGTTGCCGTTACCCGACCGGACGGCTACTTCCGACGCTACCGCCATTTTATAATATTTTTCATAGGAACTATCTCCCACAGCAATTTGTCTCATTCTTCAGAGAAACATTTTAGTCACTGGGGGGAATACAGTAGACATGGCGCTAGCAAACGCCGGAACGAGCTACGGTGAATCGGACGACGAACTAACCGCGATGTTCGACGAGAAGTTCGAGGACTTCCCGACCATCGACGCCGACCACAACTACACCCTTACCTGCTTCCAGACCGGTCACTGTACTGACGGCTGTTGGAGCCTCGACGGCTGCCCGATCTGAGCGCGGCGGCGGATTGCAGCCTCTGTTCTCGAAGAAACACTCTACTCGTTGAGCCGAACTGATCTCTGCTCGTCTCGTTCTTCGGCTGTCCACCCACGTCACCGCCACGGTGACCGTGACCGCCGTGTGAACCGGCGGGTGAGCGCCGTGTACGCCGCCGGCGTGGCAAGCGCCGCGGTAGCCGCGACCAGCGCGGGGAGGACAGCGACTCGCCCGACGGCCGCGGCCGTCGCGAGCCCGGCACCGAGCAGGAGCCCACCCGCGACCGCCGCCAATCGGGTGTGGTACGCCGGGAGCGCCCCCTGTCCGGCGGCGTACAACGCGAGGGGCAACGCCAGCAACGGCCCGCTTGCGGCGCCGTACCACGAGCCGACGAGCGTGCCGGCGACTGGCAACGCCGCCGCGAGCAGTCCAGCGACGACCAACGTCGGCCGCGCTGGCGGCCCCAGTCGCTCGTCGTGGCCGACAGCGTAGGCTGTCGGCGGGACGGCGACCAACCCGCCGAGGAACACACCGCGCGTCACCGCCGGACCGACCGCCTCCCGCGCCTGCACGACCACGTCGCCGGCGACGACGACGCCGGCGAGGAGCGCGGCGACGCCGACAGCCCACGGCACCAACACGCCCGTCGGGTCGTCGTCCACCCGGACGGCGTAGCCGGCGAACGGGTACGCCAGCAGCGCACACACGAGCACGGACTGGTGGAGATCACCGGTCGCCCACAGCGCAAACCCACCCAGCGACAGCCCGAGACACAGCCCGGTCAACAACGCGAACTCCGGCACCCGTCGTGTCACGCCGTGGTGTCGGGCTGGAGCGACGAAAACGGCGTCGAAGTGGCCGGCAACGCAGTAGTTTGTGCTCGGTATAGATCCACTCCCTCGAAGACGCGGCGGTGAGTCGTGACAGCCGAGTCGACTCCCCGCCGATGACGGACGACTGGGACGCCGGCGCGGCTTCACACCGCGCACTTCGAGGGGTTCGGCGGGAACTCGACCGACACCCGGCGGTCGTCACCACGGAGGGGTTCCCGGCGACGCTCCACAGCGAAATCGTCGCCGAACTGTCGCCGTCGCGGCTCGATGCGGCCGTGACGGCGACAGAGCCGACGCTGACGGTCCGGTGGTTCGCCGGCGAGCGTCCGGCCGCACCACCAGGGTTCTCCTTCCACTACAGCGATCGTCACGGCGACTTCGGCTGGCACCACGGCTCGAACCCACACGTCGACGGTCGCGGTCACTACCAGGAACGGCTCGACGAGGGGGTGTACACGTACACGCCACACGGGTTCGACTCGACACAGCCCACCCGCGTCGGCTGGGTCGTGGTCTCCCTCGTCGAGAATCGGCTCACAACCTGGCCCGACCGGCGACAGGACTGACCGTCGGCCGCCGAACCCCTGAAGCCGTTCGCGCCCGTAGCCGGGTTCAATGAGCGACGCCGAGGCGCCACTCGCGCCCGACAGGCCGTCGGTGGACCGCGACTTCGAGGTGGACGCGCCGTTCGACCCGGCGGGCGACCAGCCCGACGCGATCGAACAGCTCGCTGCGGGGTTCCGCGAGGGGATGGACGAGCAGACCCTCCTGGGTGTCACCGGCTCGGGGAAGACGAACACCGTCTCCTGGGTGGTCGAGGAGATCCAACAGCCGACGCTGGTGATCGCCCACAACAAGACGCTCGCCGCCCAGCTGTACGAGGAGTTTCGCGAACTGTTCCCGGACAACGCCGTCGAGTACTTCGTCTCCTACTACAACTACTACCAGCCGGAGGCGTACGTCGAACAGACGGACACGTACATCGACAAGGAGCTGTCGATCAACGACGAGATCGACCGGCTGCGCCACTCTGCGACCCGGTCGTTGTTGACGCGTGACGACGTAATCGTCGTCGCCAGCGTCTCCGCCATCTACGGGCTGGGTGACCCCGGCAACTACCGCGAGATGGCGCTCGAACTGGACGTGGGCCAACAGGTCGGCCGCGACGAACTGCTCTCACAGCTAGTCGATCTGAACTACGAGCGCAACGACGTGGACTTCCACCAGGGCACCTTCCGGGTCCGGGGTGACACCGTCGAGGTGTTCCCGATGTACGGCCGCTACCCCGTCCGGGTCGAGTTCTGGGGCGACGAGATCGACCGGATGCGGAAGATCGACCCCGTCGACGGCGCGGTGGTGAGTCAGGAGCCGACGGTGATGGTCCACCCCGCAGAGCACTACTCGATTCCCGGCGAGAAGATGGAGACGGCGACCGAGGAGATCGAACAGCTGATGCACCAACGGGTGAACCACTTCGAACGGCAGGGTGATCTGGTCGCCGCCCAACGGATCGAGGAACGCACCACCTTCGATCTGGAGATGATGGAAGAGACGGGCTACTGTTCGGGGATCGAGAACTACGCCGTCCACCTCTCGGACCGCGAGTCGGGCGACGCGCCGTACACGCTGCTCGACTACTTCCCCGACGAGTTCCTCACCGTGGTCGACGAGTCACACCAGACGCTCCCACAGATCCGTGGGCAGTTCGAGGGTGACAAGTCCCGGAAGGACTCGTTGGTCGGCAACGGGTTCCGGCTGCCGACCGCCTACGACAACCGTCCGCTCACCTTCGAGGAGTTCAAGGAGAAGACGGACCAGACGCTGTACGTCTCCGCGACGCCGGGCGACTACGAGCGCGAGCAGTCCGCCCAGATCGTCGAACAGATCGTCCGCCCCACCCACCTCGTCGACCCCGCCGTCGAGGTGACACCCGCAGACGGGCAGGTGGACGACCTGCTGAACCGGATCGACGACCGGGTCGCGAGCGACGAGCGCGTGCTCGTCACAACGCTCACCAAGCGGATGGCCGAAGACCTAACCGAGTACATCGAGGAGGCCGGCTACGAGGTGGCGTACATGCACGACGAGACGGACACGCTCGAACGCCACGAGCTGATCCGGTCGCTCCGGCTCGGCGAGATCGACGTGCTCGTCGGGATCAACCTCCTCCGTGAGGGACTGGACATCCCGGAGGTGTCGTTGGTCGCGATCTTAGACGCCGACCAGGAGGGATTCCTCCGGTCGGAGACCACGCTCGTCCAGACGATGGGCCGGGCCGCCCGGAACGTCGCCGGCGAGGTCGTCCTCTACGCGGACGAACGGACGGACGCCATCGACTCGGCGATCGCAGAGACGAAGCGCCGCCGCGAGATCCAACGCGAGTACAACGAGACACACGGCTACGAGCCACAGACGATTCAAAAAGAGATCGGCGAGACGAACCTCCCCGGCGCGGAGACGGACACCAGCGACGCGACGGACGGCGATGTTGCCGATCCCGAGGCGGCCCAGGCCCGTATCCAGGCGTTAGAGGAGAAGATGGACGAGGCGTCTGCGAACCTGGAGTTCGAACTCGCCGCGGACATCCGTGACCGCATCCAGGACCTCCGCCGGGAGTTCGAACTCGTCGACGACGAGGGTGTGCCGCCGGAGGAGGCCGGCGGTGTCCCGGTCGACGACGAACTCGGGATCGAACCCGGGGAGTGAGTGACTGGAGTCGAACCCAGAGTGAGCGACCGGAACCGACCGTTACTTTGCGTTCCCGAGCGGAGCGACGGCACATGTCCGAAGAAGGGGAGCCGACGGTGCCGGTCGTCTGTGAGGCCTGCGAGACGGAGACGGCGGTCACACTCTCGGAGGTGGCCGAGACGGTCACGAGCCACAACGACCGCCTCCACGACGGCGCGGAGGAGGCGGGGGTCGACCCCGCGCTGGCCGACCAACTGGCCGATGTCGTCGCTGAGGATATGGGGCTGCTAGAGGAGTAGTCGCGCCGTCGGGGTTCAGCTGGAGCCGGCGCGGTGTTCCGAGATGATCTCGTCGACCATCTCCGCGGTCTGTTGGCGTTCGCGTTCGCGGGCGCGGTCCTCCCAGTCGTCGATCACGCTTACCACGTCACTCTCGCGGGCGACGGCCAGCTCGTCGACCTCCTGCATCGCCACCTCGTCGGCGGGGCCGACCGGCACGTCGTTGTCGAACAACACCTGGTCTGCGGCGTCCGACAGCCCGCCAGTCCGGAGAACGACACGCGGGTCCGCCGCGACGAGCCGCTCGGCGGTCGCCCGCCCGGCGCCGGAGGCGTCACGCAGGTAGATCACGTCGCCGGAGGCGAGCCCGTACTGCTCGTCGGCCTCCCGGATCGCGTCTTTGGTGAACTGTTCGACGGTCTTCACCGGCACCAGATCCCGCCCCTCAGCCACGTCGGTGAAGTCGTCGTGGTCCAGCTTCCACAGCGTCTTCAGCTGGGCGAGCTTCTCTTCCATCTCCTTGACCCGTTCACGCGCCTCGTCGCGTTGTCGTTCGAGTCGGTCCTTCTCGCGGGTGAGCCGGGTCACCTCCCGGCTCTGGCGCGCCTCGCGGCGTTCCTCTCGCCGGGACTCCGACAGCTCTCGTTCGAGTTCGACGACTCGGTTGTCCTTCTGTTCTAACTGTTCTTTGAGATCGTCCGTGTGTTCCTGCAGCCGGTCGACCTGTGTCTCCAACTCCCTGATGCGGCGTTCTTCCTCCGAGAGTTCCGGCTCCTCGTGGCCGTCGTCGTCGTCTTCGGGCTCGGGATCGTCACCCAGATCCCGCAACACGGCCTCGACAGACTCCTCGCCGGAGACGACACGCGCGATCACCGCCTCGCGGTCCATCCCCGCGGGCACCTTCCGGGTGATCCGGCTGAACTGGTCCTCGTGGTCGTCGAGTGCCGACAACGCGGCCGCGAGCGCGTCCCGTTCGTGGTCGTTGTCGTAGCTGTACTCTCGGGTTCGGTGGAGCTTCTCGTCGACCGGCAGATCCGAGTCGGGTGTCCAGCCGGCGGCGTCGAACGACCGCCGGAACTGCTCGACCGTCTCCGGAATCGGTGTCACGTCGGCGGCGACGACGATGGGGCGACCGCGTTCGACCAGCCACTCGATCACGTCTGCGGTGTCGGCCGTCCGGGTTGAGTGGACATCCAACACGTCACCGTCGAGCCCCAAGACGGCGACGGCGGTGGTCGTCCCGGGGTCGATCCCGACGATCACGTGGTCCCGGCGTTTGACGAGCGGTTCGAACTCGATCCCGTCCGTCCGTTCCCGGTCGATCTCGATCCGGGTGTCGCCCGCCCGTTCCTGCGAGACCGGAAGCTCGTGTGGGGGCGCTTCGACGGTGAAGACGGCGTTCTGGAACCCGCCGTACTTCTCGGTCACGTCCCGTTCGTAGGCCAACCCGGCGTCGTCCAACATCGACGCCACCTCCCGGGTGCGTTTCTTGACGTTGCCGTGGATGCGGCGGGTGAACCGGTCCTGACTCCAGCCGCCGGAGCCGGTCGACCGCCCGCGAGCGACCTTCACCTCCGTCGTGTCCGCGAACGCCGACACCTCGTAGCCGACGTTGGCGGCCGCCAGCCGCGCGGCCGCCTCTGCCTCCTTCATCGGTTTCTTGCCGTACGGCACGCTGTGGCGCGCGGCGACCCGCGAGAGCGGCTCCGGCCGCTCGGCGCCCGTCACCTGGACCAGCGAGGTTCCACCCGGCAACGACCGCAGGAACCGGACGAGGGCGTCTTTGTCCGCCGCCAGCTCGTACATGTTGTCCGTCGCGACCAACGCCGGCTCTCTGTCGTCGATCCGACGGCGGAGTTTCCGGTGGCTCACCACGTCCCGTGCCAACTCCTCGCCGTCGAACTCGACGAGTGCGTACGAGGGGCTGTCCCCCCGAACGTCGCCGCTCTGTACGTCGACACCGAACACGACCGAGTCGAGCGCACTCGTCCGGGCGTTCACGACGACTCGTACGTGGGTGAGTGACAAAAACTCCGCGGCGACGAGGCGGTCACGCCGTTGGTTCCGACGGCACCACACTCCGGCAGGAACGGCTCTGCGTGACGCTCCGGAATCGTCGGTGTGACGGACGGTTCGTGGCCCCGGCCTGGGACTGCCGCCCGGCCGTCGGCCGTCTCGTCTTCCCCGCCGTGCCGGAGGGTTCGACGGAGTCTACCGTCGGATCTGAATCCGTCTGTCGACGTTCTCGATAAAATCGAGTGTCTCTGGCCGCCGGACGACCATCCAGGCGTAGACGATGAGACACAGTCCGATGACCGAGTGTGCGACGAGGGACAACAACGCTTCGGCGTCGGTGAACGTCCCGACACTCGTCTGCCAGGTCGGTGTTGCGACGGCAGTGCCAGCGAGCAGACACATTCCGCCGGCGTACCACCCGCGCCAGGAGAGTTCCGCCGGCCCGACGGCGACGGACTCGACGGAGCCGGCTGTCAGTATCGCGCCCGCCGCCGACAGCGTCCCGGCGACCAGTGGGTCCGCGAGCCGCACGAACTCGAACGCGACCACGAACCCGACGGTGACGGCCGCCTGCAACAGTCCGCCGTACCGGAGTGTCGACTGGTTCACAGTCGGTGCAGATGCGGCGGGGTGGTAACGTTACTGTTGTGTTTCGGGGTCCGACACCCAGTGTCGCCCGACCCCAACGACTTTGTTCCGCACCGACACAGTCGGCTGTATGGACGACATCTCCCTCGCCGCCAAGCAGGTCGCCGCACTACTTCTGACGCTCCCGGCCGCCACCGCGGGCATCAGGATGGTCACGGGTGGTGCCCTCGTCGCCGGCGCCTGGTCCGGGTTGGCGTTGGCGGCCTCACTCGCTGTGGTCGGGTCGTGGGTCGGGTTGTTCGGCGACCCCGACCGGACCGGGGAGTGGCTGAGTCTGTAACCTGCGAGAACGGACAGACAGTAGCACAACGACCTGACGAGTGGCTGACCTGACCGTGACCGACATACAGCCCAGTTCGAGTGGCGAATCGGCCGGCAGACGAGTCAGACAGTTCGCGGTTGTCTCACTGATTCTCGGTGCTTTTTGTCTCCGTGCGTCTCTGAGCAGCCCACCAAGCAAATACGTGATATATCAGTGCTCCAGGAACAAACTAATATCAGTCGTCTGGACCCCCCAGCTGACTCTTAATTACACTGGTTGCGGATACACTTCTATAATAGACGCTTTTGAGGTGTTCTACACGATGACTGCCTGTGGTACTGTCATGACCCTGTACGGCGCGGTGATCCTGTTCAGACACGGACTTCCGGGGATGAACCAGTGACTGTTCCAGAGTGGCGGCGGAAGTTGGCGATTGTCGCTCTCACGACGGGGTTGTTCAGCCTGCGAGCGGCGCTGACACATCCTCCGGGCCCGGTAGTTCAAGCGGGCTGCCAAGGCTGGTACTACGACCGGGTCACGTGGCGTCCCGATCTCACACTCGATTTCTACGAGAAGGGGTGTTACGGTCATGCCGACAGCGCAGTTATGATCTTCTCGGTCGTCACCGTCTGCGGCGTTATTTTGACCGTGTACGGCACAGTCACCGTGTTCCGACACGGAGTTGACGGCCAGCAGTGAGCCGTCTCAACCGCCCGTTCCCCGCTCGGCCATCATCCCGGCGGCGCGGTCGGCCCACCCGGTGTAGCGGAACCCCGCGAACACCACCAGCGCCATCCAGACGTAGTGGAGCCCGACCGCCCAGTACGCCCCGGTCGCGCCCAGCCCGAAGACGACACCCAGCAGGTACGTCCCGCCGAGCAACACCCCGAACACGCCGGAGAGTCGCGCGACCAACGGAATCCGGGTCTCACTCGCCCCTTGGAGCGCGCCCGACAGGACGACGTAGCTCGCGAGGAAGACCGCCGTGACCCCGTAGACGCGGGCGAAGTCGATCGCGTACGGCACCGCGGCGGAGTCGTTCGTGAACACGGCGACGAAGCTGTCGGCGAACCCGACGAGCAACAGCCCGATCGCGCCCACCGTCACCAGCCCCAGTCCGGTCGTCGCGTACCCCTCGTACAGCGCGCGGTCGGCGTCACCGTCACCCAACGCCTGCCCGACGACGACAGAGCCGGCGACGTTGTACCCCCGCGACAGCGGGCCGGTCACCTGTTGGTACATCCGGCGGCCGATCTGGAAGCCGGCGTTGACCGGCGTCCCGAAGATCAACAGGATCGCGTTGAACGGGAACTCCGCGACGGTGGCGGCGAACCCCTCCAACACACGCGGGGTCGACACCCGGACGAGCTGGCGGGCGATCACCAGGTCCCGCGGCCAGACGAGCGTCGCGTCCGACCAGTCCGTCCACATCGCCGTCAGCAACGCGCCGGCGGTGAGGACGTTGCCGACGGCGGTGGCGACGCCGACGCCGATCACGCCGAGTCGCGGCGCGCCGAACACCCCGAGCCCGAAGACGACCGAGCCGCTGATGTTGACCGCGTTGGCGGCGATGTTGACGTACATCGGCGTCCGGGTGTCGCCCGTTCCTTGGAGCGAGCGGGCGCCGATGAGGGCGACGTGGCGGGCAGGCGCGGTCGTGAAGATGATCGCGAGATAGAGCCCACCCAGCCGCGCCGTCTCCGGGGCCGCGCCCAGTATCGCGAGCAGTTCGTCGCCGACGAGCCACCCCAGTAAGACGAACGGGACTCCGGCGAGAATCCCCATGAGGACGGCCTGTGTCACCGCCTCGTCGCGGTTGGCGACGGCGTCGGCACCGGTGTCCTGACTCGACAGTGCGATCGCGCCCCCACCGAGCCCGAGGCCGATCCGGAGCGGGATGCGTGCGTACAGGTCCGCGAGCCCGATCGCGACGACCGCGGCGGGGGAGAACTGCGCGGTGACGATCACGTCCGTCGTCCGCATCGCCGTCCGGAACGTCTGCTCGGTCATGACGGGCCAGGACAACGAGAGCACCCGCCGCCAGACGCCGAGCAGCCGACTCCGGTCCATGCCACCGACTGGTGGGTGTGCCTGTTGACGGTGACGGATGCGGAACACCGGGCGTGACGTTGCGGCCCGACGGCCGCCCCACTCGGCGGTCGTTCGATCCACCACCTCGCGCGCGTTCCGACCGAACTATGAGGCGAACAGCCCAGCCTCTGTCTGTCGATGCAACGGAGACGCTTCCTTGAGGGTGTCGCGGGCACGACCACGGCCGCCGGACTGGCGGCCGCAGACGAGACCGGTTCACAGACTGCAGACGGTCCGATCCGGACACACGAGGGCCACGACGACACGGTGTCAGAACTGTACTTCGACTCGACGTGTAGCCTGTTGGACGCCGACGGAGCGCCGTTGGCGAGCGACGACCACGTGGCAGTCCGGGCCGCCGACACCGCGACCGTCACCGACGAGGACGGTAACGGTGACGCCCAACCGTACGGCGACGCGGGCGCGCCGGCGTTGGTGACCGTCGCAGACGGCGCCGTCGGGATCGGCGCGCCGTTCGTCACGGACGACACGGACTTCACGGCCGGCAACGACGAGTTCCTCCTGAACGTCTGGGAGGAACTGATCGGTGGGGGGACCGTGTTGTGGGACGAGGGCCACGACCAGTACTACACCGCAGACGAGTTCGGCTCCTTCACCGACCGGGCGGCCGAGTTGGGCTACACCGTCGAGTCGACGACGGAGCTGACGGCCGATCTCGACGGGGCGGCCGCGCTGGTGATCACCTCCCCCTCCAACCCGTACACGGACGCGGAGCTGTCGGCGATCCAGTCGTTCCGAGACGACGGCGGAACGGTGGTGCTCCACAGCCAGTCCGACTACAACAACTTCGACGAGACGGACAACATCAACGCCGTCGCGGCCGCACTAGCGTTGCCGTTCCGGTTCGACGACTGTCAGGTGGTCGATAATGAAAACAACGCCGGCTCATTCTTTCAGCCGGCGACGACGAACTTCGTCGGTCGGGACGCGTTCTTCACCACTCGCGACGGTGTGGCGACCGGACCGGCGTTCGACCCCACACAGGAGTACACCGCAGAGATCGTCGAGGCCGCCGACGGCGACACGTTCACCGTGACGTTCCCGGACAGGGAGGGTGGCGAAGAGGAGGTGCGCGTGCTCGGTGTCGACACGCCGGAGGTGCCGGCGGCCGCGGGCGCAGAGGACCCGACCGAGTGGGAGGGGCTGGGCGACGAGCCAGAGGGGCCAGAGACGGACGGCGACTACCCGTATCTGTCCTCGTGGGGCGAGGAGGCGTCGGCGTTCACCAACTCGGAGCTGTCGGCGGGGACGACGGTGCGGCTCACCTTCGACGAGAACGAGGGGGTGCGTGATCCGTTCGGGCGGTTGTTGGCGTACGCCAGCTACGACGCGGACGGCTCCGGCTCCCGGAACACGCTGTGGTCACGGCGGCTGGTCACGAACGGCTACGCCCGGGTGTACGACTCCGGCCACGCGCGCCACGACAACCTGCTCCAGGCGGAGCTGTCGGCCCGTGAGGCCGGCCGCGGCGTCTGGGGGGAAAGCGACCCGGCGGAATCGCGGCGACTGCGCGACGGCCCGGTCGAGCAACTGGTGTTCCCGCAGGCAGTGACGGTCGGGCAGTTCGGCGAAGAACTCCCCGACCGCCAGGTGCCGGTCCGCGCGGGCGACAGCGCGTCTGTGGCGGGTGCGCCGCTCGTCGGCGTCGACACCGAGTTCGTCGGC
>ERZ1034488.131-NODE-131-length-18129-cov-40.975490_pt1 | contig 18129 bp, 19 predicted proteins | sample MGYA00520646_ERZ1034488 | MGnify/ENA primary metagenome ERZ1034488 (study PRJEB33760, sample SAMEA4777686) | hypersaline lake metagenome | biome: hypersaline environment; feature: brines | place: Spain | collected 2012-08 | depth 0 m ...
ACCCGAACACTCGACGTGTCCGTGGGAGTCGGTCGCTCCATCATGACCCGACAACCCCCGTCGCACCCCCAGCGGTAGATGTTGAGAGGGGTCAGATTTCCAGACTACCACAGCCAGCAGTAGATGAAGATCGTTAATCCGTCTTTGAGGTTTTCTGGCTGTTCTTTTTGACAAGAGATATTACGTCATAACTGTTTATACCGGCTTCACTCTTGTCAAGCCCCGAGGCACTCGCCTTGTTTATTTGTAGATTCTACACACAAATGAATAGAAGATACGCGATGGATGGGCATCATACGAATAGAGCTAGGAATGCAAATAATCGTTTAATATATAATGTATTTTTCAACCTCTCCAACTACGCAATTAATTATATATCAAAGAAATAGTTCATATAAATACCAATCTATTTCATTTCATCATATCGTAGATAAATCGATAATAGCCTCGACATTATCACGGCGGAATAACGGAAGAATCTAATCCGTGACATACTAAGAAACCGATTTACTCAATTCTCTATATCAATAATCGATGTGATATTTTCCACAATATTATTGAGGTGGGAATATCCAATACACACTTGTGAATCACATCTGGATAGCCTATCTATCCGTCTTTGGATTCGCCACTGTAGCCTGCTTCACTGGAGCATATCGAGCTCGTCGCGCCGTTGATAATGACTTTCGAACCGGTCTCATGTGGCTGTTCATCCTTGCCGGAGTGTGGTCATTGACGACGACAGCACGGATTGCGGTTCCAGATATGCGCGTCGACATCGCACTTCGGATTGGAGGATTGATTATCGGTCTTGCAAGTATTGGCGCATGGCTATATGTTGCCTCAGCATACGCAGGATTTAGGTATCATCAGAGCACGATCAATCGCGCTCTGGCACTGGCGGTATATCTGGTTATTGTCATTGCAAAGATTACCAATCCGATTCACAATCTCTATTTTATCTCAGCGCAAAAGTCAACTCCATTTTTACACCTTTCATTTAATCCAGGACCGTTGTATTGGTTTGTTGCGGGCATTGCATACACGGCTGTCTCAATCGGATTATACTGGTTATTTACCACGGCTCCACAAGCACGCGTTGACACCACCCGATTTCGAGCGGTGCTCGCGTTAACCGCCGCACCAGCGCTTCTTGATGTGCTTGTTTATGCAGATGCCATTCCAACAGTGCTTATTGAAGTGAGTTATGCACCACTTGGCATGGCTTTCTTTGCGCTTGGAACCGCAACTGTCACCAATAAAGAATTATATTCCGTTTCACAATCGTGGCGCCGGCAGGCACTTGATGATATTGCTGATGCAGTTGTCCTCACTGATGCAGAAGGGCGGATTAGATATCTTGGATCCAACGCTACTGCCGTATTTTCAACACTCGCTGAATCAGAAGGACAGTTATTTGAAACCGTCGCACCAGAATTATCTAATCTTACACATAACAGCGAATCATTCCAGTGGGATCAAGATGGCGCCACAAAATATTATAATATCATCAAACGTGATATCCGATCATCAGGCTCTCAATCGGGGACAGTATTTGCATACATTGACGTAACAGAGTCACGAGAAGCCAGATTACAGCTCGCTGAGACTGAAATTAAGCGTCAACGATTCCAGCAGGCTATTGAGGCAGTCGATCACTCTGTATTCATGACTGATGTCCGTGGGACAATTGAATACATTAACCCAGCGTTCGAGAAGAACACTGGGTATGACCGTTCAACACTCATCGGGCGCTCACCAGCGATCTTGAACGCCCCAGATGCCCCCAATGCGTATCCTGACGACCTCTGGGAACAGATACAAGATACTGATGGAAGAGAGACGGAGGTTATCCAACAGCGTCAGGATGGAACAACATACTATACACAACAGACGATTACACCAATTAATTCACAAGACGCGTCGACGACATCATATGTGGTGATTCTCACAGATATTACAGAATTGAAAGAACATCAACAACATCTTGAATTATTAAGTCGCGTTCTTCGACATAACCTACGAAATGATATGAATATTGCTCGTGGATATGCAGAAACAATGATTAGTAATACGACTGACAGCAATGAGAATTATACTGCTAATATCGTTACGACAGCTAACGATGTCATAACGCTCGCTGAGCAATCAACAACAATTACTGATTTAATTATTGACCCGCCTGAGTCTCAAGAGATTAATCTGAGCGATGTTGCACAACAGACAGCCGAGCGTATCTCAGAAACATACACACGGGCGTCTATCGACATTGACTGTAAAGAGACACCACCGGTGCGAGCAATTCCACAGGTCCGTACCGCAATAGAGGAGTTAATCAATAATGCTATCATTCATTCTACCAGTGACACTGTCTCAATGACTGATGAATTCAACAGAGACACCACAGTAACTCATAGTGCAGATGATGAATCGATGCAATCGTTATCACTAGTATCGTTACCGCGATCACCTGACGCTGCTAAGACACAGGTGTCAATCACGGTTGAGAGACTTCCAACGGAGAATGAGGTGGTAGTACGCGTCGAAGATGAAAACCAGCCAATTCCAGGTATGGATAGACAAATACTCCAGCGTGGGACCGAGATTCGATCTGTCTATCATGGAAGTGGGCTTGGATTGTGGCTCGTATACTGGGTTGTGATGCGGTCTAATGGGACGGTTGACGTTGAGACACGCGACCCATCTGGAAATCGAATTGAGATGCGATTCAACCAGTGCTGAGATACGAGCTCACATATGAGCGAGTGTTTTTATTTGTGTCTATGATTATCATCGTTGATCAGTGTAAGTACTACTTGCAACATAACCGATGAACACCGCGTGACAGCAATCATGATTTGAGCATCCGGTTCAATAATAAAGATATGGAATGGCATCGGCGTCGAGATCTTGAGGGTGGAAAAGAACTGGGAGTCTGGCTTTGTCAGGATGAAACAGGAACTATCACAGAGGAACTCTATGTTGAGTCACACGAATATCGTGGTGATGATTTTGATACGTACACAGCGACGCCAACTGGTGAATGGACGCATCTTGGCTCATTTAAAACGCCAAAAGAAGCGTTCGCTGCTGCTCGTGAGCATATTGACTCAACTGCTGGCTCTCTTGTGACAGAACCGTAGTGCGACAACGTCCACGCTGATCATCAGTGGGTGCTGTGTCGCGATGATTTACGCAGAGCATGAACTATATGAAGTACCCCGCGCACGGTAGTGCAATGCGTCCGTGTTTAATCTTGCATCACTGACGCAACGGATTTTAATTCCTCTCGTGCTCCCTGTGACAGTTGCGCCGACATTCCGTGTCGGTCAACACCCGAATCCAAAGATGTGTGAGAGTCGGGGTCTCCACTAGCCCTCGATACCGCCCGTCTCACCGTCTTCACGCGAGAGAGGACTTCGAGAGACGGCACATTTTCATTGTCCTATTGCTCGAACCAGTTCTGTATCACGCACACCGCCACCTTTCTGTCGCTATGGTCTTGGAACTTGCACTGCTGGCATTTGAACCGCTTCTTGTCTCGATTCCCCCGTTCTGTGTGCTGGCACTCCGTTCTCGGGCATCGCTGGCTCGTGTATTCTGGGTCAACCTCATCTGACGGGATCCCGTTCCACGCAGGCTTGTACTCCACCATCTCTCTGAGGGAATGAAATGCGAGTGAGTGGAGGCAATAATTAATCCGCGTACCGTAGTCGATGGACTCCCGCATATCCTTGAGGTATTCAAAGACGATGACCGGACTCGAAAACTGCGAGACTTTGTGTAGGCAGTCATGAACGTAGTCGGGTTCTACGGTTGCACGACTGTCTCGAACGCAGTCTGTTTGGCTTTCTGCATCCGCTTACGTTTGGTGAAGAACTCGTGGCGTTGTTCTTTCACCGAGACGTTTCGACTCATCGCAGCGAGTGCGATGCAATCCTCGTTCACATTCACACCAACAGTTGTGTTTGCATCGTTCTTGCTGGCGACTTGATGAGACTCATGTGTGACCGTGACGTGGAGTCGCCACTCGGTGTGGTTGTGAACGACTTCAGCGGTACCAACCCGCTACTTCATCGTTGAACGCAGTCCGTAGACGGTCGAAGTGGTCGAGGCTACCACGGAGTTCAGCTTTGAGGTGCCTGCCTCTCGTAGCAATGATACGGAACCGAACCGTCCCGTCGTCTTCGAGGAACAGGTGGTAGCCTTCGCCGTGGTTCATTACCATCGAGTACGACTGGTCAATGTACGGATTGGACCATCCTCAGCCGTCATCTTTGTTGTCGTGATACGTTTCGATTTCACCGAGTGCTCTGTCAACGATGAGTTGACTGGTGTTTTTGAGGTGATTAGCGTTGTCAACGACACTTGATTTGATCTTACTCCAGTCCCAACCAGCTCGACCGAGTCGGTTGGTTTCGTTGCGGATGCGTCGGGCTTCGAGACAACCGGTTAGCAAGTTGTCGTCACTCCCTGTGTAGATGTCTGGTCCGAACAACATTGTCTGGGTGAGCTTGGACGATTACACTGGATTTTGTTATGCTTCGCTACCTCTCAGAAGTTCGTGTTTTGACGCGCTTCACCCCGCCCACGGTGGGTCGGGGCACTTGCGCTATTCTTTTTTTATAGATGGTTTTGATAGATATTGTTCAAGAATCATCAGCATATATACATACAAAACGGATACCGACACCGGTATTTCCTTGCGGTCGAATTGAGACATGTATGAGTGCGAATGATGATACTCCAGTCGAGCAGACAAACAACTGGCCTGAACTCGTTGCAATGGTGTACGAAGAGATGAGCGGTGGTGACGGGTCGACCACACTCCGACTCCGCAATATGGAGATTCAGGTTCCGAGTAAGACTGGACCCGATGCAGACCATGCACATTGGACTGTTGACGGAACAATTGATCTTAATCCCGAAGAGTAGTTCAAACCAAAGTCAAACCCAGAAATATTGGACTCTGTTCGACTCGGATCTGAATCGACATTTGATATCAATATCAATATCAAATATCAAACACCGATTACAGAGCTGAAGTCTCTCTCACGACCAATGGGAGGAATAACAGATGAATCCTGGCTCGACATTTTTTACGTGTATGATTGGATGAAAACAACTATTACTATGAGTTACGTGTCGGTGTCTGATATAATATATCATACCGATGACCAACATAACTGAGTAGTCCATCGGATATCTGCTGACGTCGCGATGTAATCCATTCATTAATTTCAGGAACGACATCACTTGTCACAGTCTCCTCAACAAACGCGAGTAACTGCTGAAGATAATACTGTTCATCACCTGGATATGTGTTCCCTTGCGGATAGACGATTGCATCAGCAGCATCAACCGCACGCACCGTTCCAGGTCGATCGCGGAGTGCATCTAAGAGGTGTCGTCCTGCATGGCTATCTCGATCCGGGATAGCATCAATCGCATCGTGATACGCTGTCTCAACCGCATTATCTGCGGGATGGTCTGGCTGAAAAACAGTCGTCCCATCAAATGTGAGCGGAAAGTACGCCAACCCGCCCGGACGAAGTGCATCTAAGAACACATCTAGTGCATCTTCAATCGAAACAAGATCCATGAATTGCTGCGCCATCAGAAGGTCGATATCATTAGTATTCGTCACAGCAGTGAGTGCATCAGCCGTTTCAAAGGCAACAGTAAGCGTTGATTCAGCATCAGATTGAGTATCAGTGTCTATATTTGATGTGTCATTAACAGTAAACATCCCATCGGGGCTTGTTGTGACATCATATCCCCGAAACCGGAGTTCACGAGAGCGAACAGCGCGGGCATATGCAGTCAATCGCTCAGATGAGTCAATACCGCGGTATGATCCACCGATTCCAGAGTCGAGTAACCGTGGAACCGTCGCCCCTGTCCCAGCACCAACATCAATGATTTCTGGTTCTGAAGGGAGCAATTCATGAAGTGTTTCTCTCACCCGTCGTGAGAACGACCGATTGTCGACGGTTCGTTTTGCTTCGAGATATCGAACGAGTGCATGATCAACAGCCATTGTTATACTGTCCGTGTATGGCTCGCCCATGCTGCATCGTCTTCCCAGATTTGCACTCGGAGTTGATCAGGCGTGGTTTCACCAGCAACACTCAGCCTCTCTGCGACATGATCGCCGAATATCCGTGAGAAATTCTCAACACTTGGGTTTAATCCTTCAAACTCAGGAAGGTCATTAAGTACTGAATCACGATATCGCTCAACGAGATCTTCAAGTATTGATTCAACAGTAACGATATTTAACAGATATCCATACTCGCCGAGTGAGTCACCTGCAAAGTGAAGTTCAACCTCAAAATGGTGACTATGTATCTGTCCCTCTGGAGGCTCCGGATCTGGCACTGTGAGAACGTGTTGTGCGATGAAGTCACGCTGGACAGCAAGTTCATATGAGTACGCTGTTGTCATTATTTATTTTCACGCTCTATCGGCTTATTATCATTTGTTTCTGCTGATAGTCCTCTGTTAATCATATCGTAGTTTTTTCTGATTTTGTCTTTTGATTGTGTCTCAAAGCCACTGTCCCACAGTTTGAGTGTATACTGCGAGTGCGCTGGTTACGATTATGAATCTGCGTCTGCGTCTGCGTCCGAGTCCGAGTCCGAGTCCGAGCTAGGATCATAACCACTGCCAGTGTAGTTTCGTGTATTGTGTGCTACGCATTGCATGTAGTATGCTCACTCATTGATACGTCAGTAATACTTGAAGTGTTGACTCAGGTGTTTCTGTCAGTCGGTTGTATGCACTTGGGGCGTCAGTAAATGGAACTCGATCAGTAATGAGTGCTTCAACGTCAATGGTATTGAGTTGCTCAATTGCGACGGATAATCGACGGTCAGTCGTCCATCGCCCTCGGAGGTCAGGGTCAATCGTACTCACTTGACTCGATGTAATTGTAATGCGGTCACGGTGGAAATCACCACCAAGTCCAAGCTCTGTTGGTTTATTACCGTACCATGAGCCGACGATGATCCGACCATCATACCCGACAAGATCAATTGCAGCATTCAGCGCGGCTGGCTGACCCGATACCTCATAAATGAGGTCTGCACCGGGTGGGTCATGAGAACTAAATATATCCTCACTTGCTGATGGGTCAAGCGCACGATCTGCACCAAATGAGCGTGCTAACTCTCTCCGAGCAGGGATTGGCTCAACGACAACAAGTTCGCTGATTGGAAGATCGGCGAGTAACTGTATTGTACACAGCCCAATAACACCAGCTCCGAACACAACAACGCGTTCACCAACACGAGGTGATCCATCAAGTAGAAAATTCGTTGCTGTTTCAGCGGTCGGTAATAATGCTGCAGTCTCAGCGTCTAAGTTATCTGGGACCGCAATAAGTGCATCTGAATCAACAGAAAACCGATTTTGATGCGGATGGAATGCAAAGACCTGCTCGCCAAGTCGGTCAGTTGCTTGTGTCCCCGTTTTGACAACATCACCAACAGCAGCATACCCATATGCTGTCGGATATGACAAATCACCATTGAGTGTTTCGAGTGTTGCGTCAGCAGCCATCTGCTCAGGAACCTCTCCGTTATATACGAGTAATTCTGTTCCAGGGCTGATTGCTGAGACGGTCGTCTCAACGATAACACCGTTTGGGTCAAGATCTTCTATTGAAACTGACTGTAGACTGACATCACGGACGTCAGTAAAAACAAGTTTGTCTGCCGTATCCGTCTCAACACCTGCATTCACATCTGAGTGCACGCGCGTACCGGAGTCTACATCAGAGCTATCAGTCATATTTTTCTCCGATTTCTGTCTGTGTCGTCTGATTGTTAGCCGTATTAGACAGCGCGCTGTGCATGCTCACATATACGCGTGCATCCATACCGGATTGAGTTATATCAGTATCCATATCTGATGTACGTGTTTATTGCACTGTTCGTCTCAACACCACTGGCGGCAGTTACATCACTGAGAGATACTGATTGTCTCATCGTCACTACTCGCCAACCCACTCAGACTCAACCGTGTCACGGCCATGACCGCTTTTCATACTGTCAGTCTCATCGTCTGCGGTATGATCTGTGCTATCGACTTCATATGCGGAGATACCCGATTCGCGACACACCTCAAGTGCATGTTTTGCATCACTTCCAGCATCGTGTGCTGTCTGCCCCCGCCCAATGCCAACTTGATACTCAACGCCAGCTTCTGCGCTAACATGTTCAAGAATCGTCTCAAACGTATCATATGATAGCTGTGGGCAGACTGCAATGACATTGTCACCACCAACAAATTGTGCAACACTATCGTGTTCTGATCGGAGATGCTTTCTGAGCGTCATAGCGGAATCACGGATTGCTAACTCAGTATCAACAGCATTGGTATCATCAGTGTATGTCCCCGTCACATCGATAATATCAAAATGCGCAACTGTCATCTGTGGCGATGTTGTTGTTCCTGAGACCCCACCATACCGAAGTGCTTCGCGCCGATTAGAGTCTTGAGCGCTACCAGCCTGTTGTAGCTGTTCACTTGCCCGGCGAACCGCCTCAACAGGTGTCGTTGCTTCGCCAATACCAACACTAGCAGTGACAGGATATCGATTCCGGATCCGTTCTTGAAACCGAGCGAATTCCTCTGGTGAAATATCATTGACAACCCCGAGCATATTATCAAATCGATTATAAAATGCATATCCATCGCTTCGACCGACAAAGTCGGCAAAGTCGGCATAAATTCGAGCCTGTAATGCCTGGAGATCTGTCTCTCGGCGTGGAGCCGGTGTGACCGTCCATGGCCCGTAGTCATCGAGTTGCACAAGCGAAAATCGAACCGTCTCATCGAAGGTGTTCGACACAACATATTGACGATGTGCCCCTTCAGATTAAATCCTCACATTTAGTTACGGGTATAAATATATATACGTCAATTGAATGCACAGAAGACGAAATGAGCATAATCTAACATTTAATAAACACATCGAACTGTGCTCCCTCGCGTAGTCGGTAACATCACTTTTTGTTTCATCTCACCTAGATGTTCTATTTTGCTACCGCGACGATCAAAGCGGTAATAATAATCAGACAGACGCAATCATATAACATATGAAAAATATGCTCAGAGTTTCAAGAGATATATCCGGCACCACCACATTCACTATATGAGTATCTAATAATCTTATGAGTAATATTGCAGTCGTCGTTCTTGACACGGTGCGAGCGGACGCATTTGATCGACATTTCGAATGGCTTCCTGGATCGCGATTTACACACGCATGGTCAACGAGTCACTGGACCGGTGCTGCCCATGCATCGCTCTTTACTGGGCGATACCCGAGTGAAGTGGGCGTGACAGTTCATGATTGGACATTGTCAACGTCAGTCCCAACGCTCGCTGAGCGACTGCAAACAGCTGGCTATGATACGAACGCATTTTCTGCAAATATCAATGTCTCGCCGGCGTACGATTATGATCGGGGGTTTAATTCATTTGAGGGAACATGGCGTCTTTCACTCCCTGAACCAGAGATATTCAATTGGTTTCGACATATGGAGGAGAACGATTCATCAGCATCAATAGCGTATGCAGATGGTGTACGTCAGATACTGTCTGGTAAGTATGATGTTCAGCAGTCACTCCAACTTGGCGTCAAACATGCACGCCACGCATATGACATTGGAGACGTTGACAGCGGTGCTACAGCATTTCAAGACTATATCAACCGTGATGGGGCGAATGTTACCGATACCGATGAGCACTCTACATTTTTGTTTGCAAATCTCATGGAAGCTCATCAACCATATCGTGTCCCATCATCACATCGCTCGGTTAAGCCGTATGCAATGGGTCCAGCATTTGAGGCAACATTCCGGACAAGATTCACTGATCCGGCAGATGCGGTCGCTGCTGGGATCGATCCGAATGAACTTGACACACCTGAGATAACTCTCGATAGCGATCATGCAACCGCAGCATACGATGATTCAGTCTCATATCTCGCGGATATCTATCGTGATGTCTTTGAAACGTTACGCGAGGATTTCGATTACGTGATTACAATCGCTGACCATGGTGAATTATTCGGGACATATGACGTATGGGAGCACGGATATGGGGTCTATCCCGAACTGCTTCAAATTCCATTGGTGATTACAGGTCCAGGGTTTCCCACCACCTCACGTGATGATCTGGTATCATTACTTGATGTGCATCAGACGATATTATCAATCGCAACTGGGAGTGATGGCACTGACATGAGCGCAAGCCGTGGTCGAGATCTTCGGACATACGGTAGTAGTGCACCTGTGCGAACTGAGTATCATGGGATTGCAACGATGCGGCGTGACACGCTGCTCGAGCGTGGATATGACCCATCAGCTATCGATACCGTTGACACAGATTACTGTGGTGTTGTGACAGACACTGCGTATGGATATGAAACAGATGAGGGATTCCGTATCGCAGGTGATGAGACAGGTGTCACTGCTGATGAGCTGAAATCAGTACTACAGTCTCTTGACGATCAGATTCCAGATAACCGATCAGACAGCAATGCTGTTGAGGTGACAGCAGCAACACGAAGTCAGCTTGAAGATCTTGGCTATACCTAGTGATTTGAGTTATTTTGCGGTGACACTCGAGCAATCACGCGTATTCAACGGGCATCTTCGTATCAACTATGAGACGGTCAAGCCCCGACTACTGAGAATATGTCGCCAACTATTATTTCAGTCGTCTGTGAAAGCAATCTCATCAATTTCGTGACGAGGGTTTTCGTCATCGTCATCCTCATATTTATAACTCACATCTTCCTCTTCATCTGCCGTTGCATTATGTGACCCATCGCAGTACGGCTTGTTATTTGAGAGACCGCAAGCACAAAGATATGCAGTTCCGCCCTGCTCTTCAAGATCATCTTCATCAAGCGGTGTCGGTCCATTTGCCTCGTGTGTGACTTCTCGTGACATATATTATATATCGACATCAAGACACAAGAGTCCTCCGCGGCATATAATCTATGGTTATAATATCAATATATAACACACCCGTAATGAGATTCGAAATGATACTATCTATACAATAGTTCGGTATCTTAGCATTCTCCTTGCCCTGGAGAGCGAGGTTTTCGGCTTGCATCCCCGATAATGGAGATTACGACAGGATTCAACAGCGATAGGCGCAGTTATGTATCAGTATGATCAAGATGCTCAGCGACAATTTCAAGCACTTCATATCCGTCATGCCCGGCGATTAACGGAATTGTCGTCACTGGTTGGTCGAACTGCTCTTGAGTCCGTTGTAACACCTTTTGTTGGCTTTCTCGGCGGGTACTACAAAGCGTACATGATGTATCAATATCGGTGAGCACTTTATTGACGACAATTTGATCAACATGGACCGAAGCACTCTCAAGTCGTTCGAGTAACCGTTCAGTCTCAAGTCGTGAGAGTCGTTCAGGTTCCATGACGACTCGAAAGCGGGTCTGATCTGGGTTCTGAAGAACTGTAGCAACACGCTCAATACGGGATTTTGTTGAGTCAACATCGATATCTGAGAGTCCACGCTCTCGGTCGTCACTCCCACCGGTAAAAAATCCGCTCACCGCGTTTGTCACACTTTCAACCTGCGATTTTACCTGCAATGCTTTGCCGAATGTTGAATCAAGGATATCGGGAAGTTGGAGAAGTTTAAGTGTATGTCCGGTTGGAGCTGTATCGAAGACAACGTGATCCCATGTATCATCGCCAATATACTGACTGAATGCGTCGACGACAGCAAGTTCATCGCTGCCAATAACATCACCAGCGTCAATTCCAAATGTATCACCAATATCGACGCCGAGATTCTCAATCTCATTTGTCAACGCATCAATCGTATCTGCATAATTATCATCAAGTCGCTGTTGAGGGTCAATCTCAGCAGCATACAGCGGGTACGTGTCGTGAACCGATGTTGGTGTAGCACCGACACTCATCTCAAATCGGTCTCCGACTGAATGGGCAGGGTCTGTTGAAACCACAAGTGTCCGCTTCCCATGGCGGGCGTTGGCGAGTGCTGTTGCCGACGCACAAGTGGTCTTGCCGACACCGCCCTTTCCACCATATAAAGTAAATTCGGGCATTATCATCACATGGACCCCGGTGTGTATATGTCACGCGGACCAGCCGTGATGACATATTTAGAATATGATACGATGTAATCAAATATAGTACTACGTAGTATATTCTACTTTTTACGCCAAACCGTGAATTGAATCATAGATATATGCCACAAATGCCTGAGAGTATACTCATATTCACGTTCCACACACGGGATAAAGTACCTCTACTTCTGGGACGCTTGCCGTATTTTATCTACAGAATCCTCACAGGCGAATTGATACTCCCACTATCGTTAATATCAGAATATGCACCTAGATATCCGGTTATCGGGATAGTCAGAAGTTATAGCGTCCCTGCGCGTTCCATTTCGCGAAGATCCGAAACACGTTCTCTGATATTCTCCATCTCGCCATCCTCGCGTTTGTTATCCACATGGCTGTACATCAGCCCCATTCGATGGTTGCTTCGAAGGGTCTCCTCATTTCGATCAAGGAAGTCCCAATATAGTGCGTTAAACGGACAGGCACCATCGCCCGTATCTTTTGTCTTATAATACTCACATTCACCACAGTAATCACTCATTTTATCGATATAATTCGCTGAGGAGACATACGGCTTGGTCGCAAAGACTCCCTCTCCGTATTGTCCCATTTCAACGACATTTGGCGTCGTAACCCAATGGTATGCATCAACATATGTTGCGTTAAACCATTCATTCAATTCGCTTGGGTCAGCACCCCACAGCGTTGCAAAGTTTGCAAGCACCATCAGTCGCTGTATGTGATGTGAGTATCCGCGCTGTTTGACATCATCAACCGTTTCGCCAAGACAAGCCATGTTTGTTTCTCCTGACCAATATGCTGATGGAAGATCATGCTGCGCATCAAGTTGATTTGCTGAGCCAAGTTCAGGCATTGTATGGCGGTAAACATGTCGCATGAATTCTCGCCATCCAAGCATTTGTCTGATGACGCCTTCAACCGAATTCAGTGGAATATCGTCGCGATTATGATATGCAGTTTCGATTTCTTGGATTACCTCAACAGGATGGAGCAATCCAAGGTTTATTGAACTGCCTAACAATGCATGTGACATTGCCCAATCTTCACGTCGCATTGCATCCTGATACGGACCAAATGATGGAATCCGCTCAGAGATAAAATGATGCAGTTTCTCAAGTGCCTGTTCGCGAGTAACTGGCCAGATGAGTGAGTCTGTGTCTCCCCATGTATCAAACGTTGATTCGACCCATGACATGGTTTCTGTTGTGAGCTCATCATGCTCTGGGTCATATACTGGCGGTGACTCCCAATCATCTGGAGGGAAGTCCCTGTTTTCATCATCATAATTCCACTCGCCGCCAACGGGATCTCCATCATTCATCAACACACCGCTTTTCCCTCGCATCCATCGATAGAATGTCTCGTGTCTGAATGGATCGGTATCTGAATTATTCGCCCACTCATCAAAAGCTGTTGTTGTCCCAACAAAGAGTTCGTTCTCGACAGATCGATACTGCCCACCAACGTCTTCAACGAGTTCATCAAACCGCATCGCGCTATTATAGCTTGGTGAGCGCATCTGTATGAGTTCATCATCAGGATACCGTTCAAAATACTCCGCAAGAGCATCGCTGAACGTGGGTGCTTTGAGATAAACGACATCATATCCCGCATCCTCAAGTTCATCTCTGAAATGTCGCATCCCACTAAACATGATTGCGAGTTTATCATGATGATACGATTTTCGTCGTGCAAAATCATGTGCCTCAATCAACAAAACACGGGATCCAGAAGGTGCCCGTGCGAGCGGACCAACATCAGGATGGAGTTGGGTGCCAAGAATCCACGGCACTGTTGTCTTACCATCCACCTCATATGTCGGGGTCTCCCCGACCAGTGGTTGTATCATTATATCTTATACTGGCTAGACAGCAATATCAGTTATCCAATCTTGCATTTGCGTACTGCAATTCTTACTTTAATATGAAACAGTCATGAACTAAATTGAGCACTACCCGAGTTGATGAACTGACGCAAGATCATATCCGCCTTGTACTGCGCATGAGTGTGGAGTAGCTCATACCATCAGGTAACGTATCTTCTCAAATATCATTATTCTTTGATTCGTATTCTGATAGATACTATCCAGTTTTCAAATAACAGAAAGTTATTATCGATGTTTCAGTTTATGCCCCAGGACCAAGTCCGGCAATATCAGCACTCACTGTTGCAAGCGCATCGGCAGGATTTCGCTCAGCGTCTACAACATGCGTCCAGTGATGATCTGGAAATTCATCAAGTAACGTATTAATCACACGTCGGTAGTCTGTGAATTCTTCCCGAGTCGCATCCTGCCAGATGTCACCAATGACTGTCATCGAATCAATCCGAATCTCAAGCGGCGATACCCCATATCGTGTGAGAACACAGGCAAGTCCAAGATGAAGTGCAGCGTACTCAGCGGTGTTATTCCCTGTTCGTGACCCAACTGGTCGCCCAACTCGACATAACACCGTTTCATCCGGCGTTTCAACGACAGCCCCTGCTCCTGCTGGTCCTGGGTTCCCCCGAGAACTGCCGTCTGTATACAGTATGAGCTTCTCAAAATCATGATCACCTAACTGATGAGACGTTTGGATATCGACGGTCGTCTCAAGAACGGTGTCGATTGCATTTCGTCGCTCATCCATCGTTGTTCCTGGATCAAAAAGTCCACCAAATCCAGGAATCGCATCATCAATGGCATTAATCGCTGTTGTGATGTCGTATGAATACTGTGTGATGACTTCTGCTGTTGCTGTGGCAAGTGGTGAGAGCGACTCAGTTGGGGGTTCGGGAATTGTGTCTCGCATCAATATCTAATATGCGTGCTTGTAACCATGTACATGTTAGCACATTGGTTATCTACGTTTTTATGCCATGCATATTGCCGAATCCTTGAAACAACAGATAGTATATGATATTCCATATATTGCGGATTGTGTCTATTTGACTGAAACATCGCTATTGTGGTTAAAATACACAGCGAATACAGTGTATTATATCACGGTGACATAAGCTTAATCATGAGTAATGATGTGACAACATTTGAGTGCTCACACTGTGGAAATCTTGGGATTGGTGATGGAGAGATCAGATGCTGTGAGGAGACAATGGAGGTGATAGAAGATGATCCTATTTCAAGCACTCCAACACTCTCTGAACTTTTGAAAAGTGTCCTTGATATGTCAGAAACAGAATTAGAACTCTGTTTATGTGTAATGGAAGGCGGTTCGGTGACCGTAGCAACACTTGCAGAGCAAACTGAGTATGATCGGAGTTTAATTAATCGGCATCTCAATCATCTTGCATCAATTGGTGTCGTCAAAAAACAACGACGATTACTTGATAGTGGCGGTGAGGTGTATATTTATACGCCGGTATCACCAGAAACAGTCCGGGTGCAATTACGTCGTGAATTCCACCAGTGGACTGCAATGGCAACAGCACAGTTGAATGCACTTCAACGTGAAAAGGTCGAATCCATCGCTGATCCTGACGACGGGGAGCCAACTTGGGAGGTATTTTACTCAGAATAATAATGACTCGCTGGAGTACGCAATCATACTCGATTGCTACGGGAGTGATTTGATTTCTGAGGAGGGTGTGAGCTTGCAGTAACTGGATTCTACTATCAAAAATCTGCAGTGTTATGATTAACTCTGATATAATCTCATAGTCATCAGTGCAAGTCTCTACCGCCGTGATTATCCGTGTCGGTGATGCGAGCCACTGAATCCGCGTCATTCGACACCGTCGGTGAAACTATTCAAATTAATCACTATCAGAGGTGAGGCATCATGGCATTGAGAGGGGTGCGGTATTTAACAATGAGAGAATGACAGCTGGTACAGTGATTGTGAGTAGTCCCGTCCTGCGTATCAACTGATTGTATATCAGTTGTTGATACTGCGACTTTCCTGACTCGAGATGAAACACGCAAGTTGGTGTTCCAGTTCTGGTATATATGGATTCATACAGAAAACGCATCTTATCATCACAGTGCCAACCACTGATATACGCACAATACGAATAGAGAAATATGCAGCTGCGTTCAACATCACAACCACTGAACTGCTCAGTGTGTAATGATGAGATCACAGATATTGGATATCTTGCAGCAACAGTGAGTAAAGATGAGTACAAACCAAACCCACAGGATGCAGTCTGTAATGCGTGCGGGTTCAATCAGATTGGAATGATGGGATGCGCTCCCGAGCTCGCTGATGTAACCGATTTTGACTCCGATTCGGACTCCGGTTCTGATCAGACACTCGAGCAAACCTTGCTACATGTCCGCATGACAGATAATGGAATCAGTGTGATTAGTGATAAGCAATAGCATACGATATATTGAATAAGGTCTCTTATTTTGGGCGTTTATCAGGAGGTACTCACCAGCAACTTATCGATGAAGATCATCATCTGGTAACTTGATACTATCGTTGCAGGGAACTCACTCTCGTGAACAGCACCGGTTGAGTTGTCGATGCTATTAATAAATTTATAATACTCATTAGAGTCGAGAAAACTATATTAATCAACTGTCGGTTATCAGTATTGTTATTTTTTCACAACCGCCTGAAGAGAGTAGCCATCAATCAAACAAGTGAGAGATATTATCTTCGGCGAGCCCAGTCATAGTGTTTCATCAAGAATCAAGCCGGATACCTCGGGGCTTGACCCCGAGGAGGAACCTGACACTCCATGACACATTCCACGTTTGGTAGTTAACCGACTCCCGATGTGTTATATCAATTCAATATCTTCAGATATACTCATGAAATATGGAGATTGTCCGAAACATCCAAATAAAACTCAATGTTCCCGAGGACAAACACAGTGTTCTCGATGAGACGCCCGAGCAATTCCGTCACGCGGCCCAACGTCGCTGACCACGGATGGAGCGGAAACCCCTCCGAAATCACGGAGAAAAAACACACTCCACGCTCCACGACAAAATGTATTCTGACGTTCGTGAGGCCCTCTCACTATAATCCAGTCTCGTCCAGAGCGCCCGCAAGCATGAGGCGTTCGAGTGTCTGAAATACGGGTACGAGAGTCATTCGGACCCTAACGCCGTGAAAACCGACGGATTGTAGCCTTTCCGTCACAGCCAAACTGAAGCGACAGCGGCGTACGATTAACCAGCGGGATGTTGGATCTAATCTGATCGGTGGATACTCCTTCTGACGGCTAGTGGTCAAAACAGAGGTTTATGTCGAATTCCACGGTTTAAGCAATATCCTCGGAGACATCATAGATAACACCGAGCACGACACCATAGAGAAGATGCCACAGCAATGATGGTGGTGCAAAGTTTGGTAATGGTGGACTGGCGGGTGACCCGACAGCACCGAGCCACACCGGCATCACGAGCGCAGCAAACCCGGCCCACGTAATAACTCCCCATACTACACCGACACCAACTCGTGCGCCAAGCCCCGAGAATTCTCCGACACCGATGAGTGCTGCGAAGATAACGCCAAGAATAGCGCCATGGGAGAGATGGACAAATAACCCAAGCCCAACGTTTGCTGGCGGTGCAAGCGTGTATAATGATGGAATCGCGACAGCAAGTGTTGGTGTATTCATTGCAATTATTGCAGCAGCCATCACTATTGCCCCAGCGATGCCCCCAATGACACCTGCTGTCCATTCACCATTATATACGTCTGCTTGCGGGTTATTAGCCGTTTCAGTCGTCGTTGACATATCCTAATATACGCTAGAATGCTATAAGATATCGCCGCGGATTCTTGATATATGCTGCAGGCAGCACAAGATTTATTCACGAGATAAAAAATCAGAATATTACTCCTCTCATCCCACCCGAAGTGGCTCGAAAGATGTGGGAACAGCACGAGTCATTTTTGAAGAAGCATTGTGGGGCGGTGAGCTCTAAAAGAAACAGCGAGAGTTCCACGGGTCACTGGTGCTCCTGAAAACTTACTGAGGAATTCAATTCAAAATCTTGTCATAGAGTA
>ERZ1034488.132-NODE-132-length-18093-cov-19.713882_pt1 | contig 18093 bp, 8 predicted proteins | sample MGYA00520646_ERZ1034488 | MGnify/ENA primary metagenome ERZ1034488 (study PRJEB33760, sample SAMEA4777686) | hypersaline lake metagenome | biome: hypersaline environment; feature: brines | place: Spain | collected 2012-08 | depth 0 m ...
GAGACAATACAGGATATTTGCCGGGACGTAGCCTTGGATAACTACGGCTTCCTGTATGTTAATGATCATAAAGAGTATATCCAAACGGAGTATGAAAGTGCCGAGACGGGTCTGAGAACCGCAGGTACCGTGTCATTATCCGATATTAAACAGACGTTACAAGACGATACTGGCAGAAATGGATTTGAACGTCGACGAAATGGTGTGTATTATTTTAACTCGTTCAATTCACGCGAAGGTTATCGGGTGAGTGATGAATTGAAGAGTATTTTTACATACGATTTTGTCGTGAATAAACAAACAATCGAATCACGATTTGATATCGCCCCTGCTGATGTTGACTTTTTTGCATCTGAACTTGCGAATGAGGATTATATCCGGCGGATTGCTGCCGGTGAGCGTGCTTATTATGTCAGCGGTCCCCGATTGAAAGATGAAACCTCAGGCGATGCGAGTGTTGACTCACGTCTAAATGAAGAAGCAGAACATGGCACGATATCTCACACGGACTTAGAACGAGTTATTGACGTTGCTGCGACGAGCGATGTCATTCGATTTTTTGAGAAGAATGACTTCATTGCCGATATTGATGATGAATATGTTGTCAAAAGTGCACTCGACGATTATGCTGCTCATCTTGCAAATGCAGTCAGTGAAGATTCGATTGAAGAATTCGGCGATATTGGGATTCTTCCACTTTCTGAATTCCAACAAGTAATTGAGAATGAGATCAATGACCGCTTTGATGTTCTCAAACATCTTTCACATGGTGATACATCCGAACTGCTTGAATTAGTTCGTGAACACATAGCAGCGAATAATGGACTTACTGTTGATAGAAAATTAGCAATCGATTCTGAACAGTTCGAAATTTATGTAACTCGCCGGGCGACGCAGATACGCGATGATATTGAGAGTGAACAACAACCACCGAGTCCAAGTGCGTATCGTGACCATGGGTATCCACAGATTGAATCGATTGAAGTAACAGATTCACAGCCAGTCAATCAGCATCTACGTGAGCATATCAAGGAGAAATTTGATACACTGGTCAATGAGCGGTTCTCCGTTGAGAGTGACGTATAAGCATGAACTAATATGAAACTGTACCTCAATATATCACATAACAGATCTATTATCCCGAGTAGCTATATCAGATAAACCCACGTGGTCAAATTAACCAATTTAACATCATGCCACAAACATACAGCGACTTTACCATTACAGAACAGGGCGGCCATCAATACATCATTGCACAACCGAAGGCAGAACATCAAGAACCAGTCCGGTTTTCTGGCGAACTTAAAGAGACAGATGATATTGATGCGACATTTCGAGATGTAATTAAAAGCCTTATTCAACAAGACCTTTCTGAAGCTTTGAATCTTGAGTCTGGTTCCGGCGGATCAATTGGTCGAGATGACGTTGTTGAAACGCTGATCAATGCAGATTCTCCAGTTCCAATTAATTCTGAGCAACAAGCGGAGGCGATTGTTGATTACTTTCTCACAAATGGGGTGCTTCAAGAAGCCGACAGTGGTTCAGAAGTAGTTGTCCTTTCAGATCCGGAGTCACTAGCGGAGATTGCGACCGAGAGTGGCGATAATGACGATACAGCGATGTTGCTTAATTGGATGTCCGCTATCGAAGGATGTACCACAAAAATTCAAGAGACAAACGACACGATTGAAGAAGTTGAGGCTGAGCTCCGCGAACAAATGGGTAATGTAGATGTCTCTGGGAAACTTCGCGAGTATCAGCAAAATCAAAAGGAGGTCGCACAGCGACTCATGAATGTCACGAACGGCGGTGAACTCAATCGCTCAGATCTAAGTGCTGATGAACAAGCAGAATATGATCGACTTGAACACCGAATGTTCCATCTTGAGTCGATGATTGATGCAGTTGGTGCTGGTGGAGATCTTGATCAAGAAATCCAAGAGATGACAAATAAACTCTCAATGCATATGAGCAATCTCTCTGATACGCAAGATGCACTTGAGGTGCAACTTACGCGTCTTGAGCGGGTTTATCGCGTCAATGATGAAATAAACTACGAGCAGGCAAAGAAAATGGCTGAAAAACTCTCAAGTGTTGCATCGGCGGTTGCTGGTGTTTCGGACGCCGATACACTCGCAGAAGAAACAGATACAATCGGTCGCGCCTCCGCAATTCTTGAGCAAACTGGGTCAACTGAAGAGATGGCACAGACAGCAAGCACCGATACTGGGACGACCAGTTACGAACAAGGGAATTAATCCCAGGTAATGTACGCTCAGTCGCTTCTCGGCAGTGTACGACGACTTACGCTCCGCAGTAAGTACCTGCTCAATCAGCGACAGCTAAACGCGGATTCTCTTATCGCAACTGGACGTCAGTTTCTCACAACACTTAGTACAGTTGATGCACTTATTGTCGAGGCGACTCCACTCCCAGTGCTCGTTCCGGGAGATGATTACACCACGCTGTCTCGCAGTGACAGCGTCACCCTCGAAGTGAATGTATCTGACTACACAAAATCGAACAAAGATACCTCAGACATGACCGACGACACCGAAAGTAGAAAATATAACAAAACTAATGTCGATCTTGACAAAATAACTCAGCAAATCCCTTCTGGCGAGCAACAGAATATGATGGATTCAAATCATATTAGTGACATCAACACGATCGTTTCATCTTATGATAACTCCGATGAGCGTAATAATGATAGCGGTGATGATACCACTGCGTCTGCTCATTCTGGAGTATCAACAGCACCGTCCAAACGCGATGAGGGATTGATTGCTACTCTTGCTGCTCACCTCTCGATGAACGGATCCCTTCGGATTAAAGCACTGAATGAAAGTATAAAGCAGCGCGCGCGTCGGTCGCGTCGTGTTCATACCTCACCGATGAACTCACAGTTTCGGATTCCACTCACCGACGATGGTCCAGGTGCGCACAACTGGCGACCCGTCATTCGAACCCTTATTGATCGATTTGACACACTTGTTCCACTGTGTGAACAGATTATCAGCCGACTCTATGATGTTTCACCAGAATCGGTTGCTACTCAATTATGGAGAAGTGCCGTTGATACGCTTTCCGAGATGCGAACTGTCCTGAAAATACACCTTGCCAAACAGGAGCGACTCCGACGATTGTATGATCGCCCATCACGGCAACCGGCTGAGTTTGCCGTGCAGACAGTTAATCAACTCACAGGAATCGACGTGAGGACCGACCAATGAGTAGTACACTCAATCTTGACCCATTGACAAAGACTGATCGACCGACCTCACATATCACCGTTCAAAAGCGTAAAATTGGACCGACAGATCTGATTGCAGTTGAACACGGCACGACAAAAGCATATTTTCGCGTTGACCGAAAGCAGGAGGTAATGAGTAATGACCTTCGAAATGCAGTATACCTACATGAAAATGCTGCCTCAGTGTTTGGTGGTATTGACCATAGCCTCCCATTCCGGATCCATACCGATGTTCGAACCAGTGAGGTACCGACATGCGATGAAGCGGTGATTGCTAATGATAATGTTAACGCTGATAAATTATCCACGCACCTTGCTTCTGAGCGATTTCTCCTTCATCATGGTATTGAGGAAGTGACTAGGCTTGATGGACATCTCGTCTCTTTTGATATCGTTGAGACAACTCCGCAGGGCTATCCAACAGTCATGGTAACGGATGAAACAGACATCGAGGTTATTGATGAAAGTGAGGCCGCAGCACGAAAATCACAGGCAGGTGATGCAAGAAATAGCCCCGGAGGGGCAACTCCTCCCACTCCCGGTAATAATCCTCCTCCTTCGAGAGCGTCTGATGCGGGCGAGATGGACGTTGATATTGATATTTCCCCTGAAAAACCAACGGTTAGCTTCGAAGAGGATGTTGCCGGTCTTACTGAGATTAAACAGACAGCCCGAATGCTCCTTGCGTTGTTCGATCCAGAAACACGAGAGAGCGTCATCACACGTTATGGCGAGAACTTCGGCGCTCGGGGGGGGCAGTTACTTCTCTATGGTCCCCCCGGGTGTGGAAAAACGCTTGTTTCGGAGGCTATTGCGTATGAAGCAGCGAATAATACCAATATTGAGTCTGAATACGGTGAAGTGCAGTTTCTTCCTGTCAAAGGCGGTGACATTCTCTCGCGGTACCCTGGTGAGGCAGAACGCCGAGTTGAGGCAGTCTTTGAAGAGGCACATCGTGCTGCACAAAATGGGTTTGCTGTCCTATTTTTTGATGAAGTTGAAACGCTTGTAGCCGACCGAAGTGATGATAACTTACAACGGCATGAGCGTTCGCTCACAAATGCGTTTCTCCAAGAGATGGGCACAGACAAGATTGAAGATAATCTATTAGTTATTGGTGCAACAAATATGCCATTTAGCATCGATCCCGCTGCGGCACGCCGCTTCCCACTTCAGCAATTTATTCCACAACCCGGTCCAGAAGTGATGGGTGAAGTATGGGAAGCAGAACTGTCTGACCTGCAAGCAGCAAACGATGCTATCGAACTTGATTATAATCGTCTTGGTGAGGCATCCGTTGGATACACACCGGCTGAGATTGCCGACCGTGTTCTTGGAACCGATCTCCAGCGTCAATTGATTAAGAGTGTTGTTGATGATAACACAGATGCGATTATCCCAGATACGGAATACTTTCTTGACCGCCTTCGTGAACATCGTCCAAAGACGATTCGTCAGTTTGTCACGAGTGTTCGGAATGAGGCTGATGCACTTGAGGGCTATCCTGAGATGCGAGATTATGTCGCTGATCAAGCTGACCGACTTGGTCTTTCGATGCAACATGGTAGCACCTCTGGAATGAGCGATGCGGCTTCTGACCCCACCGCACTGTTTGAAGAGTTGGTCGCTGCAGACGAACAATTAGCCGGAGATGCTGACGATGGCTCCGAGTCTCAATCTGATAGGGAAAAATAATCACATATGTCTGAACACTCCTCAACCGCATCAACTGGCATCGATACAAACCTCACAGAGTTGACGACACTGTCTCTTGGAACAGACGCAATGATAGCTTCCGATATATCGACAATTGCTGTCACGGCGCCAAGCGGTCATACTGCACTCATTGAAGCCCCTACACAGAACGCTGGAGAAGATATGCATCTTCCTTCGAATGAGACTATTCAGACTATTTCGATTGGTGATAGCACCACTGCCCCTGTTATTGACATTGCGCTTGATCGGTATGTATTCTCATTATCCGGAACGACCGTCCAAGCATCCACATCGAGTGGTGTTGAGTTATGGTCAACAACCGTCCCAGCGGCGCAATCGCTTACCACGCTCAACACTGACGGTGTTCTTGCCTGTCTCACTGAAACTGGAACAATAATCGGGCTTGATGCTGAAACCGGAACAGAACTATTCAGTGTTGACCGACCACATGCAGAGGTCTCGGAACCTCAAGCTATCACGGGTGCTGAAGGGTATCTAGCCATTGGTGCATGGTCATTCCTGGTTGTGTTTGACTCAGCGGGTAACTGCATCCTTGAGAAAAATCTTGACGGCACAATCAGCGACCTTGCAGTGCTCTCTGATGCTGTTGTTGTTACTCTTCAACATGGTAATATACAACGTGTGTCATACTCAAACGGTGATATCGAGTGGTCACAGCATACAACAGCTAACGATATTGATGGGACCGCAACAGGAAGTGTGTATGCAATTACGGATAATCATATCACCCATCTTGATGTTGTTGGACGCGCCGATCCGGTTATTGACGCTGGTGGTGATCAACTCATGGCGACAGCAGATCCGACAGTGTTGGTTACAACCGATGGAGGCACACAGTCAGTGTATCAACAACAGACTGCGACCGAACCGGCGGTCACAGCGACGCTGCTAAGCGACACTATTCGTTCTGATGATTCAATACGGTTTCAAATTGAGAATACAGGAACAGCAAACGTATCAGGTAATGTAAAAATCCAACCACCCGAAATGTCACTTACACTGGGGTCACCGACACCATCGACAGTATCGCTTACACCCGAAGAAGCAGCAACCGTCGCCGCTCCGATTCGTGAACTCCCCACAGACTCACCATCTCAATCAGTCACAGTCGATCTATTTATTGACGAGCTAAAAGTTGTGAGTGAGTCTATTAAACTCACCACACAGTCACCATCATCTGTTGAGACAACTGATGGTAACTCTGGAGAAAATACCCCAGCGAGCAGTTCAAATCCGATGCATGATACCGATACTGACACTGCTACTGATGCTGTTGAGAAGAACGTCAAGGGTTCACAGACTCAAGATTCTATTTCATCATTGCGTAATAAATCATTGTCAGAGTCGTCTACCGACACTCAAATTGAGTCTCCTTCAGAGAACGCTCGTACATCCGTCGATACATCTAATGAGAATAAGAATGCTGCACAAATGGATGCAAATTACTCAAATAAGCGTTCTCATCCATCGCAGTCTGAGTCAACGAAGGCTATCGACGCCGCAACAGCGAATGCACAGAGTGGAGAGATAACTACACAGACGAGCATAGCGGCTCAATCTCAGTTATTTGATGATATCGAAACGTCAGTAGACATTGAGGCAATTAGAGCCGATCATGCCAGTATCTCTCTCACCGTAACGAACCAACTGGACACTGAGGCAACAATCAGCATTGAGACCGCACAGACTGTTATTGACGCTGGTGAAACCTCAACACTGCAGACTTCGATTACATATCCCTCCAGCGATGAAATGAGCGATGAGACGGACCTATCATCATTATCATCGACGGTGCCGACACTTGCCGTAACAGTTGAGGGCAAAACTGAGGAACGAGCACTCATGCCAGATCTTTCTCTTGAGCGACCCTCAATTGATATCACTCCAACTGGCAGTGTGACGACCCCATTCATCGATATCATTCTCTCGATTCCTTTCGACGTGAGGTTCACTGATAAGCTCTCAGTGATGATTGGTGACACCGAGTTTATACGACAAATTACTGTCGATGGTCCAACGAAATTTTATTTTGCTCTCCCAATCTCTACGGCGGTAGTGACGATAGGGACAGTAATCGAGGTTGCTGCGACCCTTGGTTCAGAGTCAGATACCTCTCTCAGTCATAAAACACAAATTGACGCAAGCGAGTGGATCCATATTGACTCCGATAGCAAACATGCTACACACTCAGAAGCCCCCTCATCATCTACGTCTGTCGATCAAGAGATAGCACATCCACTTTCTCCTATTGATGTTGAGTCGGAGACACAGACTATTTCTGACAGCGATGAAATCGTAAATGCAGATTCAAGCGAATCTTCGATAAGTGAGACAGTTACCAGCGATGATCACCTGCAGGAACTACCAGCAACTACTGCGGATGAGTCGAATAAAGAGTCGGAGCTACCTCCTAATCAGCAATCTAATGTTACCGTTGCGGAAAAAGAAGCCACCGATGCAGAGCAATCCGCCAGGACAGATATCGAAACGAATCGAAGTAAACATAACCGAGATGATATATCAGATACATCCACTGATGATACCGATGGTAGCACGACACGTTTAGATCTTTCAAGCGCTCGCAACGCTGGCGCAAATGATCTGACTGGCGAAAATACACAGCCACATATTACGTCAAACTCTGACGACAGGGGCAAGACTGGCGACGAGCACACTGGAAGAAAAGATGATGTTAATGATTCAGACAATACAATAGATTCAGACTCGGATTCAGACTCTGATTCTCAAACAACATCTGAACAGAGCGCTCAAAGCTCGGCAGAATCGGAATCCCCAGTCGAGTGCACCCGAGTCGTCCCTGATACAGTTCCGTATGGTCACCGATTTGAGGAGTCTATCGTGATCACTAATACTGGTAGTCGGACGATTGAAACTGCCAGCATTTCACTCGCAGAGACATCTCTCAATTTAGATGCGATTGATCCAGGCGAGCAGTCGACGGTAACTCGAGCACACGCCGGATTCGATCCTGGTAGTTGGAATCTTGAACCAGGGCAAGTTATTATTCCAGATGCAACTGTGGATATTCCGCAAAAATCAATTGATATTCAGCCGAATCCGATGAGTGACACTAGTGCCGACACAAAACAAGTTGCCTCATCTACCGCTAATGTTGACCCATTTATTGCGTATGTCACGCTACATGACGGCATTATACAGTTTGAATGTCATAATCTTGGCTCAAGCCCTTGTGATCTCACATCGTTGGCTGCAGATTCTTCTGATAATAATGCCAGTACTATTTCGTGGTCATTTGATGATCCTCCAGTGCTTGATGCAGGAGAAACAACACAATTCGAGTGTGGGGGCGGAGCAGACACTGAGAGTCTTACGCCACCGTTCACCGCCCGCATTCGATATCGCCGTACTATCCCCGAAGATGATCATGAATCAACGCTCGAACATACCACTCTTGCGATTCCTCAAACGGCAGCCGCGACAGGCGGTGATACCCCACTCTCGCTATCAGTCCAACCAGAATCTCAACCAGTTATTGATGAGCATAACACAGTCGCCTGTACACTCACGACAGATGCATCAATAACTGATGTAGTTGTCGAGGCAACAGGTGATATTGTCGCACCATTGTCTGTTGGTGAGCGAAGTCTTGGAAGGGTTAAAAATGGACGGACAAACAGACAGCTATTCGACATAACCCCACAGCAGGGTCCGACAGCATCATTTCATGTTCGCGTAAGTGCAACGCTTGATGGAAGTTCATTTTCACAGCACTATCGCATCACTGGTCCAATTGAGCGCTCTGATTCATCAAATCTAGACGAATCAGCATGGCAGGTGGTCCCGGTAGCTGACACAGAGACAGCAGAAGCAGAAGCAGAAGCAGAAACAACACCTCCAAATGTCCGAGTTACGACGACGCCTCAGGTTCAATCAAAAAGTCACCACTAATTGCTTCTTCTGATTCTTGAGCGTATCGATAGATGGCTCGAAGTTCAAGACTAACGATAATGAGAAATCCGAACCCAACAGCACCAGCAAGCCCGTATGAGAGTAGCCGCCCGCGTGATAATCGCTGATCAAACGCTGATTGTTCCTCTCGTGCTGTTGTTGCTTGTGCTGTTGCCCCAGCTGCGTCAAACTTCTCTGTGGCTTCAGCATACGCCTGTGTGATCATTTGCTGGCGTGCATCAACCCGGTCAAGTGCCCCAATCCAGAAAATCGGCTGCCCACCAATAGATGTAAGCGTCACTGCTGAAAGATTTGCTTCCGCTTGTCGTGCACGCTGGAGATTATCATTCCCCTCGCTGACAAGCGTGCTATATCTCTCGAATGCTGTTTGTGACTGCTGTTGGAACTCATTCGCATCATCTGTATTTCCGGTAAGTGCTGCTAATCGCGCTAGTTGACGCTGTGTTTGTGCTGTGGTGAGCACAGCGGTCTCGTTATTCTGTGCACGGTCCTGATAGTATGCCCGCTGTTCATCAATTGCGGTTGCAAGCGATTCATCGGCAGCCGATGCTGCCGTCTCAATTCGATTTTTGACTGGCGTTGTCTCAATTCGGGTTGATGCTGTTTCGAGTGTTCTATACGCTGCCGCTGCCCGAGTAAGTGACCGCTGTGCAGCAGTATAGTTGCCAGCAGCCTGCTGTTCACGCGCGATTGTGATTTGCTCAATGATCAATACTGAACTTCGACCGGCTGCGCTGACTGTTGTTATATCTCCTCTCGCCGTATCTGATCTTTCATCACTTCCCTCACGAAGTCTGTCTGCTAACGCTTCCATTGCTTCTGCTGATTCTGTTGCAACGACTGCGCGGTCACTTTCTTCAGGAATATCAGATTCTTGAAGCGATTCGACTGTTGCAGTGAAATCAATCGGTCGGGGAGTCGCTGTAATTGTGATTGTCTCAGTGTCGACATTTGACCCTGTAATTTCATATCTCCATGTATACGTGGTGAAGAACTCCGCTCGCGTATCAAACTGTAATGTGGTCACAAACGGTGCTGAGTCACCAGCCTCAAGTGATGATGGTCGTTCTTCGACGCGAAGCCACCCACTATCCGGTCCAGACACCTGTTCAATATTGAACCGACGGACATCTTGATATCCCAGTCGCTCGCTGATATCGGTACTCCGCGTGACACGCTGGGTTGCAACAACCTGCCCGTATGTCACATCGCTTTGCCCGGCTTCTATGTCCGTCTCGTGGTCGACAGTCACTGTTGAGGATGTTGTTGTCTGTCCTGGCTCGGCAGCATCGATACTGACGTCAAGCCGCCGATCTCCTTCATCTGCAGTTGCACCAGCTGCCACCGAGACCTCAACACTCTGTGTTGATTGTGCTGAGATTGTGTCTGGTGCTGAGACAATATCTGCACGCAAACCGCTCCCGCTCACTGACGCATCGACATCCTGAATATCCATTGGGAGATCACCACCATTTTCGACAGCGACACGAACAGTCTCACTGAATGACTCACGCTCTGCCTGCGGTTCGTCAAATGAAATAATCTTATTACTTGCCCCGACAGCACCGTAGTATGCTGGATATATAACCCGTGCATCAAATCTGAGATTCGCACTCACGCCGTCCGGATCTGCGGGTCGGAACGTAGCTATCCACTCAAGTTGCTCATATTGTTCAGCATCGTCACTTGCCTGAATTGACACACTTCCATCGTCAGACCCTCCTGCAGAGATTCGATTTGGCGGTGATAAAGAAAGTGATCCATCCCCACTCCGGCGTGTGTAGTCGACATCAATATCTTCGACTGATTCATCACCACCCTCCTCTCTGAGTGTAAATGATTCTTCTGTCGACTCGCCTATGAGAACATCACCAAGATCAATCGTTCGATCCGACGCCGAAAGAACTGGTGCCTTGATAATCGCAACATTAATTCCAAATGACTCTGAGCTACCAGTTGAGTCAGAAACTATCACATCAATTGTGTATGTTCCTTCTGAGACCGAGTCTGAGGCGGTGATTTGCGCATTCACCGATTCACGAGAGCCCGCTCGAATCTCTCCAGGTGAAGTGAGATCAACACGAATCCCTGATGGGCTATTATCGACTGATGCTGAAATCCCTGTCATAACGCCATCACCCACATTTGGTATCTCAACATCAACCGTGGCTGACTCAGTTGATCTACCCTTGAACTTAATTTCAGTGCGCTTTCCATCCACCGACCCAAAGCGTGGCTCTAACACATTGACATCAACTGAGAGACTCTCAGAATATGATCCGCCACCACTGACATCAACCGTCGGTCTAAAGGAGTATGTTCTTTCGTCTGCACCACTTCGCGCTGTTGCTCTATATTCAATTGTGTACCGCTGTCCATTCCGAACGGTAAATGAGCTAGCACTCTGTAATTCAAATGTCACGTCACCACCTGCCTGGTCCTCACTCCGCGGTGTGACACTTGCCGTTCCATTTGCATTCGCGGTGAATGTATAGCTCAATCTCGTTGAATCGCTATCATTGTCTTCAGCTGATTGAATCTGTACCGTGCCACTTTCTGCGGCGGTTGCAACACCTCCCGCAGCAATCATCGATATAATGAGAAGAGCAATTACAGCTACCTGCAAAGTGGCACTTTGACATCGGCTCAACTCACCCACGGAGCATCGCCCCCAGAAGTAATGAATCGCCGCGCGTGGCAGCTGTCATATCACGTTGCCACAAGGCTACCCGCCAGCCGATGATTCCGATGATAATCCCAGTAATAGTACTATACCCAAGAATAAGTGTCGTACTCGCGACTGCCAGTGTATCACGCCGTTGGGCAGCAGCTGATTGTGTTGACTGCACAGTTTCAAGACGCTCTGTCATCTCATGTTTTTCAGCGATTTCGGTTGCTTGGTTCGCGTCATCAACAGCTTCCGTGGCGGATCGATACTGCTCAAAAACTCCGGCACCGTACGCACTGATCGCGGTTCCTGCTCCATCGCAGTTTGAGCAGACCGAAATAAATGTCTGCGCTGAAGCGACAGATGCGTTTAATTCGTCGCGATCGCGCTGAAATGTCTGTTTCAGTCGGTCAACTCGAATAAGTATCTGCGCATATCGTTCTGTTGAACCTGCTCGTTGGTATGCTCGTGCAGCGTCTTCAAGTGCTTTAATCCGGGTCTCTGTTGCACTGACCGTCTCAGCTCGTGATTGCAATTCTTGGCCAGTATCTGCATAAAACCGATCAATCGAAACACCAGCTAAGGCAGCGTACTGTCCACCCCCAGCTGTTGAACGTAGTTTTTCACCGACAACTGTGGTATTTTCTGCAGCGCGTATCGCCGCCTCGTATTCACCTGCCTGTTGTCGGTCATATGCGGTTGCGAATGTCTGTAACAGATCTAAAACAAGCCGCATCCGTGCTTGTTCAGCAGCGGTGAAATCACCAATCTGTACGGCAAACACAGCCTGTGATCGAATCACTTCGAACTCGCTATAACTGGTGTACGCGTTGTTTTGCTCAAGTCTGCGGAATGCAGCAAGGTAAGCACCAGCCGATTGTGGACTATCGCTGGATACACTTACATTATCATCTGTCTGTGTTATTGGTGTCTGATCAAACGTGTTTTGCGTGACTTCATCTGATTGTCCATATCCAGACAATGCTGTTTCTCTTACCGCTTCTACCGGTACCCTCGTCTGGGCCATCGCCGCTCTCCGTTCAACAGTAGGTGCTGTCTTTACAATATCTGATTGTGCCGTATTGGTGCTCGTTGCCGTTCCAGCTCCTGGAACAATCCCGGTAAAGGCAAACGCAATGATAACCAGAATGATCGCATAGTTTCTCCAGCATAGTGTCATGCCCACACCTCGACGCGTTCATCGACCTCCGATTTCGTCCGCAGTTTCTCCGGTGCACACATATATCGACTCGGATTGTAACGCTGTACGTAATCGAAATTGATATTCGTTTCTCTACTCATTCTAGTATACGGTTCGTTCCATTCGTTCTCGCAGAGGATCGTGTTCAAATAGCTCTTCAACAGCGTTCAGTAATGCCTCTGCGACAGCAACAAACGCTGCTGATTCTACCTGATCAGTCGTATTTTGATCTCTAACCATTGTTGTCACAGATTCAACCATTTCTCTGGCAGGTGCAACCTCGGCGACATCACCAACCGCCGATGAAACTGCTTCATCAACCTCTCCAATTTGTTCGTTCACCACACTTCGCTGCTGTCCGATATCCTCGCGAGCGAGCGATGTAATTCGACTGATATCAACAGACCCACGCCATGTAACCGATACTTCAGCCATGTTCGAGCATGCTGAAAATAAATCGACGTTTCGCTTTGAGGTCATGACTGATTCCACAGTGTCAGCACTCGTTTCGATGGCATCAAGTAACGACTCTGCAACTGCGTCAGGGCGGGCATCACCACCAGCCATCAAGAGCTCATATCCACTCGATGGGATACGCTCAACCGCACGAAGTGCTTTTGCGAGAACACTTGCATAATACAGCGGAATTGCACTATCACGGCGCTCAATCGATCCTATTTCATCAACACGGCGCTCGAGTTGGCGTCGACGGTTGCTAAGCTCAGATGGAAGTCGATAATCAAATGAAACTGGTAGTTCGATTTGCTCTGTCTCACCATCGATAACTCTAATTTCTCGTTTACTCTCGGTAAATGCATTATCGTATTCTGAGAGATCCGGTTTGACAGTATATGACCCGACTGGAGTATTCTTGAATATGACCGAGCCATTTGTATCCGGGTCAAGGACTGCTTTATTACCAGTTTCCTCTCGGATAGCGATAATAGGCACAGTCGAGACTGGTTCATCACCAATTGTGATTGTTGCGTGAATCTCTCCAATGAGTTGCCGCATTTGGATATCAACCTGTGCTTGACCCTCTCCGACTGCTACTGTTTGGGTCGTTTTCTCATATTGATCATGATCAGCAGTTATGTCAACTTCTGATACTGATAATGGCACTTGTTGTCGCCACTGACCGCGCTGATTCGTCTGTCCGCGATAGGATTGTTTTTGAGAGTTGTCAGTAACTTCGGCTGTTATCTTAGCTCCCGCAATTGGGCTCGGATCCTGAGAACCCGATTGATCAATCGTCTTCACCGCGAGTTGTTGCCCGTCAAACCTGAGTGTGATACGACTTTCAGTACCGTCCACAGACGCTTTTGCCTGCTTTTGTTGCCCATTAACCACTGCTGTTGCTTGGACATGTCCCTGCCGCATCGAGATTGTTTCACTTCCACCAGACACAGAAATTAATTTCGAGTTTGACGCTGAGGACGATTGTGGCTTGATTGTGACATCGACTTCTCGCTCGATTGGAGTACCCGTCGCATCACGTAACTGAATCCGTAATGTGCCTGTTTTGTAGGAGGAAGTAGTCGTCTGTCCTGCTGGCTCCGCTCCAGTTTCAACTGAAAGATACGTGATAAGCATACTGGAGGTGATAAGTCCATATACGAGCCCATATAATGAATTTTGAATATTAATATTACCCAAGTCAATGACTATCGCTGCGAGCGATATTATCAGCACTACGAGACAGCCCCCAATGATACTAAGCATTGCAGCACCGATATCATCATCCTGAATGAATGTCGTCCTTATTCCGCCCCATCCAGCAGTAACAGCGACGCTGACGAGCAACGTCGTCAACACTGTCAGTACTAAAGAATCGTTGCTGTACGCCCACCAGCTGAATAATAATATAAATACAACTGCGGCAATACCTACACCAATACTAGTCGCACGTGGGAGTGACTGTGTCCGACGCACCACGCTTGCACCACCGAGCACGACGACCCCAAGGACACCACTCAACACGAGTAATACCGGATTATCACCCCCGAGAATCGTTGCAATTAGCCCTTCTGAACTGTCGTCGGGTGATTGACCACCTGAGATCTGCGATGCGCCTTCGCCACTGGATCCAGACGCAATGTTGACATTCCAGATTGTCCCATCTTCACCAACAAGTAAGACGGATTCATTATCCGGAATCGGATACCCACTTGCGTTAATACCCGATGACATACTGGTCACGGAATACTGAGTATAGGAATCATTCTGCGCTATCCAAAGTGTTGCCTGCCCAGATACTTCAGATCCGCCATCCACTATAATCTGATCTGTACTAGTATTCCAGGTTGCCGTCTGTCTTTGTGACTGAATATTAATTACGTCGTTCGGGGATCCTCGTCCGTCATATACGATATTTCTGACTGCTCCATTTTTCCGCTCAATTGTAATACTGAGTGTGTTTGCGAATCGAACTTGTCCAGGGACCGTGAGCGATTGAGTATCGGTAACTTCCTGTGTCTGTGTGTATGTCCCGTCTGGATTCTGTGTTTGGACAGTCAATGTATACTCTTTACCAGGTGTAATGAGTGGATGCGATACGCTCTGCTGTTGAGCGCTCTTACTACCGGTGATTTCCGGACGAGGATTCTGTTCTGTGGTAATCGTGTATTGTTGCGTTGACCCATCCGGCAGAACACGGACATCTATATTACTCGTGAGTGCGACGCCAGTATTGAGAAACGCTTTCTGTCGGACTACGATTGCACGTTCATCTGAACGATACTCGCCGGTAATGTTTTCAGTAAGACCGTTTTGAGAAATCTGAATCGGGACCTCTGTTTCTGGAACTCCAATCACTGTCGATGAGGGAATTTTGATACCATCAGACGTGATCTGTGGGGTACCATCCCCCTTTTCAACGTAACGGAGGTCTGCGTTTGTCGATCCAGTCTTGTTCTGATTTACCACAGTCAATGTAATCTTAGCAGATTTGAGATTGGGATTCCGATCATTGCTGATATTCCGTATGTTGAATGTAATTGATTGACTCTGATTGAACGAAGTCGACTTGTTATCAATGACAGTCTGCCCAGCGACGGTGACACTGACCCGCTCTGTCCCATTGATCTCAAATCCTGAGGGCGTGACAGTGACCTCTCCGCTGTTATTATTCACACTCACATCAATCGAGGCAGCCGAGGCAGTTCCGACCCAATCAAAAGCAACTCCGCCAACAGCAAACACACACACAGCAACAATAATTAAAATGCAGACCCGGCGAGCAATCATCCATACTTGAGTATCAGTATCATCCTCACGCTGTCTTGGGGGACCCGTCTGCATCTGCTGACCTGATTGTGATTGTGACTGTGGGCATGCTTGAGACGTTTCAGACGATTCGATTGATGCGTGTGGTTGTGTGTGTGGATGCGATGTACTCATATACTCACCCAGAATTATCCGAAAGATAATCCTCAAGATTCTGTTTGATCTGTCGAAATCGTCGCGGCGGGAATGTCTCTCCCTCAAGACTATCGACCTCACTTGAGAGACCGCTGTCTGTCGCCTCATCCATCATTCGTTCGAATTTTGACCATGAGACATCTAATAGCGGATCAAGATCGAACCCACCGAATAATAACAGCACATCGATACTATCTCGACGAGACTGATGTGGTGTGAGCGTCGGCATCTGATGAACAACATTATCCATCCCATTGCTTGCAAGCCACTGTTGGAGGCGACGTTCAAGACCAGCCTCTGAGTATTCACCACTATCGATTGCGTGTTGTGGGACCCGAACAATCGCGTACACAACTTTTGCGGTAGCCGGATCCATTGGTATAAAAAGATTATCTGCGGCTTTATCAAAAAGCAATTCTAACTCAAATATTGATGGCTGCTCCATGGCAGTCCCGGCAGTAAAATGATATTCATCAAGCCGCCGTGGCCATGCAATAAGATCTCGAACGTCGACCACACTGTACGTCTCTCGACCAGCGCTAATCATCATATCAACTGCTTCAATCGCATTTCGATTAACCGTCTCATGACGACTTTCGTCATCCTCTCCAAGTTCTTCATCATTTGAGACATGTGAGTTTGAGATTAATAATACCATCTCAGCGTTTTGACTCCCATCATACCATCGAAGTAACCGTGAAAGTCCGGAAACAGCATTAAAATGACGTTGCCCTCCCTCAAAATCATATGGCCATGCCGCGAGAGCAACATGCGTGACATCGCGCATCGCATTTGTTGGTGGGTTATTTTTCAAACTATCAATAATATATGGCACTGAGCCATTCCCTGTCCCGCCGCCAAGAGTCGTCATATAGAGAAATGCATCTGCTTCATCAACCCCACCAGTGGTGATTGCCTCTGTAATTCGTGTTTCATCAACTGCAGCGCATTGCTCACCACCAGGGAAGTAATTTCCAACACCGTCGAGCGGACCGAACTCAAGCGTGTGATCAGCTCTAATATCCTGAATGTCGATTGTATTCTGTTCAATACGGTCAATTGTGTTTGCGATGTCTGCGCGATTCGTGTTCATGACTAATACCCGGTCATCGATTCCAGGATTCTCAGTGCGACTGAACAGTGTCGATGCCATCCGGCCACCCCCCTCACCCGATGCGAGAACGGCCCAGCGCGTGTACGTGTCTGATTGGGACATATATATCGGTATACGTGCAGTGTGTAGTTGTATTTATATGTGTGCTCGATGTCAACTGCGATTGCGTCTTAGTATCGTTGTTGATTTGATTGCGTTTTTTATTTTGTCTGTGTTCTTGCTGCAGATGGATATCACAAAGCAAGGTTCAATATCTCACATAATAGCCGATCCTGTCGGCATATCGATATCCAGAGTGGCTTCTTGAAGTAACCTACTGATGATACTGCTGTCTGGATTGCTACCGTGTCGGCTTACTTCCAAATAGTCATTATCCATATACACGATGATGAGTTAATCCGAATGGTATTCGCTGATATATATTTTCGATTCGTATCATCATATATACATTTTTAATTCAGTGCTAACTCATTGATGCATATAATTACATGCGAACGTGTATATGTAAGTCTAGTTGTGATTGACATCCTCCTCCACATAAACGCGGAGGAATCCTGAGCGTGAGCATTAGAGATTTCAGGTTTGCAGTTCCACCGAACCCCGCATGGTGAGAATCCGTGTGGGGTTCACAAACTGTGACGGGGCGAGTGGGACTGCTGGGAGTGCCACATCTCAGCGTTGCTATTGCAGCGTAGGATTCATCCTGCGGCTGAACCCGTAGGTATTCTCCTTGACCCTGTATAATAGAA
>ERZ1034488.133-NODE-133-length-18079-cov-5.077674_pt1 | contig 18079 bp, 15 predicted proteins | sample MGYA00520646_ERZ1034488 | MGnify/ENA primary metagenome ERZ1034488 (study PRJEB33760, sample SAMEA4777686) | hypersaline lake metagenome | biome: hypersaline environment; feature: brines | place: Spain | collected 2012-08 | depth 0 m ...
GCCAGAACGGGAGTCCACGCTGAAAGCCCACCCCTTTAGGGGTGGGTTAGCTTACTGTCTCGGCGACAGCCTCGTGACCCGGCTCCTCGCAGAGGAGTGTGAACAACGGCTCCGTATCGAAAACACGCGTTGTCACGGCTCCGAACCCCCGTCGTGCCGGTCAATCAGTGCCGCCAACTTCTCCGTTTCTCGTCGGTCGTCGGCGGTTGCTGTCTCACGTGCTTGTGCGACCGCCGACTCGTCGGTGTCGGCGTGAAACCCGTGTAACTCCTCCAACGACGGCACTGGTCTGATCACGATCCGGTCGCCGTCGTCGTAGACGAACACCTCACCCGGCGTCTCGATGTCGAACTTCTCACGCAAGGACTGTGGAATCGTCGCCTGCCCGTTCTGTGAGACGCGAACCACCTCCGTGTCGGCCGTGTGTGTTCCCATCGGTCCATCGTTCGACACGAATTGTGCTAATACTGTCGAGTACGACTAGTCGAGTGGGTCCACACCGCACGCGTGGCGACACACAGTCCTCCTCGGGGTGTCTGTGTCGCGTTCTCGCTCACGGGGTCTGTGTCGCGTCGGCCGCCAGATCAGACAGCGTCTCGGCCGCCCGAAGCTCCGCGACGGTCGTGTACCACGCGCCACGGACGCCGTTGCCGTCGTTGACAACCGGATCAGAGAGCGGCTGGAGATCACCGAGGTGGAACACCGTCACCTGCTGTTCGTCGGAGAACGGCTCGATCAGTTCCGCCCAGTCCGTCTCGTCGAGCACCGGCCCCTCGGTCGTCGTGTCCGTGTCGGCAGACGCCGGCGGGGCGTCGGCGGCAGACTCGGCCGTCCGCGCCTCGACGGACGCGAGGTGGGTGATCGCGGAGGTGGGGGCAGTGCGGTAGAACGCCATCCAGTCGAACGGCTTCTTGCTCCGCGGGTACGACCGCGGACACGGGTAGAAGCCGTCGCGACACCGGTCGTACGTCTCCGTCTGTGTCGCGACCGTACAGACACGGTCGTCCGGCGGTGCGTCCTCGTCGTCGTCCCCGAAGGCGCCGAGGTCGGCGTTGCCCGACATCGACCGTCGTACGGGTGGGGTTGGCTTGAATCCCGCGGGGGCCACACTGTCTCCGGCGCCAACAGACGACCCGCGGTGTCGCGGGACCGAAGCGGTGAACAGGCTCCCGGCCCTGGAAAGGGTGTGCAAGTATTCTGGCACCGCCGCGACCTCCGGATTCCGGACAACAAGGGGCTGAGTATCGCGTCCCGCGACGGGACGGTCGTCCCGGTGTTCGTCGTCGACAGCGAGATCCTCGCCGACGTGGGGCGCCGACAACGCGCGTTCTTCCTCGACTGTGTCCGCGAGCTGAAGCGCCGCTACCGGTCGCTCGGGAGTGACCTGATCGTCCGGTCGGGCGACCCCAGTGAGGTGTTGCCGACCGTCGCCGAGGGGGTCGGCGCCGACCGGGTCGTCTGGAACGACCACTACCGACGAGAACGGCGCGAACGCGCCGACGACGTGCGAGACGCACTCACCGCGGCCGATATCGACTACGACTCCCGGACGGATCTGGTGTTGGTGTCGCCCGAACGGCTCGACAGCCGGTACCCGACCCACGGCTCGTTCCACTCCGACTGGGAGCAACAGGCGAAGCCGTCCCCGTTCGACCCGGAGACGGACGCGTTCGCGCCGTTGGACGACGAGACGAGCGTTCCGAGCGTCGAGGCGAACATCGACCTTCCCGAGGCGGGGTACGAGGCCGCCCGTGAACGGTTCGACGACTTCCTCGACCAGGGGATCTACACGTACAACGACAACCGCGACAACATGCCCGCCGCCGTCGAGAACCCGGCGACGAGCGTCTCGCGGATGTCACCGTACCTCTCGGCGGGCGCCATCGGCGTCCGGGAGCTGTGGGCCGACGCCTCCGACACGTACGACGCCGTCCACGGCAACGAACGACGCAACGTCGACAAGTACCGCTACGAGCTGTCGTGGCGAGAACACATGTACCACCTCCTCTACTACCTGCCGGATCTCGACCGGACGAACTACAAGTCGATCCCCAACGAGATCGAGTGGCGGACCGGGCCGGAGGCGAAGGCGGACTTCGAGGCGTGGACCGCCGGCGAGACGGGCTACCCGTTCGTCGACGCCGGGATGCGCCAACTGGAACAAGAGGGGTACATTCACAACCGCCCGCGGCAGTTGGTCGCCTCCCTGTTGACGAAACACCTGCTGATCGACTGGCGGCTCGGGGCCGACTACTTCCGGCGGAAGCTGGTCGACCACGACCCGGCCTCGAACTACGGCTCCTGGCAGTGGATCGCCTCCACCGGGACGGACTCCGTGGACGTACGGATCTTCGATCCAGTCTCACAGATGGGGAAGTACGACGACAGCGGCGACTACGTCACGAAGTACGTGCCGGAGCTGGACGGTGTTTCGCCGCGGAAGATCATCGACTGGCCGACCCTCTCACACGGGGAACGCGAGGAGTTGGCGCCCGACTACGTCCACCCGATCGTCGACCGCAACCACGGCTGGGACCGCGCCGAACGGGTGTTCGAGGAGGCGCTCGGGAAACGCTGAATCCGAGTGACGGACACTGCGGGCCGCGTCCCGCGGCGACTCCGCGGGGGTTTAGCCGCTCCGGGCCCGAACACGGACGATGCTGTCGCTCCACATGGGCTGGGAACACGTCCTGTTTGCGAGTTGGCCCGTCGACCCGGCGGTCGTCGCCCGCACACTGCCAGGCGGGTTAGAGCCGGACACCTACGAGGGCGACGCCTACCTCTCTGTCGTGCCGTTCACCAACGTCGACGTGCGCCCGGAGTGGCTCCCCGAGGGCGTCGGCGTCCCGCTCCCGGAACTGAACCTCCGGACGTACGTGCGGCTGTCGGACGCCGCTGCCGCGGGTGTCGCGAGCGGCAACGGGGCCGACACGGCGGGTGACGATCCCGGACCGACGGACCCGGGCGCCGGCGTCTACTTCTACAGTCTCGACGCGGACGGACTGGCGAGCGTCGCCGGGGCGCGGCTCCTCCACTCGTTGCCCTACTACTTCGCGTCCGTCGACTTCCGGGAGACGGACGACGGCGTCCGGTTCAGTTCGCGCCGCCGACACCCCGGGGCGCGGGCCGCGGGGTTTGCCGCAGAGTACGGGCCGGTCGGGGAGTCGTACACCGCCGAGCGCGGCTCGCTGGACTCGTTTCTCACCGATCGGGTGCGGTACTTCGCGGAGACGAGCAACGGGGATCTCCGGTACGCGACCGTCTCCCACGAACGGTGGCCGTTGTACGACGCCGAACTGGAACTCTACCGCAACGACCTGTTCGACGCGAACGGGTTCGAGACGCCCGCCGGCGAACCAGTTGTTCAGTACAGCCCGCGGGTGACAACCCACGCCTCCCCGAGTCGCCCGGTCTCTGGACTCACCGGAACCCGACAGGCGTGATCTGAGACAGCCCACGCTCCCGGTGGTAACGAGTCACCCAGTCTCGGTGTCGGTGTCGTCGCTGGTGTCGACTGCACCGATGCCAATCGACTCGTCGGTCTCCTCGGTTCCCCCAAGCGTGACGAGCACGTTCGTGTTGTCCGTGTCTTCGACCGTAACTGTCTCTTCTGCCTCTCTGACGCCGTCGATGGCAGAGTCTTCTCCGAGCGTGACCGCGACAGTGTAACTCCCAGTCGTGGTGAACACGTCCGGGTACCGTACCGCGCCGGACGCCGTCTCCGTCCCCGTCTCTGGGGTCGGAGTGTCGGTCCTGTCGCTGGAGGTGAGTTCGAACGTCTCGTCGAGAACAGTCTCGTTGTTCGGGTCTGTAACGGTGATCGACCCAGAGACGGGCTGGTCTGTGTTGTTGATAACGTTCACGTCCTCGAAGATGCTCGACACGGCTGACTTCAAAATCCCCGAGCAACCGGCGACCGCTGTGACTGCTGCTGTCGATGCCCCTGCGAGAAACCGGCGACGACTGTGGCTTCTGGACACGGATGTCCGCTGACACTGCTTCCCAAATAAACTACTCTCTCTGTTTCTGGAACTGAACTGTGGTACAGCGTAGCAAGCGGAGGGGGTGGTCACGACGCTCTCCTCGCCGGATGTGGTGGCTCTTCTATCGCCGTGTGACTCCCCGGAGTGTCGGCTGAAACCCCGAACAAGTGGTGACCAACGTGGATCAGTCGGCGCTCGCGTCGTCGGTCGCGTCGCTAGCGACGCCGGGCGCCCGCGACACGTCCACATCGTCGGGTTCGGCGCCACTCCCCTGACGGAGTTCCCCGTCGCCGTCTTCGACGTACACGTCGTCGGCGAAGCCGGCGACGGCGTTCTCGAACGGGCCGTCGTCAAGCGCCTCCGGTGTCGCGGGAGCGTCCACAATCCCCGAGGCGGGGCGGAACACCCCAAGTGGGTCGTCGATGGTGATCCCGTGGTCGCGGAAGAACGACTCGTACCGGCGGTAGTGGTCGTCGAGTTCCGCGGCGGGAATCTCCATCATCGCCGCCCAGCCGTGCTCGAAGAAGTCGAAGTTGGCCTGGAGGTGGGTGATCTCGCGGGCCTCCGCCTCGGGGTAGCCCGCCCGCAAGGCGGCGACGTACGTGTCCATCGTCGCGTCGAAGAACTCGTCGAGGTGGTCGCGGCGTTCCTCGCGCCGGCGCTCGGGCGCCTTCTCCAGAAAGATCCGCGTGTGGAGATCGACGAGCTTGTCGTTCACAACACCACCGAGCACGGGTGTCGTCAGTGCCCGTTTCGCGGCCCAGTGGCGGAGGTTCTGTCGAAGTTTCACGTCCGGTTGTCGGTACTGGATGGACTTCAACCGCCTGTTCTCCGTTGTTCGGCGCGACAGTGACCGGAGCGACTGGCCGGCTCTCACCGGCGGGCGTGTGGGAGGCGTTCCCGTAGCGTTGTCCGAACAACAACCCACTTTACCCCCGGCCACGAACGCGCCGCTATGAGTCAGTCGTTCGTAATCGTCGGTGACGGAATCGCGGGAAGCTCCGCCGCCGAGACGCTCCGCGAGGAGGCGACGGACGCCGACATCACGGTGCTCACCGACGAGGGCGAGGCGCTGTACAATCGGATTCTGATCAAAGAGTACGCCAAAGGGAAACTGCCGGAGGCGCCCATCTCGATCCACGAGGAAGACTGGTACGCCGACCGCGACATCAATCTCCAGTTGGACACCTACGTGACGGACGTGCGGCCGGACGCACACGAAGTCGAGACCCACGGCGGAGAGGTGTACGAGTTCGACAAGCTGTTGCTCGCCGTTGGCGGGACACCCAACCAGCTCCCGGTGGACAACTCCGACGCCGATGGCGTCCACCACTTCTGGACGTTCCAGGACGCGCGTGCGATCAACGAGTCCGCCAGCCAAGCCGAGAAAGGTGTTGTCGTCGGCGCCGGCCTGTTGGGGATCGACCTCGCGGCGGTGTGTGGCGCACAGAACGTGGAGGGGAAGTACCTCATGCGCGGAAACTCCTGGTGGCGGTACGCGCTCTCGGAGGAGGGTGCAGAGATCATGCACGACGCCATGCGCGAGAAGGGTGTCGAGCCGGTGTTCGACTCCGGGGTCGACCACTTCGAGACGGACGACGCGGGCCACGTCACCGCCGCGGTCGACCCGAACGGCGACCGCTACGAGTGTGACTTCGCGGGCGTCGCCATCGGACTCGACCGCAACACCGAGCTGTTGGAGACGCTCGACGTGGAGATCGACGGCGGGATCGTCACCGACGAGTACATGCAGACCTCTCACCCGGACGTGTTCGCGGCCGGCGACATCACCCAGTTCCACGACGTGATTCTGGGCGAGCAGGCCCAGAACGGCGCGTGGGGCTCTGCCAAAGAACAAGGGTCGATCGCCGCCAAGAACATGTTGGAGTACGGCACCGAGCAGTTCGAGTGGGTCACCTCCTACTCGATCACACACTTCGACTTCCCGTTCCTCTCGTTTGGCCACCCGACGCTGGGCGACGACCACGTCGAACAGAAGTACTCCGAGACGGAGTGGCGCCGGCTCGCGATCAAAGACGGGAAGATCGTCGGCGGTGTCCTGATCGGCGATCTCGCCCCCCAGTCCGGCTACAAACAGCTGATGCGTGAACGGGTCGACGTTCGCGGCCAGGAGGAGGCACTCCTGCGTGAGGAGTTCTCCGCCGAGGATGTCAAGACGGAACAACCGGTCGAGAACTGAGCCGCTCACACCGCCCCGCGGCGATCTCGCGGCGTTCACACACGCCGCCGCCGATGGGTTCGGTGACGGCAGACACCGCGACGCTGTCGAGTGTCGTCTCGTGACGCCTGTCGAACTGGTTACACAGCCCGGCGGCCGGCCCCCGTTCTAACGCCGGATCACGCGACCACGCCACGGAGACGAGGAACTTCCGCCACCGGACCGTCGGGTGCGCCGTGGCTGGTCGGTCGAACCACACAGGGGCCGTGTGAGCGTCCGGAGGCAGGCGACTGGTCGAGCGTCCACGGGTGGCCGGAGATGGACGATTAGTCGAGCGTCCGGATAGACGACGACCCGTCGGTCGGCCACACTACCGACGGCGACGACCCACAGCCGCTCGGTCGGTGGTTCGAGCGCGAACATATCCCACCGGTGGGCGTCGGCGCGGCTGTCGACACCGGCGGTCCCGAGCGCGAGCGCGTTCCACCCGGCAGCAGCGACGAGCAACACCACGGCGACGGCCCGCCCGGCGGCCTGGAGCCGGCGGCGGTCACTCTTTCCGGTGGGTCGTCCGACGCCCTGTCGAAACGCTCGTCACGCTCGCCGGATACGCAGCGCTCGTCGCCAGCGGCCGTGGAGTGTCTTCTGGTCGACTCTGTGTGGTGGCGGCACGTCACCGCTCACTGTGTTTGTCACCGTGACCCGGCCCAGATCGTCGCCGTCAGCGTGTAACACAGCTTTCACTTCGGGGACAACACTGAAGTACGTACTACTGGTATGTCAACCCATGACAAACGGTGGGTCGCGGTTGACGGCAGAGCGGGTCGCGGAGGCAGGCGAGGCAACGGCGGTGCGACACGTGGACCAGCTGTCGGCGGCCGCGCGTCGCGGGCTGCGGGCGTTGGCGGGCGGTGAGCGCCGGGCGGTCGCGGGGTTGGAGCCGGGCGAGGTCGTCGTCGCGGCCGCCGGCTACCTGCGGGTGGGGCGTGCGGAGACGGTGGTGCAGAGCGGGGCGCGGCAGGCGCAGGCCTGAGTCGGCACGGAGCTGGACGGGCGCGGACGCAGGAGGGCGATCACGGCGGTAGTCGACACCGACACCGTTTTCGGCACCTCCCGCCGAGTGGGCCCATGGACGGTGGAGGCTCTACGGACATGACGCTCGCGTTCGCGTTGGACGCGCTGAAGTCGCTGGCCGACCCGAACGCGGTGTTCAACGACGCGCGACAGTGGACGGAGTACGTCGGCGTGGTGTCGGAGAAGCCGACCTACGTCGTCACCAACTTCACGCGGAAACACCGAATCCGGCAGGACTTCTTCTCCGGGCCGCGTGGCGTCTCCGAGTCGCTCGACAACGTCGGCAAACAGTTCGACACGGACCGGCACGTGTTCGTCGGCACCACCGAGGAGGACCGCGAGGTCGCCGAGGGTGTCGACTGGGAGTACGTCGACGTGGAGACGGCCGCGGGCGCCGCCGACTGGGAGCAGGCGGTGGGCGGCGAGGAGGCCGACCCCTTCGAGGACGACGACCGCGACGACTGGCCCTGAGGCGACGACTCGTTCTGACGCGAGATGGATTGGAGCGGCCACGAGGACGTATGCTCAGTCGATCTGGAACCGTGCGGGCGCGAGGTTCCGGCTCCGGCAGTCCGGACACTGCGAGGGGTCGTTCACCGGGTCGTCGAACCGGTCGAACCCACAGTCCCGGCAGGTCGGCGGCGCGACCAGGAACTGTTCGTCACCGCCGACAGAGGCGGCGACGTGGTCGAGATGGTCGAAGATCGTCGACTCCGGCAGGTCCAACGCGGCCGCCAACTGCCCGGCCGTCGCCGGCTCCCGGCGGAGTTGGTCGGCCAGCCGTTGGCGTGTCGTCTGGTCGGTCACGGTTACGCGTCGAGCACCTGCGCCAACACGTCCGGCGCGTCGTCGAGTGCGTCGTCGAGTGCCGACACGTCCGGGCCGCCACCCTGCGCGAAGTCCGGCGGGCCGCCGCCGCCGCCGCCGACCCGTCCCGCCAGCTCGGAGACGATCTGGCCGGCGTCGGCGTCGACCGCGCTGGGCACGCCGACGACGAACGTGGCCGAACCGTCCGTGCCGGAGCCAAGGACAACGACGTTCCCTTCGTCGACGAGCGCGTTCGCAGTCGCGCGTAGCTCCTCGGTGTCGGCGTCGACACGGCGAACCACTGCCTCGAACTCGCCGACGCTGACTGCGTCACCGGTCGCCTCCGCACGGGCCGTCGCGAGCTCCTCTTTGAGCCGTTCGATCTCCTTGCCGCGCGCCTTCCACTCGTCGAAGAACCGTTCTGCGGTCTCGGGCACGTCCTGTGGGTCGACATCCAACACCTCGGCGGCGTCGTACAACGCGTTCTCCTCGCGGTGGGTCGCCGTCAGCGCGGCGTCGCCGGCGGCAAACACCAGTCGTTCAACCCCGTCTTGGACCGGCTCCGTGGTCAACAGCTTCACCACTCCCAGATCGCCGGTCCGGGAGACGTGGGTGCCACCACACGCCTGCACGTCCGAGCCGATCTCGATGATCCGAATCTCCTCACCCGGCGGAATCCCACCCTGGTAGAGATCGAAGCCGTACTCCGCTTCCGCGTCGTTGCGGTCGGGCCACGACTGCGAGACGGAGACGTTCTCCCGCACCAGTTCGTTCGCGACCCGTTCGATCTCCTCGACTTCCGCCCGCGAGATTCGGTCGTAGTGGGTCACGTCCAGCCGCGCGGAGTCGATCCCTTTCTGGGCACCGGCCTGTCGGACATGGTCGCCCAGCACCTCCCGGGCGGCGTGGCCAACGACGTGAGTCGCCGTGTGGTGTCGCATCAGCCGCATCCGGCGGTCACTGTCGATCTGGCCGCGGACGAACCCACCCTTCCCGGGGTCGCCGTCCGTCCGGTGGAGAACGACCCCGTCGCTGATCTGGACGTCCGTCACCTCGACGGTCGTCTCTTCCGTCGAGAGCGTCCCGTGGTCGGCGGGTTGGCCACCACCCTCGGGGTAGAACATCGTCTGGTCCAACACCACGTCACACCCTTCCTCGCGGTCGAACACGTCGAGCACGACCGCCTCGAACTCTGTCCGTTGTTGGTCGTCGTAGTAGAGCCGGTCGGTCTCCGGCAGGTCCGCGAGCCGGTCGTCCGTCTCCGTCGCGGTCGCCGTCTCCGTCCCGCCGTCGTGGCGGGCGGCGACCAACCCGTAGAAGTCATCGGGCACGTCCACCGCCGCCCCCTCCTCGCTCGCGATCTCGGCGACCGTGTCCGGTTGGATGCCGTGGGAGTCGTACAGTTCGATCAGTTCGTCGGTCGGCACCGGCTCGTCGGTGTCGGCGTACTCCTCGGCCAGTTGGCGGACCCGACGCCGCCCGCGGTCGAGCGTCTCGCGGTACTGACGCACCTCCGTCCGCACCACGTCACGGATCAGGTCGCGGTTCTCGTACCCCAGCCGCTCGGCCTGCATGTCCACCAGCTCGTCGAGCGGGGCGTCGATCCCAACCCGGTCGACGAGCCGCTTGGTGCGGCGCAACACCATCCGGGCGAGATACCCCGTCCCGACGTTCGACGGGACGATCTCGTCGCCGAACATGTACGCCAGCGTCCGGCAGTGGTCCGCGACCGCGTAGATGTCCTCCAACGGCTCCAACAACGCGGTGAGCCGGTCGGCGTCGACGCCGAGTTCGTCGGCGATCTCCCGGCGTGCGGCGTCGAAGTCGTCCACGTCGTCGATGTCGAGTTTCCCCGAGAGCTTCGAGGCGCGGTGGACCAGCGCCGCCTCCTCGTCGGTGTGTTCGATCCCGGCGTTCTTCTTCAGGAAGTCGATCGCCTCGGGGTAGATCGCCTCGTAGACGGTCGGGGTGCCCTGGCTCATCCAGGTCCACCGCTCTAACCCGTAGCCGGTGTCGACCACCCGACGGTCCATCTCGGCGTAGCGGTTGCCGTCTTTCATCTCGTACTCCCCGTCGGGGTCGCGTTCCATCGACATGAAGACGAGCGTCGCCAACTCGGCACCGCGGTAGATCACCTCGAAAGCCGGCCCGGCGTTGCCGCCGCCGACCCACGGGTCCTCGATGAACGTCAGCTCCTGGAGGTCGACCCCGAACCGTTCGAAAAAGCCCTCACAGAACGCCACACACTTGTCTTTCCAGTACACCTCTCCCTCGTAGGCGTAGTCGGTGCCGTCGTCGGCGTTGAACGCGTGGTGGCCCATCATCTCGAACGCCATCGTGTGGCGGCCGGTCTTGCCGACGTTGTCGATGTCCTGCATCCGGATACACGGCTGGCTCACCGCCAACGGGTTACCGGGCGGCGGGGAGGCCCCGCTGGTGACGTGTGGTTGGAAGTCGTAGATCGACGCCTGTGTCAACAACACGTCGTCACGCCACCGGTTGGCCGCCACTGGGTACGGCTCGATCCGGTCGTGGTCGTGGTCCGCGAAGTACGAGAGGAACTCCTCGCGCATCTCGCTGAGACTGTACGACCCGTCCAGTCCGGGGTCGTCGACGAAGGAGTACTCCTCGCAGGGTGGCTCCCCACACAGCTCGCGGTCGGGGTCGCGGGTCCAGAAGTTGGCCCCACAGGAGGGACACTCCTTCCGGTCGAACCCCTCCGCCGCGAAGTAGTCCAGTCGGTATGCCTCGGTGAGGTCGCTCATTCGTCCGTCGTTGGTCCGGCTCTCCGCAAAAGGGTTCCGGGAGCCTCCTGTCGCCGTCTGTGGCTTCCTGCCGGCCCGACGCGGTCGGTCCGTCCCGTCGCTCCGTGTGGTTGCGACGCTTCCGGCAATCTGTCCGATAGCGGTGTGGATGGTTCAACTGATCCGCCAAACAGTTCTGTGACGAGGCGAGCCAGTTCGAGTGTACCCCGAGACGATTCCGGCGTGTTGGTAGACGGTTCCGAGGGAGTATCAAACAGTTCCACGTCGTCGACAGCCGTGTGAACCCACACGCCGAGTGTGACCACAGGCGGTGCCGTCTCTCGCCGAACGTACGTGTTTCTGGTTATTTCACATAACAAAACTTATTAGTCTTCTATTACAGACTGTAGGTACTGATTTTTGTGTACCCATGAACAACCCAGTCACGGAACAGAGAATCTCTCGCCAGGTTTTTGTGAAGTCACTCCGCTATCGCAGACAGCACAGCGTCTCATGGGAGCACAACTCCGTCTCTTGATCGTCGGTGACGACGCCACGGCCGACGCCCTCGCGGCCGCCGACGACCTGTCGGTCACCTCGGTCGACCGTGACGATGTCGCCGAGCGGGTGGCGTCGGACCACGATGGGCTCGTGCTCGTCGGCCAGCCACGGCTCCCGGAGACGGCGTTGGCCGCGGTCCGGGCCGCCGGGGTCCCGGTGGTCGCCTACACGGCGGCGCCGCCGACGGCCGCCTGGCTCTCCGGGTTCGTCCGGCGGACCGACGACGCTCCGGGGGGCGACACGACGGGGCCGAGCGGCGAGATGCGGCATCTCGTGGACGAACTCCGCCGGGCCGTCGACGGGGAGACCCGGCTCCAACTCCGAACACACCGGCGACGGCTCGCCAGTCTCCACGACGGCGCGGCGGCGTTGGCCGCCGTCCGGTCCGTCGAGGAACTCTACGACCGGACGTTGACGGTCGCGAACGACGTGTTGCCGTTCGACACCGCGTTGTTGCTCGTGCGGGAGGGGGACCACCTCCGGACGGTCGCGGCCACGCCGGAGGGGGAGTGGGTGCCGGAGACGGAGCCGGTGGACGACAGTCTCGCGGGCGACACGCTCACCGCGAACGCCCCGCGGCTCGTCGACGACATCCGGACGGACGACCGCATCACTCCCGCCGGCGACACCGTCGTCTCGGTGCCGGTGGGTGACGACGCTGTCCTCCAGGTCGGCCGGAGAGAGCCGAACACGTTCACGACCGCGGATCTAGAGATCGCACAGCTGCTGGGGACACACGTCGCAGAGACACGGGAACGGCTGGCCGCGGAGGCGGACGCCCGGAGCCGACGGGAACGGATCGCCGGGCTCCACCGGGCCGCGACCGATCTCATCGACGCCGACGACCCGACGGAGCTGTACGAGCTGACGGTGGACATCGCGGCGGACGTGCTCAGATTCGACGGCTGTACGATTGTCGAGGTGACCGACGAGGGGTTCGTCGTCAGGGCGGACGCCGACGGACACGCGGTGGTGGGGGAGTCGCTCGACGACCGCGAGGGGAGTGTGATGGACCACACCCACCGCACCGGGGAGTCGGTCGTCGTCGACGACGTGCGGCGTGACGACCGTGCGGTGCCGGTGTCGGACGGCTACCGGTCGGGGGTGAGCGTCCCGTTCGGCGACGACGGGGTGTTCCAGGCTGTCTCCAACGAGCCGGACGCGTACGACGAGACGGATCTGGAACTCGCGGAGCTGTTGGTGTCGTACGCCTCCACCACGTTGGACCGGATCGAGTCGGCGGCGGCGCTGCGCGAGGCGCGGGAGACAACGGAGCGACTCCACGAAGCGGCGACCCGGATCGCGGCCGCCGACGACGAACAGGCGGTGATTGACCGCGCGATGACCGCCGCCCGGGATGTCCTCGCGTTCGACATCAGCACGATCGATCTGGTCGACGAGACGGGCGATCGGTTGTTGCCGGTCGCGGTGTCGGACGCGGAGGTCGTCGAGTCGGAGCCGACGGATGTCGAGGAGGGCGGGTTGGCCGGCAAGAGCTACCGCACCGGGGAGTCGATCGTCGTCGACGATCTGGCGGCCGACGCCGACGCCGACCCGACGAAACAGGCGTACCGGTCGGCGATCAGCGTCCCGATCGGCGACGTGGGCGTGTTCCAGGCCGGCGCGACGGAGACGGCCGCCTTCGACGACGAGGACATCGACCGAGCGGAGCTGTTGTTCGCACACGTCGCCGTCTCACTCCAACGGGTGCGTGCCGAGACGGGGCTGCGTGACGAACGCGACCGGCTGTCGGCGTTGTTCGAGAACATCCCCGACGCGGTCGTCTCCTTCGAGATGACCAGCGAGGGGCCGATCGTCAGCGATGTGAATGAGGCGTTCGAGGAGACGTTCGGCTACGAGGAGTCGACGTTGGTCGGCGAGAACTTAGACGACTACGTCACGCCGGAGGACGGCGCGGTCAGCGAGGACGCCACGCAGCTGAACGAACGGCTCCGTGCCGGCGAGAACGTCCGTCACGAGGGCCGTCGCCAGACGGACGACGGGGTTCGTGACTTCCTGATGTACGTCGTCCCGTTGGAACTCGGCGCGGCGAACGTCGCGGGCTACGCCATCTACTCCGACATCACCGAGCGGAAGGAACGGGAACGTGAACTCCGCCGGCAGAACGAACGGCTCGACGAGTTCGCCAGCGTTGTCAGCCACGACCTCCGCAACCCGATCTCAATTGCCGACGGCTGGTTGGACATGGCCCGTCGGAGCGGGGAGGCGGAACACTTCGACCGCGTGCAGGACGCGATCGACCGGATGGAGGTGCTCGTCGAGGACCTCCTCACGCTCGCCCGGGAGGGGGAGGTGGTTGGGGACGCCGAGCCGGTGGATCTCGCGACCGTCGCGGAGTGTGCCTGGGACCACGTCGACACCGCCGACGCCACTCTCGACACGGGGAGTGTGGTCGGCGTGACCGTCGAGGCCGACGAGGACCGACTCACGGAGCTGTTTGAGAATCTCTATCGCAACGCGGTCGAACACGGCGGAACAAGCGTGACTGTCCAGGTGTCCCGGACCGACGAGGGGTTCGTCGTCGCCGACGACGGGCCGGGTGTCCCGCCGGACCGCCGCGAGGAGGTGTTCGACGCCGGCGTCACCCACAGCGAGGACGGCACCGGGTTCGGACTCCCAATCGTCCGCCGGATCGCCGAGGCGCACGGTTGGACGGTCGATCTCCGGGAGTCGTGGGCCGGTGGCGCCGCGTTCGCGTTCGACACCACCTGAACCCGTCTGCTCCGTTCGTCCCCCGCGTCCGGAGTCCGTGTGTTGAAACGACTGGCGCCCGTAGCCGGGTTCCAATGCGGCCCGAGGAGTACGATGTCTGGCTGTTCGATCTCGACGGGACGGTCGTCGACTGCGAGCCGAGCTACGCACGCGGCGTGTTCGACCGCACCGGTGACCGGCTCGGCTACGACTTCTCCGACCGACAGATCGAGGATCTGTGGCACGGGCTGACCGGCACCCGGAACGACCACCTCCGGGCCTGTGGAATCGAGCCCGAGCGGTTCTGGACGGTGTTCCACGACGAGGAGGACCCCGCAGACCGCGCCGCGGCGTCGTACGTCTACGACGACGCCCGACGGCTGCTCAACCGCCTCCACGCGGCGGACGTGCCGGTCGGGGTCGTCACCCACTGTGCCGCGTTTCTCGCCTATCCCGTGATCGAACGGCTGGCGATCGACGACTGGTTCGACGCCGTGCTCGCGTGTGACGAGGAGACGGGGTTCAAACCCGACCCCGCGCCCGTCCGGCAGGTGCTCGACGAACTGGGGGTTGACGACGACGCCGACGGGATCATGCTCGGTGACGGGGAGAGTGACGTGGCCGCGGCGTGGAACGCAGGACTGGACGCGGTCCACGTCGAACGCCACGGCTACGCCCGCCGCGGGCGGTGTGTTCGGGCCGACTACCGCGTGCCGGACTTCGAGGAACTGCTCGGGGTCGCCTCGCCCACCCCGCCGGAGTACACTGCGGCGAGTGCGGCGCGGGAGCCTGGGGACACACGGGAACCGGGTGACGCTGTCTCTGGCCCGGAGTGAGTGGCGATCGGATACGATGGAACCGGGTCGCGGGCCGTCGGCAGCGATCTGGATGAGAAACCGGCGTCAGGGTCGCCCACGAGTGACGAGCGCGAACACGAACGCGCCGAGCAGCAGTGTTCCGCCGAGGGTTTCGACGCCGGCGACGACCTGTGTCCAGACCGGGAGCGACGCGAGCGACCCCGGCGGGACCGCGGCAAAGGTGACGACGCTGTACCACAGTGGGTCGTCCACGCCGGCGTAGACGTAGCTCACCGTCGACAGCGACAACAGTGACACGCTCGTCCCGACGAGTGGTCTGAGGCCGACGCCGTAGCCGGTGAACAGCTCAACGAGCACCGCCCACAGGTGACGAAGACTGTACTGTCCAGTCTCTTCGGCCACCTCGCCGCGACGGGCGTGTGCGACGCGAAACTGGAGTTGGCGCGCGGTCGTGTGGTGGCCCGCCTCTCGTAACTGCTGTTCGAGTCGGTCGTAAACATTGGCGTTGTTGGCTGCCGTGTCGCTGTTCGATGGAGTGTTTCGTGGTGGCGGGTTGACCGGCGACTCGACAGTCGTCTCGCCGTCGACCGTGACGCCGGCGACGGTTGCCCCCGATAGATTCGTGCGTGCGAACCGTGTCCCGCAGAGGGTCGCCTCTGAGAAGGTGGCCCCGGAGCAGTCGGTGTCCTGAACGTCCGCGTTCGAGAGTTTACACCCGTGGAGGCGGGCCTGTGAGAGATCACAGTGTTTGATCAGCGCGTCTGAGAGGTTTGTCTCGTGAAAATCGACGCCGGCAAGATCGGCCTGCCACAGTGTTGTCTCAGAGAGATCCGCCTCGGAGAGATTCACCCCAGCGAGATCCACACCGTGGAACGTCACGCCCGAAAGATCCGCCGCGGAAAGATCTGCCCCAGCCAGATCAGTCGCGCCGAAGACCGTCTCGGTGAGGGTGGCCCCGCGGAGATTCGCCCGCGAGAGGTCAGTGTCTTCGAGATTCGCGCCGGTCAGATCTGCCTGTGGGAGTTCCACCAGCGAGCAGTCCGCGTTTTTGAGCCGGGCGTCTGAGAGATTCGCGCGTCTGAGATTTGCCGCAGTGAGAGTCGCCTCTCGGAGGTCCGCGCCGGCAAAATCGACGGTCTGGGGGTCCGGCTCCGGGTAATCAACGGCCGCGTCCGGGTAGAGCCGGCTCTCGCCGAACGTCGCCTGTGACAGATCCGCCCCTCGGAGCGTCGCGCCTGCGAGCGTGGTCTCGAACAGTTGCGCCTGGGTAAGGGTGGCGTCCGCGAAGTCCACGCCGGCGAGGTCGGCGTGTTGGAGGTTCGCGCCTGTAAGGGTCCCGCCGGAGACGGTGAGTGACGTGTCGTTGGTTTCGTGAGCTGCGCCGACCATCGCCTCGGAGAAGTCGGCGGCGACGAGTTCTGCCTCCGAGCAGTCGACGTTTGCGAACGTCGCCTGCGAGAAGCTGGCGTCTTCGAGACCCGCGCCCGCGAGGTTCACGTCCACAAGCGTCGCACCCGTGAAGTCCGCGCTTCTGAGGGTCGCGCCAGCGCAGTCGACGTTCTCGAGCGTCGCCTCCGAGCAGTCGGCGTCACGGAGCGACGCGCCCCGGAGATCCAGCCGGTCGTCTCCGTCGACACCCGCAAGCACTGCGCCGTCGACTGTCCCGTGCTCTGTCGTGTGGGGTGGTTCAGTGTGGCTCGTCTCCGCGGGCGCGGCGTGCCACACACAGCGGTTGGCGTCCGGTGCCGACGCGCGAACGCAGGTCGTCTGGCCGTGGCTGGCGCCCGACTGGAGGAGTCGGTAGTCGTCGTAGTCGAACGACGGGCAGTCTGCGGGCCACTCGTAGCCGCAGATGTCTGGCGGTGCTCCGTCCACGGCTCTGGGTTCGGCACGAGAACACATAAGAACGGCTCCGATCTCGTACGGTTACGTTGGCGGCCGGCGCGCGCCACGCTCCCCCTGTGAGAGCGTGTGCGTGTGAGGGTCTCGTGAACGGAGTGAGCAAGACCTCGTCGGAGCGTACTCTGACGGTGGACGGGTGAACGCCACGAGCGAAGCGAGTGGCGTGAACGAGGTGATTGGGGAGGTCTGAGGTTGCGGTGCGGTTCCGAGTGGGACTGGAAGGAGGCTTCCAACTGTTTCACTCCCCTGCAGGCTGACACTCAGTTCCTTTCAAACCACCAACAACTCGCTGTTCAAATCGCGACGCTAGTTCAACCCGTGCGTAAGCTTTACTACCCATAGTCGCCTCAGAGTGAAGTACGACGCTGTGGTGGGCGCCGTGAAAACGGCAGGGCGCCCTAAACGCCCTACCACTGCAGCGTCGTGGAGCGGCCCACGACATGTGTTCGAACGATTCACCGTCAGAAATAGCTGACGGCACGACAGCGGCAGCAGAACTCGCAGCAGCGTACGAGGAGTTTCTCCTGGACATCGAGGAGCAACCACTCCCGAGCTACCGCACCGAGGAGATGCGCGTGCGGATCGAAGAGGTGCGCGCCACGCTCGCGGCCGAGGGTGCCGCGTCGGCGGGACAGCTCCAGCAGTTGTTGCGCACCGTGACGGAGGCGCTCGCGGACGTGCAGGCGGCGCAGGTCGTTCCCGTGCCCGAGAGTCGCGATCTCTCGCAGGCGGTGCCGGGCGCGACCGACACCGGCGCGGCCTACGAGGTGACGGAGACGGAGCAAGCGAAGGCGACGAACGTCCTGATCAACCTCCTGTTCACGGTCGTCGAGACCCCAACGCGGGCGGATCGACGGCGGATCGAGGAACGTGCGGCTCGCGACGACGACGCTCGCGAGGGCGAGACTCGCGACAGTGCAGATGTGGATACCGAGGCGGACGACGCCACGGATGCTGAGGGTGGGAACGACTTCGGAGTGACGGGCTACGCCGGGCCGGAGTGAACGCGGTGTGGGGCCGAGTGTCCCGTGCTCCCATTCTCCCGTGTTTTTTGATGGTGGTTGTCGTCGCGTATCTGAACGCCGCCGTCTGGTGTAGTGTTTGATGTTGAGTAGGACTGTTCGGTAGTGTTCGACTGAAACTGAAGCGCGACGGCAGTTCCAACATCAGGAAGCCCCGTTCCGGTCGCGGTCGCTGGGCGACATATCGCGCCTGCGGCGCGATAGGGGTCGCCCAGACGACTAAATAAACGCGACCGGAACTACGGGAGAGCGAAGCTCTCCCGAGCACACGGCAGCG
>ERZ1034488.136-NODE-136-length-17824-cov-3.730542_pt1 | contig 17824 bp, 15 predicted proteins | sample MGYA00520646_ERZ1034488 | MGnify/ENA primary metagenome ERZ1034488 (study PRJEB33760, sample SAMEA4777686) | hypersaline lake metagenome | biome: hypersaline environment; feature: brines | place: Spain | collected 2012-08 | depth 0 m ...
CACCCTCGTACGTCCCCGGCGTCGACCCGGCCGTCGCCGTTCCGGGGACGGACCGCAGCGCCGCCCGGAACCGGTCCCACACCGCGGCCGCAAGGTCCCGCCGGACCTCACGTTCGCGGTTCGCCACGCGGTCCTCGAGTTCGAGGCGGCGCTCGCGGCGATCACGCGCGTCGCGGGCCACCGTCTCCGCCCGTTCAAGCGCCTGCTCGGCCGCGATTCGTTCGGTCTCGGCCTCCGCCAACTGGGTCGTCGCCTCGTTCAACTGCGCTTCGACCGCAGTCGTGTCCGCGTCGACTTCCCGACGGGCCTGCAGTCGCCCCCGAAGCTCGGCGACGCGCTCGCGGAGCCGTTCCTCCTTTTCACCCGTCTCGGCAACCCGCCGCCGCGCCGCGCCCACGTTGACCGGCGGCGCCGATAGCTCGGCCAGTTGGGACCGGGCGTCGTCGAGCGCCGACTGCGCTGGCGACGTGTGCCCGAGCGCCCGCGCCGCCGTGGCGAGTGCCGCCCGCCGGTCGAACGTCTCCGGCGGAAGTCGTCGCACGTGTTCGTGAGCGTCTCCCGGTACAGGGCAGTCGACGTGAATCGGTGGATCCGCGGCGCCAACCGATTCCACGACGGCCGCCGCCGACACGCCCGCTCCCGTCAGATCGATCGTCCGTCCTTCGTACGCCCGTCCGTCGACGATCACCCGCACGTTCGACCCTCCGCGCTACAGCTCCGTCCCCCGCATCGCGTCCGGATCGGGGTGGTCCGTCCCCGCGGCGAACTTGTCGTATGGCGTGCTCGCTGCGTCCCGCTTCTCGTACGCCTCGGCGGCGTCCCGCACCGCCTCCGGTACGGCGGCGAATTCGTTGAACGGCCGCGTCCGCTCGATCTGTACGTCGTCGCCGTGTTTCGCCCGAAGACGGAGCGCCAGAAAGGCCCCCAGCTCCGTCTCCTCGAACAGTGCCGCTCGGCCGAACTCCCGGACAACCGCCGACCCGTGCGTTCGACGGACGTTTCTGAGCGTCGTTCGGGCACTCCGCGAGTACGTGACGACGAGTAGCAACGCCTCGCCATCTTCGTAGCGATCACCTAACCCTGTCGGTATCGGCAGCCTACTCCACTCGCTCGATCGTAAACGCCTCCGGGACGTCTGTCGCGTGTTCGGCGATCCGATCCCTGGCCTCGGCGCGCGACGACGCCACCACGACGACGTCTTCGACGGCCCCGTCGCCGCGGCCGACGTACGCCGCTAATCCCGTTTCGTCACTAAATTCGGTCGCGTACGTCCGCAGCGCCGCTAGGACGCGCTCCTCGGTCGCTGCGAGGTCGGCCTCGCCCGCCTCGAACTCACGGAGCGCCTGTTCGACGTTTCGGATCGCGGAGATGCGGTCCATCACACCACCTTGTACTGATCCGTCTTCGGGCTGTACAGGTCGCCTTTCCGCCGCAGCTGCTCGATCTGATCCATCACTTTCGACTCCTCGATGCCCTCCGCCTCGGCGCGTTCGACGATGGCCTCCAGCGGCGCGCCCGCCTCCTTCTCGTACTCGGCGTCGACCGTCTCGATCACGTCTTTGATGCTCTTGATGCGGTCGCGCTGGCTCTTCGAGGTGCCCGTCTCGATCACGTCGGCGTCGAACTCGCCGGTTTCGGGGTCGACGCCGATATCCTGGAGGCAGGAACGGACGATCTCGATGACCCGGTCGGCGTCCGCGCGCTCGACGGTGTCGGAGAGGCGTACCCGCGCGCTCGCCTCCGCCAGCCGCACCAGCGCCTCTAGCTTTCGTGCCGTCACCGGCACCGGCGCGTCCTCGTCGGCCCCTTTCGCGCGCAAATCGACGTAGAAGTCCCGAATCGCCGCCTTCGCTTCGTCGGTCATCGTCGGGAAACAGGTGCGCTTGGCGTAGGCGATGTACTTCCGCAGGAGGTCGGGGTCGATTTCGGGGTCGACCGTGTCGGTGACCGAGGCCACTTCCTCGGCGGTGTGATTCGGGTTCGCCACCTTCGTCCGCTGGGTTTCGAGTTCGCCGGCGTAGTTGGTCCGCAGGATGTGCTCCGCGAGGGCGGCGTCCTTGTCCGGGTCGGGTTGGTCCGTCACGGTAAAGATCAGGTCGAACCGCGAGATCAAGGCCGGTTCGAGATCGATCTGTTCGCCGATGGGTTCGTACTGGTCGAAGCGGCCGTACTTCGGGTTGGCGGCGCCCAGCAGGGAACAGCGGGATTTGAGGGTGGCGTTTATTCCAGCCTTACTTATACTAATACTTTGTTGTTCCAATGCTTGGTGCATTGCCGAACGGTCTTCGGAATTATGCACGACCATCCCGTTGGCGACGAAGTTGTGGGTGCCGTCGACGGTGAGGTCGTACACGTGAGGCGGTTTCTTTCGCTCGCCGACCTCTTGGATGATATTCCGTAATTCCTGTTTCACATCCCCGATTTTATCGAGCGTCACAGCTCGTACGTCGTCGAATCGAGCCGTGTTGACGACGTTTCGAGTCCAGCGCGAGAGGGTCGATGCGTCGACATCGAGGCCGTCGGCAATCGTATCCAACGAGACGTCGTACCGTTCCGCGAGCTCTCGAATCTCGTTCCAAGTCTCCGGGTCGGGCTCGTCGGTGAGGAGTTGGCGGGTGCGTTCGACCGCCTCCGTCTCGTCGCACCCGAGTCTGTCGGCCAGTTCGTGTTCGAGTTGCTCGACCCGGTCGTCGTCCGCGTCCGCGACTGTGGACCTCACGTCCGAGACGCGGCGCCACTTCACGTCGCCGCTAACAAGTTCGCGAAGCGGGGAGAGATCGGTCTGCGCAACATCGGTTAAGATGGCCCGCAGATTGGTGGAGATCGTCGATCGGAGCGATGAATCTTGCCCCCAGTTGCGGGAGATTTCCTGCTGAGTAACCCCGTTCTCCATCGAGGCCAGTTCCGTCTGAGAGACATGGTACCGTTCCCGCAGTTCTTCGAGTGTCTCCCAACCTGTTGCTGGAGTCAGTTCGGCCAGATCGGCCGAGGCCATCTCTCGGCGCTGTTCGAAGGCATCGAAGATCTCCCGACCCAGCCGTAGCGACACGTTCGCATCGCCGTTCTCGAAGTTGCAGTACGTCGTGTCTCCAATCCCGCACTCGCTCTGATACAGCCGGAGGGCTTCGCGTAGTTCCGCGAGTAAATCGCCACACTCCGGGATCACGTCCAGTATTGTCCGGTCACCGCTGACGTTCTCTCGGACCGTCTCCAGTGACGATGCCTTCCTGTCGAGAACGAACCCGATGTGTTGCTCGAACGCACGGATCGAGTCGGCGGAGGTGATGGCAAGGACGTGGAGATTACGACGGCCATCGCGTTCCCGTGTCTGCAGTTGACTCGAAATTCCGAACTCCAACAGGAGATGTTTCGTTCCGAGGAGGAGTTCGTAACTCGCAGAGGCTATCCGTACGTTCCCTGTCTGCGTATCGACGGTCCCTTCGCTGTCAGCCAGTGCCCGAACGAACGCCGCCTTGGCAGTTTTCGACGCGTTCGAGAGCCCCTCTGGGAATGATTTTTGATCGTACGTTCGCAGGTTCATCCCCGCTTCGAGAACGGCGTCAGCGTAGTCCCGTCCGGACAACCGAACGGTTTCGACACCGTCGGCACGCTGTTCGCTGGGTGCCCTGATCGGCTCCGCATCGAACGCCTTTCGACACGCTCGCTCGAAATCGGCCAGTAGTTCCTCCTCGGCGTTCGTGAATCTGATTCCGTAGCTTCCGTGTTCGCGGTCGTAGAACACGTTTCCGTCGCCCGAAAGGTAGCCCAATATCGAACTGAAGCCAGGGGACAGTCCATCGCCCTCCCCGTCCGTCGGCGCCGTCTGGGGGCCTCCGGGCTCGACGGCCATGCTCCCACCGTCCGTCGCCGACTGTGGCACCGCTCGCGGCACGTACACCCAATCGCCCGACGACAGGTCACTGGCCGCTCGCTCCACCCGCTCCCCGTCTTCGAAGACAAAAAATGGGTGATCGTCGGTGGCCGTGAGTCGCTCGCCAGTCTCCAGTCGGACGTCGGTGAGGTCCGTCGGCGCCTCGTACTCGTGCACTGCCGTCACGGGCCGTGAGACGATCCGACCGTCGTCGGTCATCGTCCATGCGTCGACGTCGGCGTCTCTAATCGTCCGCCCGTTGTCGAGTTCTTCGACCGTTCCCGTTTCCGCGGCGTCGCGTGCGAGTTCCTCGATTCGACGGATCGACCCGTCGGCGAGGTGGACGAGCGTCTCGCCGGTCACACATCGCATCTTGTCGAGTTCGTCCACGGCCGCGATCCCCTGATCGGCCAGCACGAGCGCCCCGGCCTCCAGACTCCACTGCTGGCCTTCGCCGAAATCGTCGCGAACGGCGGCGGCCGTGTTGTGCGTAACGATGCCATTGCCGATGAAGTTGTTCGTCTCGGGGACAGTGAGATCGAACAGCTCTTTCTCTCCCGTATCGACAGCGCTGACGACTTCGTCCCACACGAGACTCGCGTCGACGGCCTCACGGACAGCCGACTCGACGGGTCCGAGGTCACGCTCCTTGAGCATCGCGCGTGCCCGTTTTCGGCTCGGATTGTCGCCACGATAGATATTCTGGTAGTATGCGCCGGCCGGTCCGGTGGTGGCCGCAAGCGCTCCCCCAACCGGCAGCCGTTCACCTCGTCGGGTTGCGTCGCCAACGATGCCGTCGAGGGCCGCGCTCTTTGCCGTCGATTCGAAGCCGATCCGTTCGGCGAAGATATCGATATTTTGCCCGTACATCGCCATATGCGTCTGTACGGCCTTCGATTCGATTTCGTAGCCACCCTCCAGTTCGTACGTTCCACGTCGATCGCGCTCGCGACGACGCGCTCGAATGCCGTACGTCTCCAGCATCAACTGGACCTGGCGAGCGAACTCGTCGCTGATCGTCGAGAACTGAATACTCGATCCGCCATCGTCGCGGGCGGAGACCGATCCATCCGCGTCGAACAGGCCACGGAGGAATGCGTCGGCGTGTTCGGCCGTCGTCAGCCGCGGATCGAGACTGAGGCCGTCTTTCGGGCTTTCCATCCCGAGATACTGGAAGAAGCGAGCGATTGTCGCGCTGTGAATACGAATACAGGGAACACGTTCGTCCTGTCGCTCGACTTCGACCGATTTGTCGAACGTCTTCTCGACGATCGATGCGGCTTTTCGAAGTAGCTTCTCATCGCTGTTGGAGAGGCGAACGTGCCCACGATTTTCGCCACGACGAGATAGCATGATGTCCCCGTCGCCGAAAACGAGACCGATGAGATACATGAGATCTTCATCGAACGACTCTGGAATGGTGATACTATTCCCGTGACCAAGCATCGACCGCGCTACGCCGACATCCGAACGGTCGACGTCGATAGCGTCGAGTATGCGATCGAGCCGTGAGAGCGGCAGGTGTCGGTTCGACAGCGAATCGTAGATGAAATCTTCGGTGAGGTCCAGTTCTGCGGCCGCGTTCCGAAGGGTACCGAACTGCTCACGCAGGCGCCGTCGAAGGACGGTGATCGATTCCTCATCTGGCTTCAGTTTCTCCGCCGAGAACTCGAAGAACGCCCGTGGTGACGGCGTCGAGCGTTCAGGATCTTCGTATTTCGGGACGGCCACGAAATCGCCGGCCTCGATTTCCGATATTTCGCGCCACTCGATGCCATCGTCGCCACAGACTAAGACCGGCGTATTCGTCGACGTTTCCAGTTCCTTCCCGTGAGCTGTCTCGACCCGTCGACACTCTTTTTTCGGCATTCGCCAGACGTAGGAACTGGTCTGTTGGGTCATCTCACCGCTCGTCCGGTCGAACGTGTAAAGATCGTATTCGGCTGGTTCGGACGTTTCCGTAGTAACTGATTCGGAGAGGTGTGGCTTGACTAGTTCACGAACCGGTTCGAACCCGCTTGCCGTATGGATTAGCGTATCGCCCGTCACACAGAGCCCGGCAGACGACGATCCCTTCCCCGACGTGTAGACGGATCGGGGAGCGATATTGCGAATGTAAGACAAGAGCTGGGAGTTGTGTGAAACGACGCCGTTGCCGAGGTACGTGTGCGTACCGGCGACTTCGAGGTCGTACACCCAGTCGTAGTCGGGAGTGGTGGTTTCGATCGACTCGATACGGTCCCAGCGGATGCCGCCGTGCCCACCCGCTCCGTCGACGGTCGTCGATCCACCGTCCGGAACGACGGAAGTCGGCATTGTCGATTCCCCCGCTCCGCCGTTGGTCACACCACCTGCACGAGTTGCGATCCGATCACCGACTGCGAGTTCGTCGGCTCTGGTCGCATCCATGTACCCGCTATCCTGAACGAACAGCGGGTGTGAGGGCGTTACTTCCACCTCTCGACCGGATTCGGTGCGAACCCGGTACATCCGATCGGGCGCGTCCCGCTTCCACACCTTCGTCGCTTGTCCGACGGTGATGCTCCCGTCGGCGGTAACCGTCTGGACGGGGAAACCGACCGGCTGATACACCCCGTCGTCGACTGCCACAGGATTTTCCAGCCGAGATTCGACGAGTTCGCCGAGCATTCGCTCCGTCCCGTCTCCGAGGACGACTTTGGTATCAAATTTTTGGCATTTACCGGTACCCGGATCACCGATAAGAAGCATATGCAGATCCCCCCGAATCCGCGACCCGTCGGGCAGGTGTTTGGTGACCCCCGAGAACAACTGGAGGATCATCGCGAGTTTCTCCTCGTCGTAGCCGTAGATGGAGGGAGCGACGGAGGCGACCATCTCGTCGTAGATGTCGGGGTGGTTGGAGAGTTCGATGATCTCGCGTTTGTCCGCCTCGTCGATCTCCATGTCCTCGAACTGTTCGTCCTCGATTTCGACGCTCACGCCGTCCATGTAGAGGTCGAACAGTTGGGATTTCTCGTTGCCCTCGGTCACCTGATCGATGTGGAGGACGCCCGTGACGGTGACGTGGTCGCCGGCGGTCACCTTGCCGGTGATGTCGTCCTCGATGTCGATGTCGATGCTCTGGGGCGTCTCGCCGCCGCGTAGTCCCTCCGGCGACTCCTGGACCCGGAGCTTCTGGGAGTCGACGAACTCGCTCTGGTCGTAGTTGACGCGGAACGGTCCCTGTCGCTCACAGCCCTGACACTCGTGGGGTTCCTGAAAGCTCCCGTCGGACTGGGGGATATACGTCATGGTGCCACAGCGCTGGCATTCGAAGGCCGCCTCGGTGATCTTCGGGCGTACGTCGGTGGCCTTGCGGACGATGCCCGAGACGGCGATCATCCGCCCAACGTGATTGTCGTGGACGCGGATCGACCGGATGTCGACGGTGTCGGGCAGGTTCCGCAGGCGGACGTGGGCCTGCCCGAGCGACACGTCGGCGGGCAGGTCGTACATCCGGAGGGCTTCCTCCGCGAAGTCGCTGATCTGATCGGGCTGGGAGAGATAGTCGTCCGCGAGATCCTGATCGAACCGATAGAGGTCGTCGTAATCGACGTGGAGGGAGCGTTGCTCGTTGGGGTACCGCTGTGCGAGTCGGCTGATCGCGTCGCGGTAGTAGTTCCGGTAGAACCGGACGAACCGATCGACCAGTTCCTGATTCGGCGACGACTGCGCCATTGAGCCTCCCTTACGCGGGATGCCCTAAGAGTCTTCGCTACCGTGGCCCGCCCGGAGTCGACGGGTCGGCGTCGACGCTTTTGCCCGCGTTCGGGGGGCGACCGGCTTCACCCGCCCGGCGCCGCTACAGCGACACGTTCGTCTCGATGTCCTCCGTCGCCTCCCGCAGACCGTCCTCCCGGGAGTCGCTGGCGAGGCGGCCGGACAGGTCGGCGTCCGTCAGCAGTTCGGCGAAGGCGTCGCGGAAGCGGTCGTTGGCGCGGACGGCTCGCTTCCGACTCGCCTCGACGCCCGGCGTGTCGTCGTCGTCCTCGCGGACGAGGTGGCAGTCGAGGCGTGCCCGCAGCACCGTCTCCCGGTCGACGCCGATCGCCTCGGCCAGCGCGTCGTCGTCGTCGCCCGCGTAGAACCCCCGGATCAACCGGACGTACCCCGCCGGTTCGAGGGCCGTCTCGAAGTCGTAGCGCTCGCGCATGGTCACGACCAGGTCGTGTAGCCGCCCGTCGACTACCTCGGGGTCGTCGACGTCGACCAGTGAGCCGCGGCGCTCGGCCTGTCGTTCCGTCACCGTCCCCTCGCCGTCCGTCGCGTCGAGGAAAATGTCGCGTAGCTCCGCGGTCTTGTCGTCCATACTACGTGTAGACAGTCCGTTCCCGGGGAAAAACCCATCGGCGACGGGACCCGAGCCGGCCCTTCGTCAACCAATATGAACTAAGTAGTTTACGACACTGCCCCTCGGTATGTCGACGCCAACCGACTCCGTCGAACTGGTCGGCGACGAGGTGACGGGTAACGTCGCCCGCGCGGTGCTGTTCGCGGCGGCGACCAGCGCCACGGCTCCCGTGGACGTGGTCCACCCCCTCGCGCCGAACGTCCCGATCACGCTCCAGACGCTCTGGGTCTACCTCGCCGGCCTCGTCCTCGGACCCCTGTGGGCGGGCGTCGCGTTCACGCTCTACCTGCTCGCCGGCCTGATCGGGCTCCCGGTCTTCGCCGGCGGCAACGCCGGCCTCGGCGTCATCCTCGGCCCGACCGGCGGCTTCCTGATCGGCTTCCCCCTCGGTGCCATGGCCATCGGCGCCGTCGCGCACGGTCCCGACGGGCTGACCGCGCCGGGCGAGATTCCGGTCCCCCGCGTCGTGGCCGCGCTGATCGCGGGGTCGGCCGTCGTCTACGCCGCCGGCGCCGTCGGCTACGCCGTCGTCCAGGCCATCGGCCTCGTCGCCGCCGTCACCGCCGTCGTCCTCCCGTTCCTGCCGGTCGCCGGCCTGAAAGTCGCCGCGACGGTCGCCATCGTCCGGAGCGAGGGCTTGGTCGCCCGATGACGATCACGGTCGACGACTACACGTACCGCTACGGCGAGGAACCCGCCGTCGACCGTGTGTCCCTCACCGTCGCCGACGGCGAGTTCCTCGTCCTCGCCGGCCCCAACGGGAGCGGGAAGACGACGCTCGTCCGCGGGTTCAACGGCCTCCTGACGCCCGACGAGGGCGCCGTTCGCGTGAACGGCCACCCCGTCGCCGACGACCCCGTCGCCGCCCGTGCCGGCGTCGGCATGGTGTTTCAGGACCCTCGCGACGGCTTCGTCGCGGCGACGGTCGGTGCTGACGTGGCGTTCGGCCCCGAGAACCTCGGACTGGCCCGGGACGAAATCGACCGTCGCGTCGACGACGCCCTCGACGCCGTGCGGATGAGTGACCGAGGGGGGGAGCGTATCGACGAACTCTCCGGCGGCGAACGCGAACGCGTCGCCATCGCGGGCGCGCTGGCGATGGACCCCGATCACCTCGTCCTCGACGAGCCGTTCACCGGCCTCGACCTGCGCGCCCGGGAGTCGGTGCTGGATCGGTTGGCGGCCCTAGACGCCGACGGCGTCAGCGTCGTCGTCGTCACCCACGACCTCCGTGATCTGCACCCGCTCGCGGACCGGACGGTCGTGCTCTCGGACGGGTCGGTCGCCCTGGACGCCGCCGACCCGTCGCCCGCGGCGCTCCGCGAACTCGGCGTCCGCCCCCCATGATCACCTACGCCCCGGGCGATACGCCACTCCACCGCCTCGACCCCCGAACCAAACTGTTCGTTCAGGCCGCCGTCGCCGTCGCGGCCTTCGCGCACACGACGCCCCGGGGACTGCTCCTGCTCACCGCGTTCGTGCTCTGTGTCTGCTGGCTGGCGGCGACGCCCGTCCTCGCCAGCCTGCGCACCTACCGCGCCTTCCTCCCCTTCCTCGTCGCCGCTCCGGCCGTCGAGGGGGCGACCCTCGGCGCGCCGTGGTTCGTCCCCGCCGACGCCGTTACGCCCGCGTTGGCGAGCTATCGGGTGCTTCTCCTCCTGTTGGTCTCGACGGCGTACATCCGCACCACCCGAGTCCGCGAGTCGCGGGCGGCGATCCAGTGGCTCCTCCCCGGCCGCGCGGGCGTCGTCCTCGGCGCCGGCGTCGGGTTCGTCCTCCGCTTCCTTCCCCTCCTGCGCGACGACCTTGCCTCCATCCGGTCGGCGATGGACGCCCGCCTCGGGTCGGCACGGCCGCTCCGGGAACGCGTTCGCCTGATCGGTCTCACCGGCCTCCGGCGCGTGTTCGCCCGCGCCGACCGCTTCGCGCTCGCCCTCCAGGCCCGCTGTTTCGCGTGGAACCCGACGCTCCCACCGCTGACGGCGACGTGGCGGGACGCGCCGGCGACGCTGGTGGGTGTGGCGCTCGTGGCGTGGGCCGTGGCGTGACAACACTTAACCCCCATCTACGCTGCCCACTACGTATGCCCCTCCTCCAAACGGTCACGCGGGAGACGTTCTGGACCATCGGCCCCGTCGGCGAAGCCGCCTTCTACTACCTGGCGGCCGTCGCCATCCTCGTCTTCGGCTACGGCGTCTACGCCCGCATCACGGCGTACGCGTCGGCGCCGGCCGACCCGTTCGACCGCCTCGACGACCTGCCCGGCCGCGTCGCTCGCGCCATCCGCCTCCTGCTCTCCAACGAGGCGCAGTTCGACCGCGACGTCTACGCCGGCGTCATGCACACCTTCATCGTCTGGGGCTTTCTCACCCTCCTGATCGGGACGACGATCCTCGCGGTCGACATGGACATCTGGACCAAGCTGCTGGGTCGGGACTCGTTTTTCGTCGGCGACTTCTACCTCTCGTACTCGCTGGTGATGGACGCGATGGGGCTGCTGTTCGTCGTCGGCGTCGGCATGGCCATCTGGCGGCGCTACGGCGTCCGCGACCCGCGGCTGTGGGGGAAACACACGGATCTGGAAGACGACGCCTTCGTTCTCACGCTCTTCGCCCTCGGCGTCGGCGGCTACGTCGTCGAGGGCGTGCGTATCCTCGGCACCGGCTTCCCCGACTTCGAGACGGTGAGTTTCGTCGGCTACGCGCTGGCGCTCGCCGGGCGGACCGCGGGCATCTCGCCCGGCACGGCCGAGGCGGCGTACGCCGCCGTCTGGTGGAGTCACGCCCTCCTCGCGCTCGGGTTCGTCGCCCTCCTCCCCTACGCCAAACCCGTCCACATGCTCACGTCGATGGCGAACATCGTCACCCGCGACGAGAGGGCGGGCAAGCGACTCCCCGGCGTCCCCGCCGACCTGCCGCCGGCCGAGATCGGCACCGGCTCCGCCGACGATTTCACCTGGCGCGAACGCCTCGATCAGGACGCCTGCACCACCTGCGGTCGGTGTTCCTCCGTCTGTCCCGCCAACGAGGTGGGTCGCAATCTCGATCCGCGGAACGTGATCCTCGACCTGAAGGCCTACCGCGAGGCACGGACGGCCGGCGAGGCCGACGAGGTGCCCATCGTCGCCGACGGCGGCGAGAGCGTCATCGACGCCGAGTCGATGCACGCCTGTCTCTCCTGTATGGCCTGTATGGACGCCTGTCCGGTGGATATCGAACACGTCAAGCAGTTCACGGGGATGAACCGCCGGCTCACCGAGTCGGGCGGGATGGACCCTCACGTCCAGGACGCGATGATGAACGCCTTCCAGCAGGGCAACGTCTTCGGCGACCCCGCGCGCAAGCGCCCCGAGTGGACCGAGGCGCTCGACTTCGCGGTGCCCGACGCCCGGGACGAACCAGTGGATCTGCTCTGGTACGTCGGCGACTACCCCTCCTACGACGACCGGAACAAACGGGTCGCGCAGTCGCTCGCGCGCCTCTTCGAGGCCGCGGGCGTCTCCTACGGCATCCTCTACGAGGACGAACAGCACGACGGCAACGACGTGCGCCGCGTCGGCGAGGAGGGCCTCTACGAGATGCTCGTCGAGGACAACGCCGCCGCCTTCGCCGACGCGCAGTTCGACGAGATCGTCTGCACCGACCCGCACAGCTACAACACGTTCACCCACGAGTACCCCGAGATGGCCGACGACTTCGACTACCCCGTCTCTCACTACACGGAGGTGGTCGAACGCCTCGTGCGCGAGGGTCGCCTCGACGTACCCGCCACCCTCGACCGGACCGTCACGTACCACGACCCCTGTCATCTCGGGCGTATGAACGACGTCTACGAGGCGCCGCGCGAACTCGTGCGCGCGACGGGGGCGACGCTCGCGGAGATGCCGCGCAACCGCAACGACTCCTTCTGCTGTGGCGGGGGCGGGGGCGGCGTCTGGACCGAAGTCGAAGAGGAAATGAAGCCGAGCGAGGAGCGTCTCCGCGAGGCCGTCGAGGACACCGACGGCGACGTGGAGCAGTTCGTCGTCGCCTGCCCGATGTGTACGACGATGTTCGAGGACGGGCGGAAAACGGGCGGGTTCGAGGACGACGTGGAGATCGTCGACCTGACCGAACTGCTGGTGGACGCGGTAGCCGCGGCGGCTGGGGTCGCCGACCCGGGAGCACGGGCGGACGGCCGATCGGAGACCGCGGCGGACTGATCCCGAGCGGCCGGCCTCACAGCCCGATTCAAGACGGAACCGGCCAGTCCGCGAAGCTCCCGTCGACGAACGTCTCCCGCTGGTTGGCGGGATGCGTGCGCTGTGTCTTATGGATCGCCTCGGCGAGCGGTCGATCCCCGTTCAGCCGCGTGACGACCAGCGACCGCTTCCACGCCGCCGGCGTCCGCCGCCGCAGTCGGTCCCGCAGCGGCTCGACCAGCGCCGTGGCTCGCTTCCGTGCCAGGTCACACCGTGTCAGCCCGTCCAGCGCCGTCCCGAGGACGTCGTCGAGGCACCGGTCGAGGTCGTTCGTCGTCCGCCCGTCCGCGGTAGTCCACGTGACGTCGCCGTCGAGGCCGTCTCTCGCGGCCGCGTAGAAGTTCTCCCGAGCCCGCTCCCACGACAGATCGGCGACGGGGTGATCGGTGGCGGGAAGGGCCGTCATCGCCCCGGCGAAGGCGGCGAGAAACGCCACGGTGTCTCGGAGGGTCGGCTGGGCCGGTAGCGGTCTGAACTCGATCCGTGCGTTGGCCGTCGGCCCCGACCGCCGAGACGTGCGCCGACGAGTGCGACGGCCGCGAACGCGAGCATCGCGGCGAGCAGCCCGATCCCCGCGGTCCAGCCGGCGGCGTCGGCCAGCGTGCCGACGACGACGGGACCGAGCGCCGCGACGAGGATGTACGCCGTTCGCACCGCGCCGAACCCGACGCCGCACTCGGCGTCGGCGAGGGCGTCGACCGCGCGCGACTGGACGGGCGGTCCCCACGCCATCGCGACGCCGACGAGCGCCACGGCGGGCAGGGCAGCCGCGCGGGTCGTACCGAGAGCGAGCGCCGCGTAGCCGACGGCGCCGACGGCGAACAGTGCGCCGGTGACCGCGTCGCGGCCGAGGCGGTCGGAGAGCCAGCCGCTCACGGGCTGGAGCGCCGTGACCACGACGAAGTAGGCGCCGAAGAGCGCGCCCGCCGTCGACAGCGGGAGGCCGTGGGCTTCGACCAGGACCGTCGGGAGGAAAGACAGCGTCGCGAGCGCGGCGAACTCCCCGACGGTCGCCAACGCGGCCGCGGCGGCGACCGGCGGCCGGCTGAGGACGGCGGCGACTTGACGCGGGCGTACGGCCGTCCCGCCGTCGGTTCGCGCCACGGCGCGTGGCGCGGATGGTCCCCGACGGAGGAGGACACCGAGCAGGAGGGTCGTGACCACGGCGCCGCTCCCGAGGACGACCCGCCAGCCGAACCGAGCGCCGAGCAGCGTCGCCAGCGCGGGGGCGACGAGTCCCGCCGCCTGACTACCGACGCGGTGGATACCGATGACCCGTCCCACGTCCTCGAACCGCGCCGCGAGCAGCGCCGTCGCCGGGGTGTAGTAGAGACCGGCCCCCATCCCGAGTAGGAGCGCAACGGCGCCGAAGGCGAGAAGCGACGGCGCCGCGGCGAGCGCGAGCGCCGCGACGGCCGTACCGCCGAGCGCGGCGAGGACGACCCGCCGTTGACCGTACCGGTCGCCGGCGGCGCCGCTCGGCAGTTGCACACAGGCGTACACCAGCCACATCCCGGTGAGTATCGTCCCGACGGCACCCCGGGAGGCGCCGAACGCCCCACGGAGCGACGGCACGACGGGGCTGACGAGTAACTGCGCGAGCCGGACCGCGAAGTACGACCCCACACAGACCGACAGCGCGGCGTGGCGCTCGCTCCACCGCGCCGTCGAAATACGTGACATCATTTGACGCATATAGCACTCAATAGTAATATATATTAGGGGGATCGGACGCCAACCCCTAACCGACCGGGTGCCATGCGCGTCAACGACGCCGACGTGGACTGGACGACGACCGAACGCGGCGAGACGACGTTCCGGCGGAAGAAACTCGCGGCCGCGGCGGGCGGCGAGCGCCTCGGCTGTTCGCTGTACGAACGTCCGCCGGCGAAGAAGGCGTGGCCCTTCCACTACCACACCGGTAACGAGGAGGCGATTTACGTCCTCGCGGGGACGGGACGCCTCCGCACCCCGGACGGTGCCGATCCGCTTCACCCGGGCGACTACGCCGTCTTTCCGGTCGGCGAAGACGGCGGCCACCGCGTGGGCGACGAGCCGCTTCGCTACGTGGCGCTGTCGACGATGGACGAGCCGGACGTGACGGTTTATCCCGACTCGGACAAGGTCGACATCTACGCGGGGTCGGCGCCGGGGAGCGACGACGAACGGGTCGTGGAGGGCTACTACCGCCGCGACGACGACGTGGACTACTGGCTCGACGAGGCCTGACGGGCCGAGAGGGCGGCCCGAATCGCCTCGACCGACGTCCGGTCGCGCTCGGGGGCGTCGTACGTCGAGAGCGCCTCGCGCACCAGGTCGCGGTCGGTCGCGCCGAGGGCGGTACACGACTCGATCCGATCGAGGACGGTCAGGGCGCGGTCCGGCGTCTCACCGGCCGCGACGACCCGTTCGACGTGATCGAGTACCGCGGCGTGCAGCACCCACGCTTCCTCGCGGGACAGGTCGACGCCGCTCGGGCCGTGACAGGTGGTCGGGGACATGGCTGTTGGCTTCGGTCGTGTGTACGGGTACGAGACCTTTGTGGCTGTGCCCGCAGGGTGCCGCCCGCGCACGACCGCGTCACCTACTCCAACGCCGACAGCCCCGTCAGATCCTCGCCGAGGATCAGCGAGTGGATGTCGTGGGTCCCCTCGTAGGTGTACACCGTCTCCATGTTGGCGAGATGCCGCATCGGCGGATAGTCGGCCGTGATACCGTTCCCGCCCAGGAGTTCGCGGGCCATCCGCGACCCCTCGCGGGCCATCCGGACGTTGTTGCGCTTGGCCATCGACACCTGCTGGGGGCGCAGTTCACCCCGCTCTTTCAGGCCCGCGAGGCGGTGGGCTAGCAGCTGTGCCGTCGTCACCCGCGTCGCCAGCTCCGCGAGTTTCTCCTGTTGCAGTTGAAACCCGCCGATGGGCTTGCCGAACTGCTCCCGTTCGGTGGCGTACTCCCGGGCCGTCTCGAAACAGTCGCGTGCGGCGCCGACGGCGCCCCACGCGATGCCGTAACGCGCCTGCGTGAGGCAGGAGAGCGGGCCCTTCATCCCCCGTACGTCGAGGACGTTCCCCGCGGGCACCCACGCGTCCGAGAGGCTGATCTCGCCCGTGATGGAGGCGCGGAGGGAGAGCTTCTCGTCGATTTTCTGCGTCCGCACGCCGTCGCGCCCCGTCTCGACGAGGAAGCCCCGTACCGGGTCGTGGGGTCGCTCCGGTCCCGCGCCCACACCACCGCCACGTCCGCGATGGGTGCGTTCGTGATCCACGTTTTCGACCCCGTGAGCCGGTAGCCGTCGCCGTCCCGCTCCGCCCGCGTCGCCATCGACGACGGGTCCGAGCCGTGTTCGGGCTCCGTGAGACCGAAACAGCCCACTGCCGACCCCGTCGCCAACTCGGGGAGCCACCGCTCACGCTGGTCTTCGGTGCCGAACCGGTGGATGGGGTACATCACCAGCGCCCCCTGGACGCTCGCCATCGACCGCACCCCCGAGTCGCCCGCTTCGAGTTCCTGGATCAGGAGGCCGTACGCCCGCTCGCTCACGTTCGGCAGGCCGTAGCCGTCGAGGCTGGGACCGTAGAAGCCCAACTCGCCCATCTCCGGGATCAGGTCGGTGGGGAAGGTGCCGTCGAGGAAATGCTCGCCGATGTCCGGCCGCACCTGTTCGTCGACGAACCGACGGGCGGTGTCGCGGATCAGCCGCGCCTCCTCGCCGAGGTCGGCCCCCAGGCCGACGTAACCGAGCATGGCCGGAATCGGGGCGGGTCGGCCACATGCCCTCGCTCCCGTCAGATGAACTCCCGCACCTCGGAGTACCACATGTCGTGGTGGTCGACGGCGCCGATCCGCTCGGCGATGTCGACGGCGAGGGCGTGCCAGCACCGCTGGGTCGGATCGGCGGGATCGAGGTTGTACTCGGCGTCCTTGCAGGGACAGCCGCCGTTCTCGATGATGTACTCCTCGTCGTGGCCGACGACGACGGTGAAGTCGCGGTACTCTTTCACCCGCTCCTCGGAGACGGCCTCGATGGCCCGACTCCCGCGGTCGCCGTGGGTCGCGAGGATGGCGTCGACGATGGGACCTGATAGCTCTCCGGCCGCCGAGAGCGCTTCGCGCCAGTCCTCGACCTCGCTCACGACGCGAACCGTTGGGCTTCGCCGTCTAAAGCGGTTCGGTCGGTCGGACGGTCGTGCGACGCGTGTCCGTCGTCCGTCACGCCGAACCGCGGCGCTTTTCGGCGCTCATCGTCCACTCCACCCATGCGCGTCACCGAGGGGGGGATCGAGTTCGCAGTCGAGGACGCTCGCGACGGCGCGAGCCAGGGTCGCGGCGAGGGCGTCTTCTACAACCCAACACAGGAACTGAACCGGGACGTAACCGTCGCCGTCCTCCGTGCCTATCGCGGGCGCGAACCCCGCGCCGAGACGTATCTGGACGCGATGACCGCGAGCGGCGTCCGCGCCTGCCGCGCCGCGAACGAGGGTTGGAACGTGACCGCGCTCGACACCGATCCCGACGCCGTCGCCCTCGCCCGCGAGAACGCCGACCGCAACGGATTCGCCGTCGACGTGATCGAACGCGACGCCAACGTCCACATGCACGACTCGACGGCGGACGTGATCGACCTCGACCCCTTCGGGACGCCGATCCCCTTCGCCGACGCCGCGCTCTCGAACGCCCGCGACTTGGTCTGTGTCACCGCCACCGACACCGCGCCGCTCTGTGGCGCCCACTTCGAGAGCGGCGTCCGCTCCTACGGCACGGTGCCCCGGAACACCGACTACCACCCCGAGATGGGGCTTCGGGTCTTGCTCTCCGCCCTCGTCCGCACCGCCGCCCGCTACGACACCGCGGCCCGACCCGTCTGCTCGCACGTCTCCCGACACTACGCCCGCACCTACCTCGAACTCGACGGCCGGGCGACGAAGGCCGACGAGTGCATCGACGAACTCGGCTACGTCCACCACTGCGAGGACTGCCTGACCCGCGACCACGAGTTCGGCCTGATCGCCCACCCGCCCGACGACTGCCCGGCCTGCGGCGGGAATCGCGTCGTCACCGCTGGCCCCCTCTGGCTGGGCGCGGTCCGTGACCGCGAGTTCGTCGCCGCCGTCCGCGAGAGCGTCGACGACGGGATGGGGGAGGCGGCCCGCGCTCGCCGGACCCTGGATCGGCTGGAGGCGGAACTCGACGAACCCACCCACTACGATCAGCATCGCCTCTGCAAGGAGTGGACTCGGTCCGCGCCCGCGATGGACGACTTCCTCGCGGACCTGCGGGCGGCCGGATTCGAGGCCTCGCGCGCCCACTACCACGGGACGGCGTTCAAGACGAACGCGTCGGT
>ERZ1034488.152-NODE-152-length-17280-cov-5.773817_pt1 | contig 17280 bp, 16 predicted proteins | sample MGYA00520646_ERZ1034488 | MGnify/ENA primary metagenome ERZ1034488 (study PRJEB33760, sample SAMEA4777686) | hypersaline lake metagenome | biome: hypersaline environment; feature: brines | place: Spain | collected 2012-08 | depth 0 m ...
GGTTGAGCGGGAGTCCACTGACAAGCCCACCCCTTCAGGGGTGGGTAGCTGACGCTCTGGTCCTGTGATTATCGCCGCTTCGGCGGTCAGTCCAATTCGCCCCCCAGAATATAAGTAGTGAGGTATCAATACTGGTACTTGTATGACGGACTCACCTCGGGGAGGTGAACGCGACACCGCCGAGACGACTGGGGTGTCGCAGCGTGACAGGTTGGTCGGCGCGGAGCGCGGGCAGGTGGGTATCGGAACGCTGATCGTGTTCATCGCGATGGTGTTGGTCGCTGCGATTGCTGCCGGCGTACTGTTGAACACGGCCGGCTTCCTCCAGTCACAGGCTCAACAGACCGGCGAGGAGAGCACGGATCAGGTGACGAACCAGCTGCAGGTGGTGAGCAAGACGGGGGTGGTGACGGGCAGCGCTGGCGGCTCCGAGGAGAGTGTACTCGAACTCACGCTGGGTGACGGTGACGAGTCGAACACGCTCGTTGGGAAGACAGACATCGATTTTACCACTGCTGGTAACGATGACGAGCTCTCCGACGGCGAGACAACGATCACACTCCCTGATTCGTCGACAGTGCCAGTTACCTTTACCCCACTCAACGAGTCGGCGTTCCGCGTCGTGAGCGACGGGGAGTCGTTCGTCGTCGATCAGAATAACGGGGAGTCACTCCAGTTCACAGGGGGTGCTGCTGACGAGGGGACGGATCTGACTTTCCCAGATGGTCAGGGAGGAACCGAGACCACGACGTTCGGTGACAACGGTTTCGGGTCCCTTACGACTCTCCAGACACAGACAGTCGAACGGAAGACCGCAGAACTGAGCCTGAGTGGCTCGACGGCGTCGGTCGAAGTGTTGGACGGTGGGACGGTCACCGTCGATCCACTAGGTGAATCTTCTATCTCCGTTCAGAACGGTGATAACTCTGGAACCGGGTTCGAGGTGGACGCCGACGGTGAACCGTTCGAACTCGAAGTAGACGTTCTCTCCCCCGACGAGGATCTATCCGCCGGAACCCAGGATGTCGAGTTGACTGGTCCGGACGGAAACTCTGTTACTGTCGATGTCGACAGTGACGCGATCTTCTTCGAAGAGTCCCTCTCGGGTAATAGCGACGCCGATGTCATTATCCGAAATAATCAGGAGTCCGTCTCGATCACTGGAGGTTTCGATGGAGGAGCCAGTGGGCAGTCTCTGAGTTTCACGACAGCAGAAACCGAACAACGGTCTACGGTGACAACCCTACAATTAGTCGTCACTCGTGGTCCGGGTGCAGACAACATCGACATGAGCCAGACGATCATCTCGTACACCGCGCCCGACGGGGGCTTTGTCACCACGTTCAGCGAGAGTCGCTCGCTCGAGGACCAGACGTTCACAATCAACGCAGTCGAGGACCCCGACGACACTGCTCCTGTGTTGTCGTCGGGTGACTACTTCGAACTCATCCTCAACCCCGGAACGTTGGAACCTGGGGCAACCGTCGAGATGAAGATCACGACAGTGTCCGGTGCGACCAAACAGGTCGTAATTCGGATTCCGAGTCTGCTTGACACCCGCGACGCCGTCTCGTTGTAGCTGACGGCGACGTGTTTTTCTCCCTCACGGTCCCCAACAGTAGACAGATGATCACACACCCGGTCTCGTCTCTCGTCTCGCGTCCTCACGCGTGGGGTGGCCGTGGGTGAACCTCCGGAAACTCCTCCGGGTGGCTCGCTGGGAGATCAGCAACACCGCGGGGACCCTCGACCGTCGGAGCGTGTTGCTCGGAGTCGCCGCGCTCGCGCTTGTCGGGAGCACGGCTGTCGCTGGGGTCGCCGGCGTCGGAACGACACCCAACGACGGACTCTACCGGGTTGGCGTCACAGAGTCGAGTCCCTTTCACACGCCGGTCGACCGCGCGACTGAACTAGAGCCCGTGTCGCCCTCTGACGACCGCGCGACCCTCCGTGTCGTCGACACGGACCCGACCGACCGGAGCGCGCGGGTTGTCCCGCCACAGACACAGAAGGCGCAGGCCGCCTTGTCGGCGTTCGGCGACGCGGTTCGCCGTCACAACACACAGTTGATGAATCGAGAAGCGAACCAGAGCGCGGCGTTTCCGGTGCGTGTCACCGTCCAGTACGTCGTCCAGTCTGACACCGGCGTCTCGGTCGACACCGGCGGCGATGGGGACGACGACTCCAACAACCCCAGCGACGGGGCTACCACCGACGCGGCGACACCAGCCGACGATACGGTGTCGGTCGGCACGGCGACACCTGCCGTGACACAGAGCGGTGACAGGACAACCGCCGACGGTCAGACCGGCGGCGACGACCAGACACCGAGGCGGACGACGACCGCCGCCGAGGGAGGCGGACTGTTCGGCGACGGTGACGACGGTGCGGGGTCGTTGTTCACCGGGCAGGCAACGGGTTCACCCGCCGAAATCGCACCGCCGTTCCCGTTCGGGTCGTTGATACTGGCGTTTCTGTTTCTCGTCCCGATGAACTTCATCGTCCAGGCGTACGGCTCGACGATCCTCAACGAACGGATCGACCGGCGCGGCGAGCTGTTGTTGGTCGCGCCACTGTCGGCGTTAGACATCGTCGCAGGAAAGACACTCCCGTACCTCGCAGCACTCGGCGTGACGACCGTCGGCGTCACACTCGCCGTCGACGGCGGAGTGCTCTCCGTGTTGGCGGTGTTTCCCGTCGCGTTGGTGTATCTGGGCGCGACGTTCTTGGGGGCGATGTTCGCCCGGTCGTTCAAGGAACTCACGTTCGTGACAGTGACGATCACCGTGTTCGTGACGACGTACGTGTTCGTCCCGGCGATCTTCACGACCATCATCCCCGTGGCGTTGATCTCACCGCTGACACTCGTCGTTAGGGATCTCCAGACCGGCGGCGTGGCGACGACACTCGGGGAGTATCTCTTCTCGACGGGGCCGTTCTACGTCGCGTCGGGAATGTTGTTTCTCCTCGGGGCTGGGATCTACCGCGAGGAGGATATGTTCACACAGCGACGCGTGCCCGCGAAGCTTCTCGACGCGCTCGATGCACAACTCTCTGGACGACTCTCTGTGTTGTTGTTGTCTGCGGCACTGATCCCGTTCGTGTTCGTCGCGGAACTGCTCGGGATCGCGGTGCTCGTTACGTTTCCCGAGGAGCTGACGATCCCAGTGTTGTTGCTCCAAGTAGCGGTCGTCGAGGAGGTCGCCAAGAGTCTCCCGTTGTACGCTGCGTTCCAACGCGACCGGTTCGAACGGAGTTACGCTGCCGCCGTTGTTCTCGGTGTGCTCTCCGGTGTCGGGTTCTTCCTCGGAGAGAAGGCGACGGCGATCGCACAGGTGGTCGGGCTCGACAACCTCCCGCTCGGGGAGGCGGCACTCGCGCCGGCGGGGCTGGGGCCAGCGACGACGCTTGGACTCCTCGCGGCACCGCTGGCACTCCACGTGACTGCGTCGGCTGTCGCCGCGATTGGTGCGACACGAACGTGGCGTCAGTACCTCCTGACGCTGGGGCTGGCGATCGGGCTCCACTTCGCGTACGACATCGCCGTGGTGGTGGTGTTGCTTGAGTAACTTCGAGTTCCTCCGGCGTGGCGCACGCCGGGTCGTCGCCGGACGTGAGATTCGCTCGTTGCTCAGCGAGAAGACGATCGTGTTGGCGATCGTGATCCAGTTGTTCGTCGCCGGCTTCTCGTCGTTCCTTGTCGTCGGACTGGTGTCGTTGTACAGCCCCGACGACAGCCAGGCCGGCCTTGTCGATACGGCCGTCGCGGGCGACGACACCGACGACCTGACACGGGCGGTCCAACAGACCCCCGGTCTCGGCGTCCAGCAGTACACCAGCCGGGAGGCCGCCCGCGGTGCCTTCGAACGCGACGAGGTGGACGCCGCGTTGCTGGCGGCTGGCGGCGACGAGGGCCGGATCGCGGTCACGGTGTTGGTCCCGGACTCGAACATCCAGACCACACTCGTCGTCACCCAGGTCCGGACGGCACTGCGGACCTACGAACAGACAGAACGGGCACAACGCGGCGACCAACTCACGCGGGCGACGTTGGACCCGCCGCCACGGAGCGCGTCGAACAACTACTTCGGCTTCACCTACACCGTGTTGGTGCCGTTGTTGTTGTTCCTCCCCGTGTTCATCGGTGGGTCGATCACCGTCGACTCGCTGACCGAGGAGATCGACCGCGGGACACTGGAGCTGCTCCGCGTTGCCCCGGTTACGCTGACGGAGATCGTCGAGGGGAAACTGCTCGCGGCGGCCGCGATCACACCCATCCAGGCGGTGGTGTGGATGACTCTGTTGGAGTTCAACGGAACGCCGATTGCGAACCTCCCGTGGCTCGTCTTGTTGGTCGCCGGCGCGACGGTGGTGGTGATCGTCCTCGGGGTGACACTCGCAATCGCAACACCGGACCGGCGGGTCGCACAGACACTGTACTCGCTGCTCACGCTCGGGTTGTTCGGGATGACCGCGTTGTCACCGTTGTCGCCGATCAACGCCGCGGCGCGGCTCGCAATCGACACGCCGTCGCCGGCGTCGTACGTGACGAGCGTAGCTGCCGCCGTCGTCGCCGTCGTGTTGCTCGTCGGCGTCCGTAGCGTCGTTCCGTGGGAACGTGTGTTAGGTGAGTGACCAGGGATGCAGCCGACACCACGGACGCGGGCCGCCGCCGGCACCGCCGCGTTGTGTCTCGTCGCCGGCGGGCTGGTCGCGCTCACTGGTCTCTCAGGACAGACAACAGCGTGGTTCGTTCTCCAGCATCGTGACCCCACCGTCCACACGCTGTGGACGACCCACTACGTCCACGCCAACCACACCCACGCGACGACGAACGCGCTCGGCCTGTTGGTCGTCGCGCTTCCGGGGCTGGCGGTCGCACACCGACACGAGCAGGTCCAACAGTACTGGACGGCAGTCGTCGGCGTCGGCGTGGTCTCCCCGCTCCCGTTGTCCGTGACGACACTGCTGTGGTACCGGCACCTCAGTGACGTGCGTGTGTCGAGTTCACTGGGCGCGTCGGGACTCGTCGGCGGCGTCGCCGGGGTGACACTCGTCGTCGCGACACTGGCGTTGTGGCGATCTCGGAAACCGTTCGTGTTCGCCCCGACGGCCGGGCTGGCTGTCGGCGTCGTGTGCGGGGCTGCCGACATCGCGGCAGTGAGCGTCGCCGCCGTCGCTGTTGTTGTCGCAGTCGTCGTTGTCGGTTTGCGTGTCACAGAGCGGCTGCCGGCAGACCGACTCGCAGAGACGGTCTCGCTCCGACGGACCGGGCGTCTCGTGGCACACACCGCACCGCTCCCGGTCGCGGTCGCGGCGTTGGCGACCGTCGGGTGTGCGCTGGCGCCGGCCGTCGACACGCCCGTCGTCTCCGGTGGTGTCGCACACGGCGTGGGGTTCAGTCTCGGGGTCGCCTGGACGGCAGTCGTCGTGGCTGTCCTCCCCCGGCTGGAAACACGCCGAGATGACGCCCCCACGACATCCGCCACCGAACAGGAAGCGTCGTCGGCCGCCGGTGTGGTCCGTCTGCCGGTGCCGACAGGCTCCCGCCGAGGTGACTGGCTCCGGCAGCGCCGCACCACCCAGTGGCCGTCTCACCACGACACGGGGTGGTCGTGGTGGCGACGACCACGCGTCTCTGTCGGCTGTGTTCACACTGGCGCGTCGCAACACAGACCGGAGTGCGCGTTACCGCCCAGCATGGCTACTAAGACGCCCATTATCAGTTCTAATTCTGCGGACACAGCCTATTTACGTACCCCAGTCACAGGTGTGACCGTCGAGCACCTCCGGGTGCTTGCCAGAACAAACGATGATCCGCGACACACTCCGCGAACGGATCGACGGTATAACCGACCGGCTCCCCAGCACGGAGCGTGGTCAGGTAGGTATCGGAACGCTAATCGTCTTCATCGCGATGGTGCTCGTCGCCGCCATCGCGGCTGGGGTGCTTATCAACACGGCGGGCTTCCTGCAGTCGAAGTCCCAACAGACCGGTGAGGAGTCCAGCGCGCAGGTGACGAACCAGCTGCAAGTCGTGAGTAAGACCGGGGTGGTTGCAACCGGCGGTGGTGGTGAGAACAGCGTCAATCGACTCGTCATTAACGATCAGAGCCAGGCTGCTGCTGCCGTTGTTGGAACTGCAGCAACGGCCAGCGGTGGCACTGACTTTTCGTCCGGGAGTCCTGATAACAGCTTGACTGTAGTTGACAGTGGAGGCACTCAAGTATCGGGTGCAAACACAATCGATGACAGCGCTGCTGTGCTTGAGTTCGAAGTTGTGAATACCTCTGCTTTCACAGTCACCAACACTAATGCAGATCCGAACACAGTGTTAACCGTAGACCTGTCAGAGGGTCAGTCGTTGAGCGGCGCTAACGACGTTACAATTTCTGGCGGGTCGCTTGAAACTAATGGCACAGTGGCTATCGGTACATCTGATACAGTGTTCTCGATTGAGACGGTGACGCCAGCGCTAACGTTGGGTAGTAATTCCGAGATTACAGTGACCGACGGTGGTTCGTTCACTATCCAAGCGCCATCCGATACGGTTGAGGTGACCAACACTGATACCTCTGGTTCAGTCACGTTCGAGGGCGATAACAGCGAACTTGAGGTTGATGTCGAAATTACAGGTGAGGACGGCTTCCTAGACCTGACTAATGACAACAACTACCAACTCACAGGCCCCAGTGGTAATTCCATATCGATTACCAGTAAGCAAGGTGACAACGGGGGAGTCCAATTTGGATCTGAGGTGACGGTACTCAACGGAGCAGACCAATTTACAGTTGCTGCTGACACTGATCTCAGTGCGGAGACTGCCGCGTACGTCTCGGCTGGCAGTGGTACCAGTGAGGCGGTCGTTGACCAAATCGATCTGGTTGTGTTGCGCGGTGCCGGTGCCGGCGACATCGACATGAGCGGGACGATCATCTCGTTCACCGGCCCGGACGGCAGTGAGACGCTCACCTTCGACGAGAGCACTGCAACGGCCGGCGAGACGTTCACCCTCAAGACGGTCCAAGACGAGGACGACACCGCACCGGTGCTCTCCTCGGGTGACCGGTTCAAGTTGGTGATCGATCCTGGCACGCTCGAGTCGGGTGAGAGTGCCGACCTCCGGATCACGACCCAATCTGGCGCGACGAAGGTCGTCCAGGTTCGGATTCCGGACTCGTTGGCCAACAAGGAAGCCGTCAACCTGTAACGCGACGCTGCGGCTCTGCGATTTTTCTGTTCTTTCGAGCGCTGTAGCGACGCGTCTCGTTTCACGTCTGAGCAGACGGAGACTGCCGGACGGACAGCTATTTGTGACTGTGCTAGGTACAGACGGGTGATGCGACGGCTCCCGCGTTCGGTGTTGCTGGTCGTGCTGTGTGCGACTGTGCTCGTCTCGGGTGGGGCCGCCGGACAGACGGACGGGGTCACGCTCAACACGACCGTCGACGGGGAGCCGGTCGCCGACGGGGACCGGCTCGTCTCTGCAGAACGGCCGACCGTCTCCGTGTCGGCCACGTCCAACGAGACGATCCGGGCGGTGTTCGTCCGTGTCGACGGCGAAGACAGATACCGAAACCTCTCTGTGGGCAGGGAGAACTTCTCGCTGACCCGCGAGCTGTCCTTGGGTCCCGGCTCACACGACGTTGCCGTGATCGTCTCGACGGACGAGCGGACGAAGAGCGTTCAGTTCCAGTATCTCCGTGATCTCCAAGGGCCTGTGATCAACTTCTCTCGGCCGCTGAACGTCTCGCTCGACAGCACGAAACAGGTGGAGACGAACAACACCCAGTACCGTCTCGCCTTCGAGACGCGGGACTTCGTCGACATCGAACGGGTCGACATCGTCGTGGACTACTTCGGTGACCGGGATATCAACGCCAACGCCTCCAACGACGGGGACAACGGCACGCTCACGCGGCCCATCGAGACGGAGACGATCAGCCTCGACAGCGCCAGCCGTTCGTTCGACCGCGCCGTCGCAGTCGGCCCCGGAACCACCGTTCTCACGGTCGAAACCGAAGACGCGTTCGGCAACATCCGGCAGAAGCGTATCGGCGTGACACTCGTCGACGACGGCACACCGCCGTCGGTCGAGGCAACGAGTGCGAACTTCACCTTCGTCAACGAGACACAACGACTCACGGTCGACCAGCCCACGTTCAACTGGCGCGGAACCGTCACAGATTCGACTGGAATCCGGAGTGTCGTTGCCACTGCGACAAACGCAGGCGGCAGCAGCCGTCGGGTCACACTGCTCGGCTCTCCGCCGTCGAACCGGACAGAAGGGCGGCAGCGTCAGACCTTCGAGCGGAAGCTGGAACTCGAACCCGGGGCGAACTACTTCAACCTCACCGCGACGGATCTGTTCGGAAACAACAACGAGACCGCTTACCGGATCACGTACGACCCGATCACGCTCGCGGAACGTGTCGAACCGGAGATCAGGCTCTACCGCAACCGATCACGAGTCGACGGAGACGAGACACGGCTGTTTGTCGAGATAACCGACGGAACTGTTCGGTCCGTCGTCGTCGAAGTCCAAGGGCTCACCACTCGGGAGACGGCGTTCGTCGATGTCGTCCACAGCGGTGAAAACCGAAGCCGTGTGGTCTCCAACCGCGCGTTACCGATCACCGAGGAACGCACACAGATCGCCGTCAAGACCGTCGATGCAGTCGGAAACGAGCACGTCGCCACTCTTGTCGTCGACCGCGACAGGGGCCAGTTTGTCGTCGGGAACCGCACGGAGAGCGGATTCGTCGTTTACGGTGGTCCACAGACAGTCACACCCACCCCGACGGCGACACCTGCCGAGGTGACCCCGACCGTCGAAACCGACCGGTCGTCGACGCCGGGGACTCAGACAGGATCAACGACGGCAAACAACACCGACGAGTCAGAGCGCTCGCCGGGTGCGACAACCGCACCGGGGCCGGCTGAGACGACACGAGATTTCACGCCGGCAACGGCGACGCTCAGGGCCAGTGGGACAGCCGGGCGTTCCTCTGGCTTTCTCGCGCCGACTGGTGGTGTGCTCGGGGGGACGGTAGCACTGCTCGCGTTGGTCGTGGCGTTAGTCGTCGGACTGTCTGTGAGGGTGCGAGGCTGACCTGTCACCCGGAGCTCAGAGAACACGGTAGGAACGTTTAGGATGACCGGCTCTGTACGCGTCGTATGGTTGCCACAGAGACGCTGGCAGCACTGACAGTCGTCTCGCTCGTCGGCGGGGTGTTCGTGTTGTTCGGCTACGATCTCGCGGGGCGACTCGTCTCGTGGGTCGGCTGGGTGGCCGGTGCTGCAGGTGGCGCGGCGGTCGCGTGGCTGGTGGTGCCAGGGTTCGTCGACGTGACGTTCCAGGGCCGTCTCGCCGGCGTCGCGTTGCTGGCGTTGGTCGGGGCGGTGTTCGGCCGGGTGTTCGTCCCGTTCGTGAGCCGGATCGCGGTCGTAGTTGGAGGGTTCGTCGCAACCGGCGGTGCGGTGTTGGTCGTGCTCGCCGGGGGGCAGGTGACCAACGCCGTCGTCGGCGTCGACGCGACTGCCGGCACGCAGACACTCTCCCGGCTCGCCGAACTTCCGTTGTTCGCCGACAGCCAGTTCCAGCAGTTCCTCCTGATCGCTGGCCTCGCCGGGCTGGTGGGCGGGGCGGCAGCGGCACGCTACTACCAGGCGATCGTCACCGTCGCGACGACAGGGGTCGGGGCGGCGTTGCTCGGCGCGGTCGTCCCGTTGTGGCAGCGCGCGCTCACCGGCTCCGTCCAGTTCGGCGGCGGGCTGGGTCGGATCTCGGAGCTGTGGTTCGCCGCCGCGTTGGTCGCCGGGGTCGCAGTACAGGGGTACCGACACCGCGAGACGATCCCTTTCCTGAACGACGAGGCGGGCAAATCCGTGTTAGAGTGATCTGACGGGCAGTTTTTTCCCGACGGAGTGTGGTGGTAGCAGTATGACACGGTGGGACGACCGGAGCAGACTCGCCTGGTCTGTGTTCGGGCTCGCGCTGGCGGCGGCGTTGGTGTTCGCCGTCTACTCGTTCGTCGGGACGGTCGTCTTTGGCGTCTTCCTCTACTACGCCACGCGACCCGTGTTCGTCCCGATCCGACGGCGGCTGGGCCAGCCGACGGTCGCGGCCGTGGTCGCGCTGGTGGCGTTGGCGGCGCCGGCGTTGGCGCTCGTCTCGTACACGTTGTTGGTCGTGGTGACGGAGGCGGAACGACTGCTGGGTGCCGTCGAGGTGGTCGACGTGGGGGCGATCCCCGGCGTCGACGAAGAGACGCTCGCGCTCCTCTCGGACCCCAGCGCGCTGGCGACGCTCGACTGGACCTCGTATCTGTCGACGGACACCGTCGGTTCGGTGTTGTCCGGTGCCGGCGGCGCGGTCAGCACGGTCGCGTTCTTCGGGACGGGGTTCGTCCACCTGTTCGCGATGTTCGCACTCGCCTTCTATCTCCTGCGGGACGGGGACCGACTCCGTCGGTGGGCCGCCGGCTTCACCGACGACCGCGGTGTCCTGTTGGCGTACGCCGAACAGGTGGACCGGGACTACCGCAACGTGTTTTTCGGTAACATCCTCAACGCGGCGCTCACCGGCACCATCGGCGCGCTCGCCTACTCCGCGTTGAACCTCGTGGCACCACCGGGGTTACGTGTGCCCGCGGCGGCGCTCGTCGGGCTGCTCACTGGGATCGCCAGCCTGATCCCGGTCGTCGGGATGAAACTCGTTTACGTTCCGGTCGCCGCGGGGATGGCCGGCAGCGCGGCGGTCGGCGGCGCGACGGAGACGCTGTGGTTCGTCGCCGTCTTCGCCGTTGTCTCGTTCGTCGTTGTCGACACGATTCCGGACTTGGTGCTCCGGCCGTACGTCTCCGGTGGGTCGTTACACGTCGGCACGGTGATGTTGGCGTACACGCTCGGACCGTTGTTGTTCGGCTGGTACGGCATCTTTCTCATGCCGATGTTGCTCGTGTTGATCGTCCAGTTCGTCCGGATCGTCCTCCCGGAGCTGGTGACGGGGAACGAACTCCAGCCGTACAGCGTCGACCCGACACACCTGGGCGCGTCCGCGGTCGATCCGACCGACCCCTCGACCGACGTGGCTGGCCCCGACCCACACCCCGACGGCGGCGGCACGAATGGGAGGACGGACGGTAAGGGCGGGAAGACAGACGGGAGAACAGAGACGACCAACACGGAGAATGACGAGACGAGCGAACAGACAGAAGCGACCGACGGCTGACGGGCGTCAGTCGTCGACGTACTCCCGCTCCCAGTCGCGGCGGGCGTCGAGTTCCCGCCCGCCGCGGCGGGTGAGGGTGTAGAAGTTGGTCCGGCGGTCACGTTCCCCCTTCTCGACGAGCCCTTTGTCGACGAGGGTGTCGAGGTTGGGGTAGAGCCGGCCGTGGTGAATCTCCTTCTCGTAGTACTCCTCCAGCTCCTCTTTGATCGCCAACCCGTGTGGCTCGTCGAGCCCGGCGATGACGTACAACAGGTCCCGCTGGAAGGCTGTCAGGTCGTACATCCGTTCTCTCTGTCAGACGGTTCGTGTCGAACAGAAATAAACATACCGGCGTCTCTCACAGAAACCGTACCGACTCGCCGTCTCCCGCCCGCTCGCGGCCGCTCGCGACCGAGTAGAATAGTCAAACAGTTGTTAGGAACGCGACCAGCGGCCTCCGTGACAGCAAGCTGACAGACGTTCGCGGGACGAATCGGCTGGATTTAAACGGTGGCTTCCCCCCACACGAGACGCATGCGACTCCACGAACACCAGGCGAAGAACGTCTTCGCCGGGGCTGGGGTTCCGATCCCGGACTCGGCGTTGGCGACGACCACCGAAGGAGTGGTCGACGCCGCCGAGGAGATCGGATTCCCGGTCGCGGTCAAGGCGCAGGTCCACGTCGGCGGGCGCGGGAAGGCCGGCGGGATCGAGCTCGTCGAGAGCCCAGAAGAGGCACGCGCGGCGGCCGACCGCATCCTCGGGATGGATCTCAAAGGGTACACCGTCGAGACGGTGCTCGTCGAGGCGGCAGTCGAGTTCGTGAACGAACTGTACGTCGGGATCACGATGGACCGCGACGCCGGCCAGCCGGTGTTGATGGTGTCGACGGAGGGTGGTGTCGACATCGAGGCGGTCGCCGCAGAGACTCCCGAGGCGATTGCGCGGGTCCACGTCGACCCCGTTGCCGGGCTCCGCCCGTTCCAGGCCCGACAGGCGGTGTACCGGGCGGGTGTCCCGGACGACGTGGCCTCAGACGTGGCGAGTGTCCTCTCGACGCTGTACGAACTGTTCGACGAACGTGACGCCTCCGAGATCGAGATCAACCCGGTGATGGTGACGAACGACCGCGAGGTCGTCGCCGCCGACGCCGTGATGAACGTCGACGACGACGCGTTGTTCCGGCAGGCGGGGTTGGCCGAACTCGAAGCGGAGTCGTACACGAACGATCTAGAGCGTAAGGCCGGGGAGTACGGCTTCGACTACGTCCGACTCGACGGCAACGTGGGGATCATCGGCAACGGCGCGGGGCTGGTGATGACGACGTTGGATCTGGTCGACTACTTCGGCGGCGCGCCGGCGAACTTTCTCGATATCGGCGGCGGCGCGAAGGCCGAGCGCGTGGCGAACGCGCTCGATGTCGTGTTCGCCGACGACAACGTCGACAGCGTCGTGTTCAACATCTTCGGCGGGATCACGCGCGGCGACGAGGTCGCAGAGGGGATCAACACCGCGCTCGAACAGTTCGAGGCGATTCCGAAGCCGGTGGTGGTGCGACTCGCCGGGACGAACGCCGAGGCGGGGATGGAGATCCTGAACACGGATCTCGTCGAGGTTGAGGCGACACTGGAGGATGCCGTCGAGCGTGCGGTCGACAACGCCAACGAGGTGAGCCAATGAGTATTCTCGTCGACGACGACACCCGCGTGGTGGTCCAGGGGATCACCGGCGGGGAAGGGAAGTTCCACACCGAACAGATGATCGACTACGGGACGAACGTCGTCGCCGGCGCGGTGCCGGGACGGGGTGGGCAGACGGTCGCCGGCGTCCCGGTGTACGACACCGTCGAACGGGCCGCCGAGGCCGAAGACGCCGACGCCAGCGTGATCTTCGTCCCGCCGGCGTTCGCCGCCGACGCAATCTTCGAGGCGCTCGACGCGCCGATCGACCTCGCGGTGGCGATCACCGAGGGTGTCCCGACACAGGATATGGCTGCGGTGAACGCCGCGGTGTCGGACTCGGAGACGACGTTGGTCGGGCCGAACTGTCCGGGCGTGATCACCCCCGGGGCGGGGAAGCTGGGTATCCTCCCGGGCAACATCTTCGAGCCCGGTAACGTCGGACTGGTCTCCCGGTCGGGGACGCTCACCTACCAGGTGGTGTCGAACCTGACCGACCGCGGGCTGGGACAGTCGACGGCCGTCGGGATCGGCGGCGACCCGATCATCGGCACCTCCTTCGTCGACGCCATCGAACTGTTCGAGGCGGACCCCGACACGGATGCCATCGTCATGTGCGGGGAGATCGGCGGCGAAGACGAGGAACGCGCCGCGGCGTTCATCCACGACCACGTCGACACGCCGGTCGCGGGGTTCATCGCGGGCCGGACGGCACCGCCGGGCAAGCGGATGGGTCACGCCGGCGCGATTGTCTCCGGCTCCGGCACCGGCACCGCACAGTCGAAGATCGACGCGCTCGGCGAGGCGGGCGTCCCGGTCGGTGACACGCCCGCCGAGGTCGCGGAGATCGTCGCCGACTTCTGAGCCGTCGGTCGCCGCCGAGTTTCGAGTCGGCAGTCGGCGGCGGCTGCCGACTGAACGCGAACCCCCTTGCCGCGAGGCCTTTTATCAGGGGGACTGTCTCATGTGTCGTGATCGAGTCACACGTCGCGAGCGCCGGCGTCGACGACGTGGAGGTGCTTGACCGCGTCACGGAGGAGGAGCCCGCCTGAGGCTCACCAGTGACCACACGGATGCTGTGACTGCTTCCCACACGAGTCGAGTCTCACAAAACACATTAGCGGTCCGCGCGGAGTCGTCTGCAGTGATCGACGGGAGCCGACTCCGGGGGTTGATCGACGGCGTGTACGAGCGACTCCTCCGCCGGGAGATCGACGGCGTGCCCGAACACGTCGCGATCATCCAGGACGGCAACCGGCGGTACGCCCGCTCCAACGGCGGAGACGCCCCCGACGGCCACCGCGCCGGCGCGGAGACGACGGAGGCGGTGTTGGACTGGTGTAGCGAACTGGGTGTCGAGGAGCTGACGTTGTACGCCTTCTCGACGGAGAACTTCGCTCGGCCGGACGAGGAGTTGGAGCCGTTGTTCGACCTCTTGGAGCGGAAGCTCCGGGAGTTTGCGGACGCCGACCGGGTCCACGACCAGGGGGTCAAGATCCGCGCGCTGGGTGACGTGGCGATGTTACCCCCGCGGGTTCGCGACGCGGTCGACTACGCACAGCGCCGCACCCAGGGGTACGACCAGTTCACCCTCAACATCGCGTTGGCGTACGGCGGCCGCAACGAACTGCTGTCGGCGGTGACGGCGGTCGCACGCGACGTGGCCGCCGGCGATCTCGACCCCGCCGACATCGACACCGCCGAGATCGAGTCGCGGCTGTACGACAGTCCGGTCAGAGACGTGGATCTGATCGTCCGGACCGGGGGGGACGAACGCACCTCCAACTTCCTCCCGTGGCACGCCAACGGCAACGAGGCGGCCGTCTACTTCTGTACGCCCTACTGGCCGGAGTTCTCGAAGGTGGACTTCCTGCGTGCGATCCGCACCTACGAGGCCCGCGAGGAATCGTGGCGCCGGGCGCGACGCGAACGCGCGGCGGCGTTGGTACAGGCGGTCGCCGAGATAGAACTCACGGAGGCACGCGCCGTCGCCAGCCGGCTCCGCGACCGGCTCCCCGGCGGGACGGCCGAGGAGGTGTTGGCGGAGGCAGAACTGGGCGAGCAGCCGGCCACAGAGGAGTCGGTGGAGACGGCAGACTGACTCCTCCGGCGGTGCCACCACCCTACTCAGGCGGCCTCTCGTTCGTCTCGGAGCCGTGACAACACCTCGTGGGCGTTGTCGACGGCGTGTTCCCGTTTTGCGGGGTACGCCTCGACTTTCGCGCGCAGGGTGAGTCCTTCTCCCAACTGTGCGCGCCCGCCGAACGCCGCCTGTTTGTCGAGTCGGAGGAACAACGAGCAGTTGTCGTCGACACGGTCGTCCAGCTCCGCGAGCACCTGTTCGATCTCGGAGAGCCCCGCGAGTCGGCGGAGCACGTGTCGCACGTCGTCGGCGTTCTCGACGCGCGCCGACAAGGTGACGATCCGGTCGCCGTTGTGTCCCTCGACGGACTGGCGGTCGACGGTGAACTCCTCCGGGAGGAACGCCCGAAGCGCGTCCTCGACGCGGCGGTCGCTCTCTGTCGCGTAGGAGAACGCCCGGAGGTCGACGTAGTGAAACGGCACACGAGCCATATCGTCTGGTAGTCGACTCCGGCTGAAAAGGGTGGTCTCCGCGGGCGACGACGGCAGGGGAACTACTCGTCGTCCGTGTCGCCGCTCTCGACGAGTTCGAGCTGGTCTGCGGGAATTCCCTGTTCTTGGCCGTCCTCGAAGGAGACTGTGTAGGTGGCGTCGCCGAACATCGTCTCCATCACCTGCGTGACGGTTCCAGTCTCGCCGTCGAACTCGCTGTGTTCGTCGGACAGCTCAACGCGGTCGTCCTCCTCGAAGTCGGTCATACGCCGCGTTTCGACGTGCCAGTACAAAAGGGTCGTGAAACCGCGTCCCGCCGCCCCGTCGACTCCGTACGGTTTTTGTTCTCCCCCGGAAAACGACGGTTCATGTCGACGAGTGTCGGGGTGGTCGTGCCGGCGTACCGACCGGACCCCGACCGACTCCGCTCGTACCTCTGTGCCCTCCGTGACACGGTCGACCCGGCGACGATCCGCGTGGAACTGGACGCGTCGGCGGCCGCCACCACACCCACGCTCCCCGACTGGGTCAAGGTGAACGTCGTTCACCGACGGCGGGGGAAGGGTGGTGCGATCACGGACGGGTTCGAGGCGTTGTCGACGGACGTGTTGGCGTTCGCCGACGCGGACGGGGCGACACCCGCCGACTCGCTTGCGACGGTGATCGAACCGGTGGCCGGCCACGGTGGGCTGGCGGCCGGCTCCCGACGCCACCCGGCGGCGACGATCCGGTCACACCAGACGCTCGCACGACGGTTCCTCGGTGACGGGTTCGCCTGGGCCGCCCGCCGGCTGTTGGACGCGCGGCTGTACGACTACCAGTGTGGCGCGAAGGCAATCGCCGCGCCGGCGTGGGAGGCGGTTCGCCCACACCTCTACGAGCCGGGGTTCGCGTGGGACATCGAGCTGGTCGCCGTCACGGCGGCGTTGGACTACCCGGTTCGGGAGGTGCCGGTCGTCTGGGAGGACCAGCCCGGCTCCACCGTCTCCCCGGTCGGCGACGGGCTGGCGATGGCCCGCGGGCTGCTCGTCGCCCGCCACCGCGCCCGCCTCCTCCAGGACGACCGGCTCCACCGGTTGTTCGACGACGGGAACGGTGATGCGCTCGTCGACCGGGACCGACTCGCCGACGAACGGGGTGTCGACGGTGAGTGACGACGGCCCGAAACCCGGCGGCGGCACCGAGAGTCGTCTATCGCCGGACGACCAGAGCACACTCGACGCGCTCCTGTCGGGCACCCGCATCGGACAGTTCCTCTCCGTCGGTGTCGCCGGCGCAACGTTGGAGACGATCCTGCTCACGCTGCTCGTCTCCGTGTTCGGACTCCCGTACCTCGCGGGCAAGGCCGTCGGCGCGGAGGCGTCGATCACGTTGATGTTCCTCCTCAACGACAACTGGACGTTCGAGGGTGCCGCCGACGCCTCTCCGCTCCGCCGGTGGCTCCGGTCGAACTCCGTCCGGATCGTCGGTGTCGGTGTCGCCGCCGCCGTCGGCCAACTGCTCGTGACCACAGTCGATCCCGAGTTGGTCGTGGCCGGCTACGACGTGTGGCCGCCGGTCGCCAACGGCGCCGGCATCGGTGTCGCGTTGGTCGTCAACTACGTCGCCGAGAGTCTGTTCACCTGGCGTGTGACCGCCTGACCCGGCCGGCGGTGGTGGTTCGGCGAGACACCCTCGACTGGACGTGGTGAGTGTGGTGTGTGATCACCCGACGACGGCGGGCGCGTAACGCAACCCTTACAAGTTCGCTCGTGTTTGAATACGATAGCGGGATGGGATAGCCAGGAGATTCCGCCGGGCTCATAACCCGGAGAT
>ERZ1034488.154-NODE-154-length-17235-cov-7.308265_pt1 | contig 17235 bp, 16 predicted proteins | sample MGYA00520646_ERZ1034488 | MGnify/ENA primary metagenome ERZ1034488 (study PRJEB33760, sample SAMEA4777686) | hypersaline lake metagenome | biome: hypersaline environment; feature: brines | place: Spain | collected 2012-08 | depth 0 m ...
GTCGGTCGCTCCGCCGCCCGCCGCGCCGTCGACCGCGAGCCGCCCGCACCCCGAGAACCGAAACGCCTCGTGGAGCGCCGCGAGCCAGCGGCCGAACGCCCGCGCGACCCCCCGCCGGTCCGCCGGACCGAGGTCGACGAACGCCTCGTGGAGGTCGCGCCCGTCGACCAGCGGCGTCACGAGCCACCCCGTCCCGTCGACGACGCCCTCGCCGAGCGGTCGGGGAACGGGGACGGTCGTCCGCTCGCCGACCGCCGTCAGCAGCGCCGCCTCGGTCCGGGTCGCGGCCGGCGTCGCGGAGAACTGGACGACCACCGGCGCGGCGCTCTCGAAGCGCACCACCTCCGTCCGCTTGCGGTTCCCTCGCCCGAGCGGTTCGACGCTCGCGACCGCCGCCCCCGGTCGCGTCTCGGCGAGGGCCCGGTCGAGCGCCGCGTCGTTCACCGACCGTCCCCCGCCTCGGTCGTCGTCCCCTCGGCCAGCAGGCCCGGGAACTCCGATAACGAGTCGAGGACGTAGTCCGGGCGGTACGGGGCCGCCGCGTCGTCGGGATTCGCGCGGAGCCACGCGGACCGGAGCCCGGCGTTGTGCGCGCCCGCGACGTCGTACGACAGCGAGTTCCCGACGTACAGCGTCTCCGCCCCGTCGACCGACAGCGCCGCGGTCAGCCGCTCGAACGGTTCCGCGTGCGGCTTCCGGCGAGGTAGGTCCCCGGCGTACACGATCGCGTCGACGAGGTCGCCCAGTCCGAGCGCCTCGACCTTCGCTCGCTGGCGGTCCTCGGGGCCGTTCGTGAGCACCCCCACGGGTCCCGCCGCCGCGGCGGCCGCCAGCGCGTCGCCCGCGCCCGGCAGGAAGGCCACCCGCGACTCGTCGGCGACCGACTCGAACGCCGCCGCGAGCGCGACGGGGTCCACGTCTCTCCCGTGTTGGGCCGCCAGCCGCGCGAACCCCGCGCCGAGGTAGCCGACGCGGTCGTCGGGGTCCGGCGGGCCGTCGAGGAGGGGCCACAACTCGTCGGGCTCGCCGAACGGCTCGACGCCCGCCTCCTCGAACGCCCGGCGATACAGGGCGGTCACGTCGTGGTCGTGGCGGCACAGCGTGTCGTCGAGGTCGAACGCCACCGCCGCGAACCGGCTCATGGACGATCGGAGGCGCCGCGCGGCGAAGTCGGTTTCGCCGACGCGCCCGTAGGCCCGACGATGACCGACCCCGACGACACTCACGACTGCGAGACCTGCGGCGCGAGCGTCGCCGTCGCGGACGCGCGCCGGTCCGAGCCGTTCGGCGACCTCGACCCCGACACCTGGCAGACGCTGAACTGCCCGCACTGCGGCGACCGCCTCGCGACCGTTCTCGTCGGCGACGAGTGACGGCGCGCGGGCCCTCTCGGCCGCCCTGCGAGCCGCGCCGCCCTCTGCCGCACCCGCCGCCGGTGGCAGCGGCCAACGCGATCGCGGGCCGCCCGGATCGCGATACGGAGTCGACCGCGGTTCGGTATCGGCCGCCTACCGACGCCGAGTACGACGGTTCCGCGCTCTCGGCGGCCCGAACCCGCGACCACCGGTCGGCGGCGCATACCTATGCCCTCACGTAGCTTACAGGTAATCGACTACTGCGCTTTCAGCTCCGACGCGGATCGGTTCGACGCGCGAACCCGCGTTCGCGAGCGACACCGCCTCGAATCGCGGCCGGGAGACACAGTAGATCGGCCACTCATGACAGCAAACTATCCGGACAACTCGGACTCGAACGTACCCATCTCGCGGCGAACCGTCCTCCGAACGACGGGGGCCGCCGGAGCGCTCACGATCGGCGGCGTCGGCCTGCCGTTCCTCACCGGGACCGCCGCCGCCGACGAACAACTGATCGAGACCTGTAACGGGGCGGTCGACGTCGTCGTCGCGCTCGACTACTCGGGCTCGATACGGTCCGCCGGCACCTGGGGCGACATCCAGAGCGGCGTGGACAGCTTCCTCGGCGTCGTTCCGGCCGACGTTCAGCTCGGTCTCGTCACGTTCGGCGACGCGCCGGCCGCGTTCGAGTACGGTCCCGGCAACCTCCTCGACTTCGCGACCCCCGCCAACACTTCGGCCCTTCAGTCCGGCGTCCCGACGGACGCTCCGCCGCAGGAGAACGGGACGCACCTGCCCGGCGCGTTGGACTTCGCCAACGCGATCCTCGACGAAGAGGGCCGCGGCGGCAGGGAGATACTCGTCGTCATCACCGACGGCGGCCCGAACTACGAGAACGGCCTCGTCGGCGACGGCGCCGCCCCGCCCTCCGACGACACGACGTTCCCGTACGGAACGTTCACGTACACGGGCGGGGAGACCGGCGGCGAGAACGGGACCGCCGGCGAACCCGGCGAACTGACCGAGACCACCGCCACCGCGGACGCCGTCAGAGACGCCGGCCGCCGCATCATCGCCGTGGGTATCGGCGAGGACGTCGCCGGCTTCGACGACTACCTCGCGCAGGACGTCGCCGACACCCCCGACGACTTCGTCGGGGTTCGGAACGCCTCGGACTTGGGGACCGAACTGGAGACGCTCATCAGCGAGGTCTGCGAGGAGTGTACGGACTGCGCCGCCGACGGCCGGCTCGCGAAGTACGAGTTCGCCTGCGTCGAGACCGACCCCGCCACCGGTGACTGCCTCGCGTCCGACTTCGTCCCGGAGGGCGACACCGACGACGGCGTCGCGTACACCGCCGGGTCCTACACCAGTAAGAGCGACGAGGCGTTCGAACCGATGACGGTCTCGTTCGACACCGAGTACTGCGACCTCTACGCGCTGGTGAAGAGCGGTCGCGAACTCGAGGTACAGTCGTTCGCCGGCAACGACGGGAGCGTCACCGTCGAGACTGCGAACGACGGGAAGTTCGCGATCAGCTTCGTCGCGTTCTACTGTACGGCGAACGCGGCGGCCGCGGCGCTCGATGCCTTCCCGTCGCGGGGTCGGCGCTAGTTCGCCGAATCGTCACGTAGACGCTCACGCGGCTGTTTTTAGACGGTCTGACTCCTGCGCTTCCAGCCTCGCCGAGGCAGGAAACAGCTCCACACGGAGCTGTCGCTCACAGTGTTACTCGGGCGGAAAGGATAATGCCGCCTCCCCGATTTGAACTCACCGAGACGCTCGCCCTCGCTCCGTTCGGACTCGCGACTCGCCTGCTCAAATCGACTCGGCGTCGTTTCTTCACCCGCTCGCTGTCGCTCGCGGGGACGGGGGACAGCTCGATCTTCAATCGGGACTAACGAATGCGGATCGCGCTGAAAAGCCATGCCGCCTCCCCGATTTGAACGGGGGACAGCTCGATCTTCAGTCGAGTGCTCTCCCAGTCTGAGCTAAGGCGGCTCGCACTCGCATCAACGCCGATTCGAGACAAAAGGATTTCGAAAGGGCGCCGGCGGCCCGCCTCGTCCCGGTCGCGTCGGTCGAATCCGGGGAACCCGGTTCGACTGATCCTCGAAATCGGACGATATCGCCGCCGATCCGGGGCGACGGCGCGGATCGGGGCTTCCGAAACGGCCCCGTTTCTCCCGCCCCTCCGATCCGTCGATGCCATCGCACGACCACGCCGACCACGACGCGCACCACGAACACCTCGACGCCGCGGTCGACGAGCGCGACGACTGGGCGCGCCGCCGGCGCAAGGGGATCCCGACCGACGAGAACCTCCTCGTCGTCGCCTGTATGGACGAGCGAATCCCGATCGAGGAGGCGCTCGGCATCGACCTCGGCGACGCGCAGGTGTTCCGCAACGCCGGCGGCAAGGTGACCGACGACGTGATCCGGTCGGCCGCGCTCACGACGAACTTCTTCGACACCGACGAGATCGTCGTGATCAACCACACCGACTGCGGGATGATGAGCGCGCCCGACGAGGCGATCCGCGAGGGGCTCGAAGCCGAGGCGGGCGACGTCGACGCCGCGGACCTCGACCCGTCGCTGCCGGAGCTCACGATCGGCGACGCCGACCTCCTCGACTGGGTGAAGATGACCGACGACATCGACGCGGCCTGCGCCGCGCAGATCGAGTACCTCCGCGAGTCGGCGTTCATTCCGGACGACACCACTGTCTCCGGCTACGTCTACGAGGTCGAGTCCGGCGAGCTCCGCCGCCCCGACGAGCGGATCGCCGAGGAGATCAGCGAGCGGCGGGCCTGACCCCGGCGACGACTCGCCGGCCGCCCACGCACCGCCAGTCCCGCGCCGAGGTGTGACGCTTTTATGCGCCCGCGGCGAATCGAGGTACGAAATGGACCGAGCACGCGCGCCCACGCTCCGGCGAGGTGAGGCCGGTGGGCGCTGACGCCGACCCCGGCCCCGAGTCGGACGTCGGCTCCGGCTCCGACGCCGCGAGCGACGACGCCGACGCGCCGGTCGTCGCCGGCTTCTTCTCCGGCTGCGGCGGCCTCGACCTGGGCTTCGAGCGGGCGGGCTTCGACGTGGCCCTCGGCAGCGACCAGTGGGAGCCGGCCGCGGAGACGTACCGACGGAACTTCGCCGACACCGAGTTCCTCGAGGCGGACGTCCGCGAGCTGGGCGCCCCGGCGATCCGCGACGCGGTCGCGGGCGCGGGCTACGACCCCGACGGCGTCGACGTGGTGATCGGCGGACCGCCGTGTCAGGGGTTCAGCCGACTCAACAACGAGCAGATCGAGCTCGACGAGATGGAGAAGGACCGCCGGAACACGCTGTTCGAGGAGTTCCTCCGGGTCGTCTCCGTCCTCGAACCGCAGCTGGTGCTGATGGAGAACGTCCGGGACCTGATCAACCGCCAGACCAGCGACGACCGGTACGTGAAAGACCTCATCGTCGACGAGTTCGCGGCCCACGGCTACAAGTGCGAGTACCGGGTGCTCGAGGCCGAACAGTACGGCGTCCCCCAGAAGCGCCGCCGGATCTTCTTCGTCGGCACCGACCGCGACGTGCCGATCCGGTTCCCGGAGCCGACGACGCCCGAGGGGAGCTGGCGCACGGCCGGCGAGGCGCTCGCCGACGCGAGCGACGACCTCCCGAACATGACGTACGCGAACACCGGTGAGAAGACGCTCGAACGCATCCGCCACGTCCCCCCGGGCGGCTACTACCGCGACCTCCCCGACCGCCTGAAGACGAAGAAGTACCAGTGCGACTGCGAGGACACCGACGCCTGTCCGCACGAGCCGGAGATCGTCAAGCGGTACGGGACGTACCTCCGCCGGCTCGACCCCGAGGAGCCGTCGCTGACGGTGAGCACGAACGTATTCATCCACCCGCGCGAGGACCGCTACCTCACGCCCCGCGAGATGGCGCGGCTCCAGACGTTCCCCGACGAGTTCGTCTTCGAGGGGACCAAGACCGACGTGATGAAACAGATCGGCAACGCTGTGCCCGTTCGGCTCGGCGAGGAGCTGGCGACGCAGCTGCTGGAGTACTACCCCGAGGTCCGGGACGCGCCCCCCGCCGACCCCGACGTGTACGAACAGCAATCGCTGACTGACTTGGCCTGAGGCTGCTGCCCTGATACTCGGTGGTCTCTAACTCGGGCGTTGAGCTACTATGGTGGCCACCTCTCCTCAAATCTGAAATCCGCCGCGTAATTTATTCGCGGACTGCTCTTTTCAGGTGGCTCAACCCTCAACGATATCGACTTCTCGAACGCGTCATCTGGTATGAGATACGTCTCTACTTCTTCAGGATGCTCGATTACGTAGAAATCAGCCGGCTCTGTAACGTCGAACCGCAATAAGCCGTCTTCGAGCCAGGCGGACTCAACGCGGAGACGGAACTCGCAATTTTCCTCGTTAGCGATGATCGTCTGCCTATCGTCACAGTCTGTTGACACCGTTGACGTGTATCTATCTGATTCCACCATCTCAACCGTTCTCGACACAAGTGAGGCAGAGGTAGATGTCCCAGAGGGGTCTACCACTGGCGGCCAATTATCTTCAAACGCGTAGTCGTCTGCCAACTTCGCCCTTGACGGATTCTCACAACCTTCCTTTATCCGGAGAGAGACTGACTCACCAAACTCTGCTGCGCGGACAGAGAATGTCTGATCAAGCGGTTCGCAGTAAATCAGATAGTAGTCCGCCTCCGACTCCAAGGTACACCTGATCCGGTTCTCAACTCGCCAAGCTCTTTGGATACCGACCTTCGAAACGTCTCCAGCTGTGTCTTCTACAAGGACAGTTCTCTGATCTTCGTCTTCTGGATTACAGTACACCGACACGTCTTCTTCCCGGAGTTTCTCGATGACTGTCGAGTCTATCGTATCCGAGTTGTCATTCTCTTCGATTGGCCATTGTTCTTCCAGTCGGTACTTTTCGGCCCAGTTGACCTGTCTCGTCTCCTTGTCAGGAGCATCGACTCGCAGATACATCGAGGTTCCCACCTCGGCAGCGGGTATCAGATACGTCTGATCTGTATCATAGCAGTAGACGACAAAACAATCGATACCCTCTCCGTATCTCTCATATGTATGACCTGATGCGTTCGTGTGCTGACTCAGCCCGCTGAATCGGATCGTTCCGTCTTTCAACCGACCTGTTTTGACCTGCGCTCTCAACAGGTCTCCTCGGGGTTGTTCGATAACAATATCGTATCGTTCGTTGTCTCCAACCGGCGTCGAGACACTAATCTCCCGTCTCTTTAATTCGGTAATGACAATTTGCTCTGTTAAATCGCCCCGTCGATGCGATTCCATAGATACTGTATTCTACTATATCCAATCTTAATATCATTTGTATATTCACAAACTACGGCGGAATTACAGTAGATAGATACTCTTTCAATTTTCATGAAATGTATGGCTCGAACCCGCGCCCTGCTCACGGAAACTGAGAGGAGTCATCTTCGCTCGGAAGATGCTGATTCACAACGGTATCAGGCGATCTCGAGGATCCGGAATCGCATTGATGATGAACTAGCTACTGATGTCGACATTCTTCGAGAGCATCACCCGGAGTTATACGAGGAGTTGCGAGAAACGGTCTGTACCGAATCAGAATGAACATGGGGCCGCTGAGAGTCGAACTCAGGTCCACTGCACCCAAGGCAGCGAGGATACCACTACCCCACGGCCCCACACTCTTACGTACCCCGAAGAGCCGCTAAAGGGTTTCGTTGCGCTTCGCGCCGCTCACTCCTCGTCGTCGCGCCGTTCGAGGTCGGCGACGATGTCGTACGGGTCGGTTCCCTTTCGGACCGAGTCGAGGATGAAGAACGCCTCGTCGGGCGCGAGGAAGTGCCTGGTGACGCCGCGGCCGAGCGGCGTGGGCTCGAAGCCGTCGATGAAGTTCCACTCCAGCAGCTTCCCGAGCGCGTGCTTCGTGGGGACCTCGCCGATCATGCGGTCGTTGAGGCGCTTGGCCTTCTTGCCGGCCACGACGACGTTCGCGAGCGTCTCCTCGGCGGCCGCGGTCTCGTCGTAGTGGGTCGCGACGTCTTCCATCTCGCCTTTTAAAAGGGTGAACGCCACCTCGTCCTCGGTGCGGTCCATCGAGCCGTGGTAGACGCCGTCCGGCTCGACGAGGAGGTAGACGCGGCCGCGGTCGTGGTAGTCCGGGCGTCCGGCGCGCCCGAGCATCTGCGAGAACTCCTGGACCGAGAGCCACTCGATCCCCATCGCCAGCGAGTCGAAGATCACCTGCGAGGCGGGGAAGTCGACCCCGGCCGCCAGCGCCGCGGTGGTGACGACCGCCGAGAGGTCCTGGTTCCCGAACTGGCGCTCGACCTTCTTCCGGCGGCCGTAGTCGAGCCCGGCGTGGTACGGCGCGGAGTCGTAGCGTAGCTTGCGGCTGATCTCGTGGCAGCGCCGCCGCGAGTTGGTGAAGATGATCGTCTGGCCGCGGTACCCCTTCGACGACTTCGTGTCGAACTCCCGCTTGACGAGTTTGTCGGCGATCTGCGCCTTCTCGCGGCCGTCAGCGAAGGTGACGTGGCGCTCGATGGGGACCGGGCGCTCCTCGTACTCGATGAGCGTCGCGCGGAGCTTCTCCGCGAGCCACTCCGGGTTCCCGACGGTCGCCGAGAGGTAGACGAACTGCGTCCCGTCGTAGCCCGCGCGGGTCTCCATCCGGTCCTCGCTGTAGTACTTCAGCCGGGAGATGAGCCCGTCGAGCCGGTGGCCGCGCTCGCCCTCCTTCAGCGTGTGGACCTCGTCGATGACGACCGTCCCCACGTCGCCGAGGTCCTTGCCCGTCCGGAGCGCGTGGTCGATCCCCTCGTAGGTGCCGACGATCACGTCGGCGTGCGGGTCGAAGCGGTTGCCGTCGTCGTTCACCCGCGAGGAGCCGACCCGGATCGACACGTCGAGCAGGTCGCCGTAGCGCTCCTCGAAGTCCTCGTGCTTCTGGTTGGCGAGCGCGACGAGCGGGACCAAGAAGAGCAGCTTCCCGTCCCCCTTCAGCGCGCGGTCGATCCCGGTCAGCTCGCCGACGAGCGTCTTCCCCGTCGCCGTGGCGCTCACCACGAGCTGGTCGTCGCCGTCGAGCAGGCCGTTCCGCACGGAGAGACTCTGGACCGGCAGTAGCTCCTCGAAGCGGCCTTGGAGGTGCGAAGAGAGGTCCGGATGGAGGTCCAAGTCTTCGGTCCGGACGGGCGAGACGTCGTCGACGTTCGCCGACACCTCGTCGTACTTCGTGAGGTCGGGGTCGAGTCCGCCCTGGAGGAGACTCACGATCCGGTCGAGGTCGCCCGACTCGTACAGCAGCTCCTCGAGGCGTTCCTCGGCCGCGCCCGTGAACTCCCCTTTGTACGACAGCTCCCGCTCTAACTCCCGGCGGGCGCAGTCCCGACAGATCAGCTCGCCGTTGTGGTCGATGGCGTCCTCGCTCGTGATCGGCCCGTAGCGCCCGTCGCTCGCGCAGCGCCGGCAGGTCCGGACCGCCGTCGCCTCCAGCTGGTAGCCGTCGAGCATCTCCTTCAGCCGCGTCCGGTTCTCCGGCGAGGTCTGCTCGGAGATGCGGATCCGACCGGCCGCCCGCGCGAGGTCGACGAACTCGTCCGGCTGGCGGGGGTGGTCCTCCCCGTCGCGGATCACCCGGAACTTCCCCGGGCGCGGGCCCGCGGAGGTCTCCTTGAGTTCGAGCCGCCCGCGGAGCACGCGCTTGCCGTCGCGGTTCGCGACGACGGTGTAGTCGCTCCGCGCCTCGTGGAGGAACAGCGTCTCGACCTCGGCCAGCTGCTGTGACACTGCCGTGCGGTACGCGAGCGAGGTATTTCAGGTGTTCGGCTCGGGGATCGGAACCGGTTCGGAGACACGCGGCGCCGCGGCTACGTCACGCGAACGCGCGGAGAAAAACCCGCCTCACGGACGGGGTCGGGGTCGAGGGGTCTACGAGACGAGCAGCTTCTCGCCGCGGTCGACCGTGATCCGGCACGGCGGCGAGAGCTTGTTGTACGCGCGGCGGAACGCCTCCTTCACGACGGAGGCCTGCTCGACGTCGCAGTAGGCCGTGAAGACGACGTCGTCCTTGTTGAGCCGCGCGGCGGTGCCGACCGGCTTACCGAACGCCTGCCGCATCCCGTCGGAGACGCGGTCCGCGCCGGCCCCGGTCGCCTGCTTGTTCTCTCGGATGACCTGGTGGGGGAACTTGCGAAGGGTCATCTTGTAGTTCCCCTCGCCGAGCTCCTTGATCAGGTGGCGGTTCGCCGAGAGGCGCGCGCTCTCCAGCGAGCCGTGTCGGACCTGGAGCTCCTCCTCGACGCGGAGGCTGATCTGGACGGGGTAGTCGTCCGGCTCCGCGGAGAGGTCGCCCATGTTGTGCTGGGCGATCTTCGAGCCGGGGATGCCCGTGATGTACTCCCGGCGGGTGTACGACGGCTTGTCGATCGTCCGATACATAGAGGCGGGTTTGTCAGACATGGCTACTTGTCCGATGTAGCCCGCGCTGCGGCGATAAACCCTTCGATAGCGAGGCGTCCGCCGCGGCTCCTCGGGGAGTCAGCGCCGGCGATCCGCCGGATTGTGGTCTGCGTTGACACGCCGCCCGCTCACTCCTCCGGCGTCGGTTCGAGCGCGACGTGGTCGAACCCGCGGTCCGCGAGCCGCTCCGCGGCGCGGTCGGTGACCGACGGGGCGACTAAGATCCCGCGCACCTCCGGCGACCCCGCTCCGTCGGCCTCGTCGTCGCCCCCGTCGCTGGCGGTCTCGTCGTCGGCCTCGCTGTCACTTGCCTCGATCCCGAACTCCTCGCGGAGCGCCCGGACGTATCGCGCCAGCTGTCCCACGGCGTCCGGGCCGACCCGGCGGCGCTTCAGCTCGACGACGACCGGCGTGCCGTCGGCGTCGACGCCGAAGACGTCCATCGGGCCGGCGCCGGAGGGACGCTCGGTCTCGCGGGGTTCGAACCCCGCTTCGACGAGGTCGGGGCGTTCAAGGATCCGGGTCCGGAGGTCCTCCTCGCTGCCGTGGAGGGTGAGGTCGCGGCCGCCGGTCACGCTCATCGCGGAGAGCTGGTGGACGGCCGCGAAGCGGACCGTCAGGGTCTCGTCGGGGCTGCTCCGCGTCGAGCGCACGCGGAGCCGCCCGTCGCGCACCGCGGCGCGGTGTTCCGATCCCGGCGGCTGCCAGTTGACCGGCTGGCGGCCCTCGTCGGTGTGGACGAGGGCGGCCCCGTCGGGCTTCAGCACCACCAGCCGGTCGCCGGGACCGAGGTCGGAGGCGGCGCGGCCCTCGTAGGAGACCGTACAGCGGCCGAAGAGGCTGACGAGGTCGCCGCGCTCGAAGGCGTCCTCCAGCTCCCAGAGGGCCTCGCGGTGGCTCGGGTCGTGGACGCTCGTGACTGTCACTGGCTCTCGTACGCGGTCGCGGCTGAAAAAGGGCGCGCGCCGGTGTGTGTCGTCTCAGTCGCCCCGCCGCGACGCGACGATGCCGGCGACGAAGAGGACCGCGCCGAGCGCGAACGCGGCGATGCGAAGCGTCATGTCCGAGACGAGGATTCCGGCCAATACCGAGACACCGAATCCGGAGTGTAACACCGCGGTAAGATTCATACGTCCGGTACGGTCGCGCGGCACAAAAGCGGGTCGAACCGGCGGGCTCGGCGGTCGCCGTCCGGCCGGGTCAGGTCCCGTGCTCCCAGCTCCCCATGTACTCGCGCTGCTCGTCGCTGAGGTCGTCGTACTCGACGCCCTCGGCGGCGAGCTTGATGTCCGCGACCTCGCGGTCGAGCTCGTCGGGCACGTCGTGGACGCCGGCGTCGTACGCGTCGCCGTTCGCGGCCAGCTCGCGGACGACGACCGCCTGTACGCCGAAGCTCTGGTCCATCACTTCGACCGGGTGGCCGAGGGCGATCGGCGCGGCGAGGTTGACGAGCCGCCCCTCCGCGATGACGTTGAGCACGCGGCCGTCGGGCATCTCGAACCCCTCGACGCCGTCGCGGACCTCGTAGCGGTCCACGGCGAGGTCGTCGAGGTCGTCGAGGTTCACCTCCACGTCGAAGTGGCCGGCGTTCGCGAGCAGGACGCCGTCGCTCATCTCTTCGAAGTGCTCGCGGGTGATCACGTCGCGGTTGCCCGTCGTCGTGATGAACACGTCGCCCTTCGCCGCGGCCTCCTTCATGGGGAGCACCTCGTACCCCTCCATGTGGGCTTCGAGCGCCTTCCGCGGGTCGACCTCGCAGACGATGACGTTCGCGTTCTGGCCGGCGGCCTTCTTCGCGACGCCCTTCCCGCACTGGCCGTAGCCGCCGACGACGACGTTCTTCCCGGCCCACGAGAGGTTCGTCGTCATCGCGATGGTCGCGAGCGACGACTCGCCCGTGCCGTGGACGTTGTCGAACAGCTGTTTCATCGGCGTGTCGTTGACGGCGAAGACGGGGTAGTGGAGCTCGCCGTCCGCGTCCATCGCGCGCAGCCGGTCGACGCCGGTGGTCGTCTCCTCGGCCCCGCCGACGATGGTGTCGATCAGGCCGGGGTACTCCTCGTGGACGAGCTTCACCATGTCCATCCCGTCGTCGACGGTGATGGTCGGCTCGTGGGCGATGCAGGCGTGCATCGCGTCGTAGTACTCGTCGTCGTCGACGCCCCGCACGGCGTAGGAGGTGATCGACTCGTGGTCGTCGAGCGCGGCCGACACGTCGTCGTGCGTCGAGAGGGGGTTACAGCCGGTGATCGCCACCTCGGCGCCGCCCTCGGCGAGCAGTTCGACGAGGTTCGCCGTCTTCGCCTCGACGTGCATCGCCATCGCGATGGTCTCGCCGGCGAGCGGCTGCTCGTCGACGAACTCCTCGCGCAGCGCGTTCAAGATTGGCATGTGCTGGAGCGCCCAGTCCATCTTCCGGCGGCCCTCCTCGCGGGCCGCTTCGACGTCCGAGAGGTGCTGTGACACCGGCGGATACGCGGTTTCGCTCATACGTATCGGTTCGCTCACGGCGCACTAAACCCTGCCGACACCGGCGTACGCTCAGAAAAGAGGGCCTCGGTCAGCGGCGACCGCCGCCCGCGTCACCGAACCGAACCGCGGACCGCGTCGTCAGTTACCGCCCGGGCCGCCCGCGTGGTCCGGCGGGCCGCTCTCGCCGTCCTCGTCGTCTTCATCGTCCTCGTCGTCGTCCTCATCTTCCTCGTCTTCGTCGTCCTCCTCGGCCTCGTCTTCTTCGGCGTCGTCTTCCTCGGTCTCGTCCTCGTCCGCGTCGTCGTCCTCAGACTCGTCCGCTTCGGATTCGCCGTCGGCGTCGTCCTCACCGTCCTCCGCGTCGTCGCCGGCGTGGTCCGGCGGGCCCTGCTCGCCGTCGGGGCCGACGCCGTCCGGCGCGTTGCCGGGCGCGTCGGTCTCGTTCTCCGCGCCCTCGTCGTCGGCGTCGTCGGGGCCGCCGGGGCCGCCGGCGTGGTCCGGCGCGTTACCGGGGTTGTTCTCGGTCACGAAGTCCGAGACGGCGGCGCCGATGCCGCCCTCGCGGTTCTCGAGCCCCTCGATGAAGTCCCGGACGAGCTGGCCGAACGGCTGCGCCGCGGCCTCGTCGTCCTCCGCTTCGGCGGTCAGCTCGACCGTCTCGGAGACGCTCTCGTTCTCGTACGCGGCGGTGATCTCGACGGTGACGTCTTCCTCGGCGTCGGGAAGCGTCACCGTGCCGTTGGCGTCCGTCTCGTACTCGCCCGTCCCGTTGTACGAGGCGTTCTCACCGGCCTCGTCCGCGAGTTCGACGACGACCGAGGCGTTCTCGACCGCGGCGTCGTCGTCCGTCACCGTGACGATGGGCTCGCCGTCGGTGTTCTCGACGTCGAGTTCGAGGCCGTCGGGGGCCTCGAGTTCGACCGTCTCCGAGACGCTCTCGTTCTCGTACTCGGCCGTGACGTCCACGGTCACGTCCTCCTCGGCGGCGGGCAGCGTCACCGTGCCGTTGGCGTCCGTCTCGTAGTCGCCCTCGCCGACGTAGGAGGCGTTCTCGTCGGCGGTCGTGACGTTGACGGAGGCGTTCTCGACCGCGGTGTCGTTATTCGTCACCGTGACGACGGGCTCGCCGTCGGTGTTCTCGACGTCGAGCTCGAGGCCGTCGGGCGCCTCGAGGTCGACCGTCGTCGAGGCGGTCTCGTTATCCGCCGCGGCGGTCACGTCGACCGCGACGTCCTCCTCGGGCGCGGGGAGCTCGACGGTGCCGTTGGCGTCCGTCTCGTACTCGCCCGCTCCCGCGTACGACTCGTTCTCCGCGTCGACCACGCTCACTACCACCGTGGCGTTCTCGACCGCGGTGTCGTTCTCGGTCACCGTGACCGTCGCTGTCCCGTCCGCGTCCTGCTCGACGGCCACTCCGAGGTGACCCTCGGCGGCCGCCACGCCGGTCATCGCGCCGAGCGCGACGACCGCGACCAGTAGGATTGCTGTCGTGCGTTCGCTCATGTCCACTCCGGTCCAATCCCCCTATCTGTATAAAAAGCGAAGTCGCTTAACGCGGTTTAATTCGGTTTGGACCCGGGTTAACGGCGCTGAAACAGCTATTTCGTATATCTGGCGCTCGCCCGCGTATCTGGCCGCGACCGAACCCGGATTCGCCCCCGACTTCGGGTCGGTCGTCGCTCGCGCGCGATACGGTTACGTAGTCGTGATCTACGTCGTTCTCGCGGAGAACACCTCCAAAGCCCCAGCCTCGTCAGTCGGGCGTCGCCCGACGACCTCGCGCGTGCTGGCTTCGCGGCCGCCGGGGGCGGCCGCTCGCAGGTCCGCGCCACCGCAGTTCTGTCGAGAAACAGCGTGTGCGCCCGCTATGCCGACTCGACGCGGTCGACGAGGTCGCTCGCGGCGCTTGCGGCGCGCTCTTGGACCGACTCGGCGTCGAGCGTCAACACCTCGCGGTCGCGCATGAGGACCCGGCCGTCGCACACCGTGTGACGCACGTCGCTGCCGCGCGCCGCGTACGCCAGCTGCGAGACGGGGTCGTGGACCGGCGTCAGGTGCGGCGCGTCGAGGTCGACCACCGCGATGTCGGCGGCCGCGCCCGCCTCGATCCGGCCGCCGGGGAGTCCGAGGGCGTCCGCGCCGCCGGCCGTCGCCATCTCCACGGCGGCGCCGGCGGGGACCGCGCTCGCGTCGTCCGCGGCGAGCTTCCCGAGCATGGCGGCGTCGCGCATCTCGTCGAACACGTCGAGGTCGTTGTTCGAGGCCGCCCCGTCGGTGCCGAGCGCGACCGTCACGCCGGCCTCGCGGAGCCGCTGAACCGGCGCCATCCCGCTGGCGAGCTTCATGTTCGAGGCCGGGCAGTGAACGACCGCGGTCCCCGCCGCCGCGAGCCGGTCGATCTCGGTCTCGTCGACGTGGACGCCGTGCGCGAAGAAGTCGTCCGGGCCGAGCGCGTCGAGGGCCTCGGCGTACGCGATCGGTCGCTCCCCGCGCTCGTCGACGATCGGCTCGACCTCGTCCGTCGTCTCGTTCGCGTGGAGGTGGATCGGCACGCCGGCCTCGCGCGCCTCGGCGACGCCCTCGCGGAGGTACTCCTCGCCGACCGTCGTCAGCGAGTGCGGCATGAACGCCGTGCGGATCCGGCCGTCCGCCGCGCCGTCGAGCTCGCGGGCGACCGCGAGGCTCTCTGCCACGTCGCTCCGCGCGTCCGCGTCGTCTTTCCCGACCGTCACCACGCCGTGGCCGAGGCGCGCGCGCAGGCCGGCGCGGTCGACGACGGCCGCCACCCGGTCCATCGCGAAGTACATGTCCGCGAACGCGGTCGTCCCCGACCGGATCATCTCGAGGGCGCCGAGTTCGGCGCCGACCTCGACGTCGTCCGGCGTCAGCGCGGCCTCCGCCGGCCAGATGTCCTCGCGCAGCCACGGGTCGAGCGGCTTGTCGTCGGCGTACCCGCGGAGCAGCGTCATCGCGACGTGCGTGTGCGCGTTGACGAGCCCCGGGATCACGAGCGACCCCGACGCGTCGAGCGTCTCGTCGGTCGCCCCGCCGACCGCGTCGTCGACGTCGCTCGGCCCCCCGACGGCCCGGATCGTCCCCTCGTCTCGGTCGACCGCGACGTCCGCCCGCTCGACCCGACCGTCGGGCCGGAGCACTCGCCCGCCGCTGACGCGGAGCTGGTTCATACCGGCCCGTTCCGGCCGCCGCACCAAACGCCTTCGGTTCCCCGCCCGAGCCGGGGCTACGAGCGGCCCCGACGACACCGAGCGACACGACTTTACCGCCGGATCGAAACGCACCCGCATGGCTCTCGACCGCGTCGCGGCGACGCTCACCGCCAGCAAGGTCGGGACCGCCCTCGTCGGACTGGTCGTCGTCGCCGCCGCGGTCGGCGGGGCGTTCGCCCTCGGCGCGTTCGGCGTCCCGAGCGTCGCCGCCGTCAACAACTCCTTCGGCGACGTGACGGACGAGACGACGGTCGTCGAGACGGACCTCGTCGTCTCGAACCCGAACCCGTTCGGCGTCGGCCTCGACGGCGTCTCGATCGATTACGCCGTCTCGATGAACGACGTCGAGATGGCGCGCGGCGGCCGCGAGGGGGTCAGCGTCGCGGCCGGGAACTCGTCGATCGCGTTCGAGACGGACCTGGACAACGAGGCGATCCCCCCGTGGTGGACCAGCCACGTCCGGAACGACGAGCGGACGACCGTCGCGATCGACGCGCGGGTCTCCTCGGAGTTCCTCGGTCGGGGCACGAACCTCAGCCGCACCCGCGAGATCGAGACGGACCTCATCGGGGCGTTCGCCTCCGAGGAGACCCGCCCGGTGAACGCCGACGCCCCGCTGGTCGACGACCCGGTCCTCTACGTCAACGAGACGCGCGGGCGCTGGGGGACGGTGACCGACGCCGAGACGCCGATCGCGATGGAGTTCGACGTGTACAACCCCAACCTCGAACCGTACGTCGTCACGGAGATCGGCTACGACGTCACGATGAACGGCGTCGAGATGGGCTCGGGGTCGACCGCGGAGGAGTACGTCGTCCCCTCGTACGGCTCCGAGACCGTCGAGCTCACCGCCGCGCTCCGCAACGAGCGCCTCGACGACTGGTGGGTCACGCACCTCGACGAGTCGGTCAACGGCCACCAGGTGAGCGACCTCCGGATCGAGTTCTACGCGGTGGTCGAACTGCCCGGCGGCGAGCGGGTCACCGTCCCACTCGACGCCCTGACGCACGAGGAGACGGTCGAGACCGACATCTTCGACGAGGGGCTCCACCGGGGGCCCGGCGACGGGAGCGCGAGCGGCTCGGGCGGCTCCGACGACGGGTCGAGCGACGGCGGCACCTCCGACGGGAACACGACCGACGACGGCACGAGCGGCGGAGACTCGACGGACGGGAACACGACCGACGACGGGTCGACCGACGGAAATACGACCGACGGGAACACGACAGACGACGACGATGACGACGGGGGACTGCTCCCGCTGTCCGCCGACTGACCCGGCTTCGTTCCGGCGCCAGAACCTTCTTAGCTCGCCGCGGCCGCGTTCCGGCATGGCAACCGACGCCCAGCAGGCGTGTTTCGAGGCGGGGATCAAGTTCGGCTCGCTGTACCACCAGTTCGCCGGCACGCCGATCAGCCCGTCGAGCACGCGGAGCATGGAGACCGCGATGGCGGAGTCGATAGAGAACCAGCCGCACTGCGAGGCGGTCGACGTGACGATCCACGACGACCGCGTGGCCGACGCCATCGACCACGAGAACGGCTACACCGAGCTCACCGGCTCGCTGATGGACGTCGAGATGCGGATCGCGTACGAGGGCGTCACGGTCCGCACGCGGATGGCGATGGAGGACGGCTACCCGCTGATGGAGCTGGTCTCCGTGGCGGAGTGAGCCGACGC
>ERZ1034488.156-NODE-156-length-17183-cov-3.862681_pt1 | contig 17183 bp, 21 predicted proteins | sample MGYA00520646_ERZ1034488 | MGnify/ENA primary metagenome ERZ1034488 (study PRJEB33760, sample SAMEA4777686) | hypersaline lake metagenome | biome: hypersaline environment; feature: brines | place: Spain | collected 2012-08 | depth 0 m ...
CAAGACCGAGCAACGCCGCAGCACCGACCGTAGCGGCGCCGACGACGGCGAGCAATCCCGGCGACGCCACCCCGGCGACGGCGTGTAACGGGGCGATCATGGACGCCTTTCGGGGTCAGCGTACCTGAACGCTTCGACGGACCGGCCCGTCGCTCGTCGGGTGGTGTCGGCAGAAGTTGTGCGTGGGTGATGTCCCGGCTGGGAATCACCTGCATCGCCGCGGTGGACGGGCGTGTGGACCCGTCGTGTGCGATGCGTGGGACCGGATTCGAACCACGGTCGAACGCTCGCGCGTTCTCCCTGATTCAAGCCCGATCGTGCATCTTCCGGCGCTCACGTTCGTTCGCGCCGATGCGATGCGTGGGACCGGATTTGAACCGGCGGACCCCTATGGGACAGCGCCCTCAACGCTGCGCCGTTGGCCTAGCTTGGCTACCCACGCTCGCATGGGTTCTGTCGTACGCATCCAATCGTTGACGGGGGTATTTGAAATGGCTTTCCTTTTCCCCGCCGTCGATCGCCCGCCCGACCGAAAGACGGTACCGCTCCCCACGCTCTCCCGTCGGGGTTTTGTGGATCGCCCACCGAGGGAGGCGTATGCATCTCGACGCACGCAACCGTGTTCCGGAACTCACTGCCGTCCTCTCGCTCGTGTCGTTGGCGCTGGTGTTCGGCGCCGCCCTCGGAGTCGCTCCTCGCAACGCACTCCCGCGTGCGCCCGACGCGGTCGTCGCTGCCATCCCTCACGTCAACGCGGTCGTCAGCACCGTCGCCGTCGTGACCATCCTCGCCGGCGTCGCCTTCGCCCGCCGTCGCCAGTTCCGCAAGCATCGCGCGATGATGCTTCTCTCGGCCACGCTCTTCGCCGTCTTTCTCGTCCTCTATCTCTACAAGGTAGCGCTCGAAGGACCGGCCGAGTTCCCCGGTCCCGACGCAGTCTACCGACAAGTGTATCTCCCACTCCTCGCGATCCACATCCTCCTCGCCGTCGTCTGCATCCCGCTTCTCTACTACGTGTTGTTGTTGGCGACGACCCGCCCCATCTCGGCGCTCGTCGATACCGCCCACGCGAGGGTCGGACGCGTGGCGGCGAGCCTCTGGCTGATCTCTTTCGTTCTCGGGAACGTCGTCTACGCGCTCTTGTACGTCGTGTACTAGTCGGCGTACAGCGAGTAGACGATGACCGCGAAGCCGACGAGCGTGAGTGCGCTCTCGATGACCACCGACTGGGCGAGTGTGAGCGAGGTGAACTGGTGACCGACGCCCGCGAGGAGGGCGCCGACGGTGACCAGTCCGAAGCCGATGCCGAGCGACCGGAGCGACCGCGACCCGGTCCGGCGATAGGCCTTGAGCGAAAGGAGCGTGATGAGACTGCCCAGAAGGAGTGTTCCGGTTTTGATCGCGGCGAGGGCGATGTCGAGGTGACTCATGTTTCCTTGCGAACCTCCCCCCAGAGGGACGCGAGCCGTTCGTCGGTCGCCCGACTCGGACGGTCGATCGAGATGTCGAGAACCCGCTCCGCGGTGAGACCGATCTCGACCGCCTCGAAGTCGACCCGATATCGCGTCGCGTGGTGCCCGTCCGTCCGAATCTCCGTGCCCTCCGCGAGCAGCGATGCCTCCGTCAGTAGGTCCAGTTTTCGATAGGTCGTAGACATGGGGATATCACACTCCTCGGACACCTCGCTCGCAGTCATCGGCTCGTCGAGGTGTTCGATGATGGTCCGGCAGTCGGGGTCGTCGAGCGCGTCGAGGACCGACTGCAGGTCGGGCGGATCGTCGCCCGACAGCGGGTCGCGCACCATACGCCACCTCGCCGAGGGAGTCACTTATACTACCCGTTGGCGATCCGTGCGCGCCACCGAGCCGGCCGCGGACGGGGACGACCGAACATGTTCGGAGATAGCTTTTCCGACGGACACGGCGTATCGATACCCGTCATGAGCGCAACAACCGACACGGATAGCGCGGCGGAGCGGACCACCACGACGGTCCATCTCCGGGCGACGGGCCACGTCCGGGACGCCATGGAGACGCCCCATCAAGCGTTCACGTTCGAGGGCGACACGCTGCGTGACCTCTTGGAGACGTTCTTCGAGCAGCGCCCGGACCTCGCGGAGATGTTGATCGCCGAGACGGAGACGGAGGCGACGACGGGGGGGTGGGCTCGGCCCCCGAAGAACCTGCCGGGCACGTGGCACAAGAATCCCGAAGGCGAACAGACGAAACCCTACGCGCGGGTGCTCGTCAACGGCAAGTTCAACGAGGTTCTCGACGGGTTCGATACGAGAATCGAGGACGGCGACCGTGTGAGCTTCGTCTACCCCTTCATCTTCTGTTGCTGATGCCGTCGGCCGTAACCGTCTGTGACGGGTCGACACGACGAGGCGCCGACCCGTTCCACGGACTTACAGCCGACCGTACGAGTCGGGCCGTTCGGCCCGGCGTCTACCGGCACCCGTAACTTCCACCCCATCGGCAACGTCTGGAGTCGGGCCTACCGCGACGGCGGCCTCCCCGAGAACGGCGACTTCGAGGCGTACGCCGACAGGAACATCCAGATCATGACCGTGCCGCCGGGAAGCTGTATGATCGGCGGGATGGAGACGCCGGTCCCCGAACGGATCAAGCTGGTCGACCACGCCCTCAGCCGCGTCGCCCGACGTGGCATGCTCGCCGAGGTCGACGTGCTCGGCGACGAGCGCTCTCACCCCGCCACGCCGGTTATGATCGCCGAGCGCGACGCTTCGGCCATGCCCACGGCGAAACTCGCAGTCACGCTTCCGTCGGACATCTGGATCGCGGACCTCTCGACCCGGTTCCCCGAGGCGACGTTCCGCGTGCTCGCGGCCCTGACGGACGAGAACACCGGTATCGGACTGGTCGAAATCGCCGCCACCGGCGTCGGCGACGTTCTCGCCTGCCTCGACGGCGCCGACGGCGTTCGCGTGTTCGAGACCCTGTATCGTGGTGACGACCGAGCGCTGGTGCAGTTCGAGACCGACGACCCGCTGATTCTCATGTCGGTCCGGAACTCGCGAGCGCCGTTCGAACCGCCGGTCACCATCGTCGACGGCGTCGCGAACCTGGAGATCACCGCCCCCCGAGAGCGGCTGTCGTCGCTCGCCGACCAGTTCCGCACGCTCGGGCTCCAGTTCGACGTGCGGTCCGTCCGCACCTCCATCGACTCGGAGTCGGTGGTGAGCGACGGCCAGCGGGAGTTGATCCGGACGGCGGTCGACGAGGGGTACTACGATACGCCCCGAACCTGCACGCTGACGGAACTGGCCGATCACCTCGGCATCGCAAAATCGACGGCGAGCGAACGCCTCCACCGCGCGGAGGGAGCGATCATCCGGGCGTTCGTCGGCGACGATGCGCCGACCGGGGACGAGGAGCTTTAGTCTTCGTGGCTCACGCCGTGTTCGGCACCCGTCTCCGCCGCCTGGCCGCCAGTCTTGTCCCGGAGCATCAGAATGAGGCCGAAGACGAGCGGTGAGAGGAACGCGGCCACGAGCGACCCGCCGACGACTAGCGACATCGTGAGGCCGGCACCCCCGTCGCCGCCACTGCCGCCGTCGCCGCCACTGCCGCCGTCGCCGCCACCGCCGCCACTGCCGCCACTGCCGCCGTCGCCGCCACTGCCGCCACTGCCGCCGTCGCCGCCACTGCCGCCACTGACGACTTCGGCGCCCTCGGGAACGCTCCCGACGACGACGACGCCTTTCATGCCGAGCGCGCGGTGCGGCGTGCAGTAGTACTTGACGACGCCTTCGGATTCGAAGGTCTGTTCGAACGTGATGCCGGCTTCGGCGGTGAGTTCGCTCTCGAAGTCCCCACCTTCCTCGGCGACGACGTTGTGTTGTCCCCCTTTGCCGTTCCACTCCCAGAGAACCGTCGTGCCGGGGTCGACTTGGACGGCGGCCGGGCCGAACGCGAAGTTCCCGCCGTTCCCCGAGGCCCCGACGGTAACCGTCACCTCGCTCCGTCCGGTCGCGTCGACGACTCCCTCGTAGTTCCCGACGTCACTCATCCATCCGCCGAACGGGCCGGACTGGGCCGTCGCCGTTCCGGTCGCCCCCGCACCCACCAGTCCAGCCCCGACGACGCCGGCGCCTGCCTGCAGCAGCCGTCGCCGTCCTAGCCGGGCGTCGCGTTCCTCACTCATTGTCGCTTGGCCGTACACGCGACCCCCTCAAAAATATTGCCGGTTTCGCGTCCGATCGCCGGCGTCCGTACCGTTCAGTCGTCCGCCGGCGCCGACTCGCTCCCGACGACCGGGCGGGATACGTCGCGGTCGGTCGACTCGCCCTCGATGTCGTAGGGGTATTCGCCGGTCACGCAGCCGAGACAGAGGTCGCCGCGTACCCGGCCGAGCACGTCCGCGATGGCGTCGATGGAGAGATACGAGAGGCTGTCGGCGCCGATCGTCTCGCGAATCTCGTCGATGCTCTTGTCGGCGGCGATGAGTTCGTCACGACTCGCCATGTCGATGCCCATGTAACACGGGGCGACGATGGGCGGGGCGCCGATGCGGACGTGGACCTCCTCGGCGCCGGCGTCGCGGACCAGATCGACCAGCTGCGTGGAGGTGGTGCCGCGGACGATGCTGTCGTCGATGATCGTGACCGTCTTGTCCGCGACGGTGCTTTTGATGGGGTTGAGCTTCAGGCGGACGGCGCGTTCGCGCTCGTCCTGGGTCGGCATGATGAACGTCCGGCCGACGTAGCGGTTCTTCATCAGGCCTTCGGCGAACTCCACGTCGGCGCCGTCGTCGTTCGCGGCCTCGGCGTAGCCGGAGGCGAAGGAGCGCCCGGAGTCCGGGACGGGCATTACTACGTCCGTATCGATGCCGCTCTCGGCCCAAAGCTCGCCCCCGAGTTCCCGGCGGGCGTCGTAGACGAGTTCGCCGTCGACGACGGAGTCCGGACGGGCGAAGTAGACGTGTTCGAAAAAGCAGTGGGCCGTGGCGTCGTGGTCGACGAGTTGATACGAGTCGAATCCGGAGCCGTCGGGTTCGAGGACGATCAGTTCCCCCGGCGCCACGTCACGGACGAGTTCGCCGTCGAGGGTATCGATGGCCGCCGACTCCGACGCGAGGACGTAGCCGTCGTCGAGTTTCCCGATACAGAGCGGGCGATTCCCCTCCGGATCGCGGACCCCGAGGACGGCGTCGTCGTGCATGATCGTCAGGGCGTAGGAGCCGTGGATGCGCCCCATCGTTCGCTTGACCGCCCGGACGAGGTCCTCCTCCAACAGGTTGCGCGCGAGGTCGTGGGCGATCACCTCGGTGTCGCCGTTGGAGGTGAACGCGTGCCCGAGCGCCTCTAGATCCGAGCGAATCTCCGCGGCGTTGACGAGGTTCCCGTTGTGTGCGAGGCCGAGCGATCCGGACTTGAACGAGACGGAGAAGGGCTGCGCGCAGCAGGCGTTGACGCCGCCCGAGGTGGGGTAGCGGACGTGACCGATGCCCGCCCGCCCGTTCAACTGGTCGAGATCCGTGGCGTCGAACGCGTCGCCGACCAGCCCCATCTCGACGTGGCTGTGTTGCTGGAACCCGTCGTGCGTGACGATGCCCGCCGACTCCTGTCCCCGGTGCTGGAGCGCGTACAAGGAGTAATAGAGAGGACGCGCGGCGTCGCGCCCCGAAAGCGACACGCCGACAACGCCGCACTTCTCGGTCATCCCGTTCGGGGTACGGTGATCCCGCCCGTGTGGCATAGACGAAACTACTGTAGCGCGGGGTAAAAAGGCACGCTATTGACGCGCCGCGCGCAGTCCTTGCCGGTTCGACGAACCGGAGGTTCGCCGGGCGGAGCGTGTGGAAACGAAGGAGTACGTCGGGTGTGCCGCGGCGTTACTCGCCGGCCTTGCTCTGCCACTCGTAGTCGCGGCGTTTGGCGGACTTGCCGAAGCCACACGACGAGCAGACTTTCTTTCGAACGTGGTAGGATTTCTCACCGCAGCGTCGGCATTTGACGTGGGTCGTCTTGTTCTTCTTGCCCTGAGTCGGCGTTCCGGCTCCCGTCATGTACTTATCGTCACGACGTTATCGCCGCGTATAATGGTTGTGTTGTCGACCGACTCGATCTCCGGCTCGCCGAGGATGCCTTCCCCGACCTCGTCGACCGGGTCGAGCACGACGTTCATGTGCTGGTCGTAGCCGGCGAGGAGACCGTGAAACGCCCGGCCGTCCTTGAGATGTACCGTCACGTCCTCGTCCAGCGAAGCCTCCAGCACGTCGAGGGGTCGTCCGCCCATGCCAACAAAAGCCGCGGGTCGGAGATATAAACGTACCGAAGGTCGAGCGGCCCGTTCCCGCCGTCGGCGACAGGGTTATTAGTATTGTACAGTATAGTAATTATTGCATGGTCAGTACGTGCCACTTTCAGGTTCGGCGTCTCGGCGGCTCAGTCGTGTTGCTCGGCTTGCTCCTCGGGGTGTTCGTCGACTCGTGGTTCCTGGCGATTTCGGCGTTCGCCGGGGTAAACCTCGTCCAGAGCAGCTTCACCGACTTCTGCCCGGCCGAGCGGTTCCTTCCGGCGTGTAGATCGGCGGGACCGGATCCGGCGGCGGACTGAGGCGTCCGGCCGTCCGTCGTGTTTAGTGTAGACAATACTCGCTTCGCTCGCGGTCGGTCGTGACCCGGTCGACGGCCCCATCCGAGCGCTTATTCCCGTGTCGAGCGAAAGGGGAGCATGGTCGCTCGCATTCTCGTCCCCGTCGACGACTCCGAGATGGCGATGCGTGCGCTCCGGCACGCGCTCGACACCTTCCCCGAGGCCGAGGTGACGGTACTCCACGTCAGTGGTGGGCCGTCGCCAATGATGGGCGCCGCGACGGACCTCGCACTCTCCGACGACTTCGCGGACGCGGCCGAGGAGCGTGCGAGCGACGCTCTGGACCGCGCCCGCGCCGTCGCCGCCGAGTACGACGCCGAGGTGGCGACCGAGGTGCGGGTCGGGTCCCCCGCGCGGATCATCGTCGACGTCGCCGAGGACTTCGACGCCGTCGTCCTCGGCAGCCACAGCGGGAGCCTCTCCGAACGGCTGTTCGTCGGGAACGTCGCGGAAAAAGTCGTGCGTCGCTCGCCCGTCCCCGTCACCGTCGTCCGGTAACGAATTTAAGTCCGTCTCGGCCCTACGGGAGGTATGACTTACCCAGTCACCTACTACTGCCCCCACTGTGAAGCCGTCGTCGAACTCGAACGCGACGGCTACCTCGCGGACAAGTCGGTGACGCCCTACCCGCTGGAAGGGTGGACGTACGTCGACGCCGACGACGACGTGGAGTCCGCGGACGGTGTCCGGTTCGTCTGTGGCGAGGACGGCACGCTCCGCGACGACGACGAATCCGGCTGCGGTGACCCCTTCTACCTGAGTTACGTCCGCTACGAGAACGGCGAGGAAGTCGCCGCCGTTCCGGAGAGCGAGTACGTGCGGATCGGCCGGTAGCCCTCCACCGCGGCCGGTGTTTGCGAGCCGACACGACGGGCGACCAGTGCGCGTTCGGTTCCCCTCCGGATCGGTGAAGGCCCCGTCGTCCTCGCCGGCGCCTTCGCGTCACCGAACACCGTACGGGGCTGACGCCCACCGAGTCGGAACGGAACGTAGCCGAGAGCGTTCGGCCGGCGCCGACGCCGGGGCGGGCGACTAGCCTTTGATGTTGCAGACCGGATACGTCCGCGCCACCTTGTCGCCGATGCCCAGGGCGTCGGAGACGCGCACCACCTCGTCCACGTCCTTGTAGACGCCCGGGGCCTCCTCGGCCACCGTCGCCCCGCTCTGGGCCTTGACGTACACTGCGTTCTGTTCCCGGAGTTCGTCCCGTACCGTCTCGCCCCAGAACTCCTGTTTGGCCTGCGTTCGGCTCATCAGCCGGCCGGCGCCGTGGGCGGTGGAGCCGAACGTGAGGTCCATCGACGCCTCGCCGCCACGGAGGACGTAGCTCCCGGCGCCCATGCTCCCGGGGATGATGATCGGCTGTCCGACGTCGCGGTAGGCCGGAGGCACCTCGGGGTGTCCCGCCGGGAACGCCCGCGTCGCGCCCTTGCGGTGGACGTACAGTTCGCGCTCTTCGCCCTCGACGGTGTGGGTCTCCTTCTTCGCGATGTTGTGGGCCACGTCGTACAGCAGGTGCATGTCCATCGACTCCCACGAGCGGTCGAAGACGCGCTCGAACACCTGCCGGACGCGGTGCATGATCAACTGGCGGTTCACCCACGCGAAGTTGATACAGGCACACATCGCGCCGTAGTACTGCTCGGCGAGTTCGGAGCCCGCCGGCGCCGCCGCGAGTTCCTTGTCCGGGAGGTCGGCCAGCAGGTCGCCGTGACGCTTCTCGATTTTCCGGAGGTAGTCGGTGCAGGTCTGGTGGCCGAGCCCTCGGCTCCCGCAGTGGATGAGGACGACCACCTGATCCGGTTGTAGCCCGTAGGCGTCGGCCACGTCGTCACGATACACGTCGGTCACGCGCTGGACTTCGAGGAAGTGGTTGCCGCTGCCGAGGCTGCCGAGCTGGTTTTTGCCGCGGTCTTTCGCCTTCCGTGACACCGCGCTCGGGTCGGCGTCCGGCCGCCGACCCTCGTCCTCGCAGTGGGTCAGGTCGTCCTCGACGGCCCACCCCTCCTCCAGTGCCCAGTCGACGCCGCGGGAGAGGACGGCCTCGACGGTGTCCATATCTCCCTCGACGACGCCGCCGCCACCGAGGCCGGACGGGACGTTGGCGAAGAGCGCGTTCACGAGTTCCTCCTCGTGGCCCTGCACGTCGGCGTAGGTGAGATTTGTTTTCATCATTCTCACCCCGCAATTAATGTCGTAGCCCACAGAACCGGGGGAGATACAGCCGGTCTCTACGTCCGTCGCGCCCACACCGCCGACGGGGAAGCCGTAGCCCTGGTGACCGTCGGGCATACAGAGGGCGTGGCCGGTGATCCCCGGGAGATGCGTCGCGTTTCGCAACTGCTGGAGCGTCTTGTCCTCGCCGATTTCGTCGAGCAGCGCCTCGCTCGCCAGCACCCGTGCGGGAACGCGCATGTCGCCCTCGCGTGGCAGCTCCCAGACGAACTCCCGAACGCGTTCGAGCCGGATGCCGTCGAACTCGCGTGTTGTCATAGGTGGACCGACGTGACCGAGGCGGGAATACGTTACTACACGTCCAGCACGACGTACGCCTTCCACCCCTCGTCGGTCTCCTCGACGCGCATCTCGGAGTACGTCACGGCCTTCACGTCGCGGGCAGTCACGTCGGCGAAGGGGACGCCACGGGCGCTCGCCTCGACCACCCACTCCCCGTCCGCCTCGTGGACCGACGCCTCGTTGGCGACGGGGAGGACCCCGCGTACGTCGCGTTCGTAGATGAGTCGGTCGAGGTAGTCGAAGAGGAGGGCTTCGAGTCCCTCGGCGTCGACGGTGACCGAGAAGCGCTCGCCGGTCGCCGGAACGTCGTCGCAGGTGGCCGCCGCGAGGCCGTCCGCGACGGCGGCGAACGTCTCGCCGAGGTCGGCGCCGGTCGCCGCGACGGCCACGTCCGCGGTGTGGGGGCGGAGTTCGTAGCTCATGACGCCGGGGACGGGACGAACGGTGAAAACCGTTGGTTCGAAGATGCGGCGACGATGGACGCCGACGATGAAGTTATATTGCACGACCACGCTAGGACCGCGGTAGTGAGCGTCACCGTCGAGAAACGTGTCGATGGCCCCGGCACGAGCGAGCACGCCGACGAGGCCTGGACACTCAAAGAGCGCATCCGCCGGGAAGAAAGCGTCCTCAAACAGCGCAAGCGCTTCTTCATGGACGCCTACCGGCGGGCAACGACCCACCTGCTCTACCTCGACGACGACTTGGTCGGCTTCGCGACGGTGCGACGCGACGGCTACATCCTCTTTCTGGCCGTCTCCCCGGAACGTCGCGGCGAGGGGTTCGGCCGACGACTCGTCGCGGAGGTCGCGGAGGAGCATCGCACCGTCACCTGCCACGCCCGGGCGACGAACGACCGGGCGCTCGACTTCTACGAGGCCATCGGGTTCGAGATCAAGCGGCGGATCGAGAACTACTACGAGGACAACGGCGACGCGTACTACCTCCGGCTCGGTCCCGACGAGCGCCTGCGCGACCGGCTCTCCGAGTTGATCCGGCGCTAGAGCGTGGATCGGTCCCGATCGGTCACCACCTCGTCGATCAGTGCCATCGGCGTCGCGTCGTAGGCGGGGTTTTCGATCCGGACGCCCGCGACCGGTTCGCGGATCACCTCCGCCGGTTCGCGCTCCTCGTTCTCGAAGACGAAGTCGCTCTCGATGACCTTCGACTCCGAGCCGACGACGGTGACGGGGACGTTCGCGACGCTCGCGGCGGCGACGAGCGGGAAGGTGCCGATGCGGTTGTAGAGCGTGTCGCCGACGATACAGGTCATGCCGACGACGACGCGGTCACAACGGTCGAGGACGTGCCCCGCGGCGCTGTCGACGAGGAGGTGTGGCTCGACGCGGTCCATCTCCGCGAGGCGGCGGGCGGTCTTCCGCCCGAGATAGCGCGGTCGCGCCTCGGTGACGTAGGCGGTGAGGTGACAGCCCTCCGCCGCCGCCACCTCGACGGCCTCCAGGACGGTCGTCGAGAAGTCGTGGGTGAGGACCGTCTCGCCGTCTTCGAACGTGGTCGCGGCACGGGCCGCCGCCTCGTGTTTGCCCGTCTCGATCCCCTCGACGATCCGGTCGATCTCCTCGCTGGTGCGGGACTTCGCCGCCTCGACGGAGTCGGTCTCGCCGAGGACGTTCTCCACGACGTCCCGCATCGCCTTGTGGAGGGAGGCGTGGGAGGGGTTCGCCCGGCGGAGCGCCCCCGCGTTGCGTTCGAGGTCGCGCTCGTAGCCCTCGACGTTCCGGTAGTCCCGGTCGAGGAGTTCTTCGAGTGCCGTGGTCGCCTTGACCGCGACCACCGACGAACTGTGGGTCTGCATCCGGCGGATCTCCTCGATGGTCTCGTCGATCATACTGCCAGGTGTCGTGTCGGCGGCAAAGAGGTTCCGGCTACGCGTCGGCCTTGCGCCGGGCGTACGCGTACGCGAAGAGTGCGGTGACGAACCAGACGGCCGCCCCGACCCGGACCGCGAAGGCGGCGCGCGCTCCCCACGTCGGGAGCGTCGTCGTCGTCGAGAGGGCGGCGACGAGAGGTGCGCCGGCGACGATGGTCGCGACGAACGTCACCTGCATCACCCACCCGAAGTCGACGCCGTCCGGATCGGTTCGCTCGACGCGGTGTGGCACGCGTCGGCGTTGGCGGCCGAACGGGTAATGTGTGGCGATTTATGCGGAGTACCGTAGCTGTCTCCCGGTGATCCGCCGGATCGTCCGGGCGGACCACCGGTAGCGACGGACAGTAAACCGCATTACGCGTCGAGGAAGTCGGTCAGCGCCTCGTTGAACCCCGTCGGACGCTCCAGCATGGCGAGGTGGGCGGCGTCCTCGACGGTCGTCCACTCGGCGTCGGGGATGCGCTCGGCGAGCGTCTCGTGGTACCAGGGCGGGGTGAGGGCATCGTACTCGCCGACGACGGCGAGGGTGGGCACGTCGATATCGCCGAGGCGACCGCGTACGTCGAACGCGTGACTGGTCCGGAAGTCGCGCTCGGTGACGGCCCGTCCGGCCGCGTGGAGGGTCTCGCGGGACGCCTCGAGCAGCCGCTCGTCGGGGTCGTGAAAGAGCCGATCCGGCCCGTGGAGGAACTCGATCGCCCGCTCGAAGTCGTCCCGGAGCCACCGGAGCAGATCGTCGAGGACGGCGAGTTTGGCGCCCGTCCCCGCGAGGACGGCGGCGTCGAGGTCGACGTCGCGTTCGAGGAGGGCGGTCATGGCGACCGCGCCGCCGAGCGAGTTGCCACAGAGGACGCGAGCGTCCGTGGCCGCGGCGACGGCGACGGCGTCGTCGACGTACGCCGAGAGCGCCTCGTACCCCGGCTCGGCCGCCACGTCGTCGCTCGCCCCGTGGCCGCTCAGGTCGAGGGCGACGACGGGTCGGTCGTCGGCGAGTCGCGCCTGGGACTTCCAGACCGCGTGCGATCCGCCGCTGCCGTGGACGAACAGGATCGGATCGGCGTCGCCGCCGCGGTCGTGGCGGCGATACGCCGTCTCCCGGCCGTGGTGGGTTACCGTCTCCATACGACCGGTAGCGTGGGGAAGGGTATAAAGCCGCCCGACGCCCCCACCCACCCGGCCGTGAACCGCAATACAACGTCGACCCGGCGTGTCCCCGTCACGTACGGCGATTTACCAGCGCAAGATTTATATACGTAGATAACTAACTTGGAGTTAGGAATTGATATGGTGAGACAGCAATACGCCGGTGAGGACGAACGGTTCGTCCGCCGGTACGACTACGACGACGAGTGGGTGATCGCCGCCGACGTGGGCGTCGGCGACGACCGCCTGCGCGTCGACGTCGTCGGCGGGACGGCCATCGTCCTCGTCGACGAGGAGACGGCGATGGAGTTCGACCTTCCCGGTTCGGCCGAAAGCGTTGACACGAACAACGGCGTACTCGTCGTGAGGGGTACGCAATGAAACTCGTCGTCAAGCCACTGAAACAGAAAGACGCCGGCCGTGGACTGGCCGCCATCGACCGCGCCGCAGTCGCGGAGATGGGGCTGGAGGTCGGCGATTACATCCGCATCGAGGGGAAGGAAGGCACCGCCATCGCGCGCGTCTGGCCCGGTCATCCCGAGGACCAAGGGTCGGGCGTCGTCCGTATCGACGGCCAGCTCCGCCAGCAGGCCAACGTCGGCATCGACGACCGGGTCGAAGTCGAGAAGGCGGACGTAAAGCAGGCCGAGCGGGTGACGGTCGCGCTCCCCCAGCAGATCGGCATCCGGGGGGACATCGGCCACTACCTCCGTGACAAGCTGACCGACAAGCCGATCACGAAGGGGCAGACCCTCCGTGTGCCCTTCGGCTTCGGCTTCATGAGCGGCCGGCAGAGCCAAGCCCTCCCGCTGAAGGTCGCCGACACCGACCCCGCCGGAACCGTCGTCGTCACCGATTCGACGGAGGTGACGGTCAGCGAGAAGCCAGCCGAGCAGATCCGCGAGACCGGCGGCGACGGCCGCACCGAGACGCCCGACGTGACCTACGAGGACATCGGCGGGCTCGACCGCGAACTCGAACAGGTCCGCGAGATGATCGAACTGCCGATGCGCCACCCCGAGCTGTTCCGCCGGCTCGGCATCGACCCGCCGAAGGGCGTGCTCCTCCACGGGCCGCCCGGCACCGGGAAGACGCTGATCGCCAAGGCCGTCGCCAACGAAATCGACGCCCACTTCCACACCATCTCCGGCCCGGAGATCATGTCGAAATACTACGGCGAGAGCGAGGAACAGCTCCGGGAGGCCTTCGAGGAGGCCGAGGAGAACGCCCCCGCCATCGTCTTCATCGACGAACTCGACTCCATCGCACCCAAGCGTGGTGAGGCCGGCGGCGACGTGGAACGCCGGGTCGTCGCCCAGTTGCTCAGCCTGATGGACGGGCTGGAGGAGCGCGGCGAGGTCGTGGTCATCGGCGCGACCAACCGCGTCGACGCCATCGACCCCGCGCTCCGTCGCGGCGGCCGGTTCGACCGCGAGATCGAGATCGGCGTCCCCGACCGCGACGGACGCCGCGAGATCCTGCAGGTCCACACCCGTAACATGCCGCTCGCGGACGACGTCGACATCGACGCCTTCGCGGAGTCGACCCACGGCTTCGTCGGCGCCGACATCGAGGGGCTCGCGAAGGAGGCCGCGATGAACGCCCTCCGGCGCATCCGCCCGGAGATCGATCTCGACGAGGAGGAGATCGACGCCGAGATCCTCGAAGGGCTGGAGGTCGACGAGGACGACTTCCAGGAGGCGATGAAGGGGATCGAACCCTCCGCGCTCCGGGAGGTGTTCGTCGAGGTGCCCGACGTGACTTGGACGGACGTCGGTGGGTTGGAAGACACCAAAGAGCGCCTCCGCGAGACCATCCAGTGGCCGCTCGACTACCCCGAGGTGTTCGAGGCCATGGACATGGAGTCCGCGAAGGGCGTGCTCATGTACGGCCCGCCCGGCACCGGGAAGACCTTGCTCGCCAAGGCGGTCGCCAACGAGGCCGAATCCAACTTCATCTCGGTGAAGGGGCCCGAACTCCTCGATAAGTACGTCGGGGAGAGCGAGAAGGGGGTCCGCGAGATCTTCAGCAAGGCCCGCGAGAACGCGCCGACCGTCATCTTCTTCGACGAGATCGACGCCATCGCGACCGAGCGTGGTCGCAACACCGGCGACTCCGGCGTCTCCGAGCGCGTCGTCTCCCAGCTTCTGACGGAACTCGACGGGCTGGAGACCCTGGAGGACGTGGTGGTCATCGCTACCTCGAACCGCCCGGATCTCATCGACTCCGCGCTCCTGCGTCCCGGTCGCCTGGACCGGCACGTCCACGTGCCCGTCCCCGACGAGGACGCTCGGCGCGCCATCTTCGACGTTCACACCCGGAGCAAGCCGCTCGCGGACGACGTGGATCTGGACAGCCTCGCCCGCCGGACCGAGAACTACGTCGGCGCCGACATCGAGGCCGTCTGCCGCGAGGCGTCGATGGCTGCCAGCCGCGAGTTCATCCACAGCGTCTCGTCCGAAGAGATCGGCGAGTCCGTGGAGAACGTCCGCATCACGATGGAACACTTCGAACACGCGCTCGACGAAGTGACCGCGAGCGTCACCGAGGAGACCCGCGAGCGCTACCGCAAGATCGAGCAGCGCTTCACCAGCGACGAGCCCGACGTGGGCACCGACACCGAAGCGAGCCGGACGTTCCACTAGCTTCGGCCGCTCCACCCCGTTTCCGTACCCGGCGGCCGGGCGCGGTTCCAACACGCTATTGGCGTCGCTCCACGCATCGCCGTGTATGTCCCTCCCCGTTCGCCGACGGCGCCTCCTTCTGTGGGCCGCCCTCGCCGCCGGCTTCCTGTTCGTCAACTTCCACCGGACCGCCACGGCGGTCCTCGCCGACTCGCTCGCTCGCACCTTCGACGCGACCGGCTCCCAACTCGGCCTGCTCCACGCCTCGTTTTTTTACATCTACGCCGCCCTCCAACTCCCGGCGGGGCTCGCCGTCGACCGCTACGGGCCACGGTGGGTCGGCGCCGTCGGACTGGCCGTGCTGAGCGCCGGCGTCCTCTGGTTCGCGCGGAGCGACACGTTGCTGGCCGCCTTCCTCGCCCGGACCGTCGTGGGCCTCGGCGGCAGCGTCTGCTACATCGCCACTCTGCGGTTCTGTGCGAACTGGTTCCGGCCGGACGAGTACGCGACGATGACGGGGTACACCGTCGCCGCGGCGGGCGCGGGGGGTATCCTCGCGACGACGCCGTTGGCGCTCGCCATCGACCGGGTGGGCTGGCGGCTCGCCATCCTCGCGACGGGGATGCTCACCGCCGTCGTCGCCGTCGCCGTCGCGGGCGCGGTGCGGGACACGCCGACGGCTGCAGGGTACGAAGACCCGGGTGTCGGCGTCGGTGCCCCCGACGGTGGATCCGCCTCGCCCGCCGACATCGTCGCCAACGCCCGGACCGTCCTCCGCGAGGCCGAGACGTGGCTGATGGGCCTGCTGCTCTTTCTGGTCCTCGGCGTCAACTTCACCGTCCTCGGCCTGTGGGGTGTCCCCTTCGTCGCCGACACGTACGGCGTCTCCGTGGCGCGGGCGTCGACGTATCTCCTCGTCGGCAACGTCGGGTTCGTCCTCGGTTCACCCGCCATCGGCGCGCTGTCGGACCGAACCGGGCGGCGGACGGAACTCATCGTCGCGACGGCCGTCGTGTTCGCGCTCTCGTACGGCGTCTTGGTCACCGTCCCGCCGCTCCCCGTCGTCGGCGTCGCACTCTTCTGTGCCCTCCTCGCCAACGGCGGCGTCTCGCTCGTGTTCACCGTCGGGAAGGAGCGCCACGAACCGGCCGTCGCCGGCACCGTCACGGGCGTCGTCAACAGCCTCGGTTACGTCGGCGCCGCGACGTTGCCGACGGTCATGGGCGCGGTTCTCGACGCCTACTGGACGGGGGAGGTGATCAACGGCGCGCGGGTGTACACCGTCGCCGGCTACCGCGTCGCCTTCGCCATCGCGACGGCGGCGGCCCTCCTCGCCGTCGTCGCCGGCCTGTGGCTCCACCGACGCGAGGCGCGGGGAATCGCCTCGCCGGGACCGGCCGCGGGCGACGACTGAGGAACCGGGACGGCTACGAAGCACCTCGTCGGTACCGCTGCCACCCCGCGAGCAGGGCGCCGCCGACGACGAGGACGATACCCACGCCGCGGAGCGCGAGGCCGACGAACAGCGCCGCGACGTTGACGCCCGCGCGCTCCCGCTCGGTTCGGAGCGAGTAGACCGCCCCCTCGTCACGGACGGGGTAGAGTCCCTCGCCGACGGCGACGTGGTCGCTCGTGTAGACGAAGTCGGGCGCCGTCGCCGACTCGTTCCCGACGACGTACGGCGAGTCGGCTCGGGCACGGTCGAAGACCGTCCGGCCCCGAGCGGAGAGGTTCTCGTACGCCACCACGTCGCCCGCGTCGTAGTCGAGGCCGTACGCCAGCGTCCCACCGTCCGCCGCCGAGACGTGGTGGACGTAGTCGGGGTCGGCCGGTCCCCCGCCGCCGACGAGGGCGGCGGCGAGCAGACAGAGGACGCCGACGCCGAGGAGCGCGTGCTGGAGGGCGGGCCGCGGAACCATACGCCGTCCTCTCCCGCCGGCGTGATGTATCTTCGTGGTCGTCGGGCCGCGTGGCATCGTGCGCCACCCGACGACCACACGGAGCTAACGGAATCGACGGCAATATACGAAACATTCGAACTATATCACCCCTTCAGTTGCACGTAGTTGGTACGAAAAGCGAAAAAAGAGTAAATAGTTACACTATCTATTAGTAGTTCCAGTGACACTGTTGGTCCATGATCGACGTACCCGTCTCCGCCGTGATGACCGACGCTCCGACCGTTCCGCCGGCTACGACGGCCGCCGAAGCCGCACAGCACCTCCGCCGGGCCGACGTCCGCGCCGTCGTCGTCGGCCCGGCCGTGGCGGGCATCGTGACCGAGTCGGACATCGTCGCCGTCGTCGCCGAGGGTGGGGACAACCCCACGGTCGACTCGTTCATGTCGTCGCCGGTGGTGACCGTCGGTCCGACTACACCGGTCGGCCTC
>ERZ1034488.159-NODE-159-length-17056-cov-5.584024_pt1 | contig 17056 bp, 20 predicted proteins | sample MGYA00520646_ERZ1034488 | MGnify/ENA primary metagenome ERZ1034488 (study PRJEB33760, sample SAMEA4777686) | hypersaline lake metagenome | biome: hypersaline environment; feature: brines | place: Spain | collected 2012-08 | depth 0 m ...
CGGATTCATCCCACCCGTAAACGGGTGGGCTTTCTCCTTGTCGCTGCTGTAACAGCAGCTCCGCGACGACCGCCGAGACGAGCGTCAGGAGGTGCAAGAGGTCCAGGTCCGACGCCCCGAGCGTCGCCGAGGTACGCGGGCGAGGGTCATAGCAGCGTCGGTGGGGGTGGTGGTCGACGCCGAACGTGTCACGTCGGTGTGTCCGGTACTGGCGGGCCGTAACGGCGGAAGCCGAAGTACACCTCGTGCCACGACGCCGGCGAGAGACGCTGCCGATCGAATTCTTCGGAACAACGGGTCAGGAGAACGTCGTCGTCGTACGCCGAGGTGTCCGCCACGACGGTGATTCCAGTATTGAAATCCCACTCGTTGTACCCCAGGAACTGAAGCGTGAACGTCGGCTCGAACCATCGGTACGTCCGTCCTCCAGACCGACTTGGTTCGTACGCTCCGTCCACGAATTCGACTGCATCTGTCCCACCACCGACATCGAACTGTCGTCCACGGTGACCGGTCCCGCCTCGCATGGTGATCGAGTCGATCCGAATCGACACCTCGCGTCCGTCGGGGAGCGTCACCCCACGGTCGAACGCGATTCGAATCCAGAGACCTCCCTCCTCTGTGAGGTCGATGCCCGCACAGGCGCGCGGCGTCGGTGTCCCCGTCGGTGTCAGGGTGTCAGTCGGCGTGGGGCTGTCGGTCGGCGTGGGGGTGTCTGTGGGTGTCGGACTGTCCGTCGGTGTCGGGCTGTCAGTTTGCGTCGCGGTCGGGCTGTCTGTCGACGCGGCGGTCGGTGACCTGCGAGTGTCAGTCGGCGTGGGTGAGGCCGTCTCGGTGGCTGTCGGTCGGCCCGTGGTCGTCGTGTCAGTCGGTCGGCGACCGGGTGTCTCGTCGGCAGATTGGCCGAAGGTGTCACACCCGGCGAGCATCCCGGCGCCGGAGACGGAGAGCAGTTCGAGCAGTCTGCGGCGGGTCTTCTTCACAGCGGTGATATTTACTTTCTAAGATATACCTTTTGTGGCTCCAAAGAAATAAGAAGGTATATAAACGAGAATACTCAAAGTATACCTATGTCAGGATACACTTCACTCCACGAGAGAGGAGACAAGTGTACGAGACGGAGGGCGTACATCCGGCTGTACCCGAACACGTCCTACGAGGAGAACTACTACCTCTCGAAGAGCGACGATATCCCGTCTGCGATAGACGGTGCGTTCTCGTCGCTTCTGTCGGCTGACGCTGTGACGTACTACAACGTCCAGCGGATGAACTCATCCTCAGTCTCGTACCCTGACCTCAGATTCAGTGACAAGGATGAGATGAAGGACAAGTTTGAATCGTATCTTGAGACTGGGTACAAAAACGGGATAGGACAGAATTTAAAAAACAGAACCGGAATCCACATGTTAGTTCATAGTGAAGGGTGCGACCTATCGACTGCAGGGGGCGAACATGCTGACGACTGTGACAGTCCCTCTGCGTTCAACCGAGGTGTGATGGCGTTCACAGGTGCTGCCTGTAGCACCTTCGACGGCCTCCAGCGCAACTCTGCCATCCAAGAACCCGTCCACGGGTTCATCCGCTTTTCACAGATCAAGGGCAGTGCTCTCGTTGGGGGATCGAGCAGCACCTACGACGAGCACAGACTTGGTGAGGTCCGGGACCGGAAGGTGACGCCGATGCTCACCTACCACGCCAACGAGAGTGACCAGTACGGCGCGGGGACCTGTGACGGCGACGGGACACAGATGGACGGGTACGACCAACGGCTCACCGACTGCACCATCGAGGCGGTGCGACAGACATCGAACAACCAGTGTAACGGCCAACAGCCGAAGCCAGACAACTGCTGAACGGACGACAATGCAACGAGACACACCAGCACGACGTGACGTACTGACTGCGATCGGCGCGGGCGGTCTCACCGCACTCGTCGGCTCTACGACTGCCGCCGGCTCCGACCGATCTGTCCGAGTCGTCGAGGTGTACCGGACGTACGACCTGCCGGACGGGGAGCCGTACGACAGATACCACTGGGACTCGCTTCCGCCGTACGTAGTCGACGACGGGACGATCCGCCCGGTCGGGCAGGAGTCGCTGCCGGGGAAAGGCGGCGTGAACGCGCCAGACGGCGGTGCCGGTGTCGACGAGACCCGCAAACAACGGCTCGGTGGCGACGAGACGACTTCACTCACCACACGGACTGCGCCACGGGGTCGGACAGCCGAGACGGTCTCGCTCGCAGAGCCGCTCACACAGCCGACGTTTGAGGTGGCCGTCGACGCCGACGGAACCACCGTCGACCACCGGGACGGACGGAGCGTGGCTGGACGGGGTGACGACACCGACTTCACCGTCGACATCGGAACCGTCGCCGTCGAGACGAAGCGGACGCTCGACGAGCGGGTCGACGACCCTGCGATTCCGCCGGCCGAGCGTGCGCTGAAGACTGTCAGAGGGACCGCGGACGTTTCGGTCCAGATGTCGGTCGTCGTCCGCGATCTCGGCGAACTGCGCGTCGGTCCGCCGCGACACTGACTGAGTTGGCACCCACCGCTCGACAGTCGTCAGACACCTCGTCTGAACCGGCGGCTCGCGTGTCTCAACTACCCCAGCAACTCCTCGATCACCCGCTCTGCGTCCGTGACGAGTTCGGAGACCATGTAGAGCAACAACAGTGTGGCGACGAGCACTCCCAGGAACAACAACGGAACCAAATTCGAGTCGTACCCACTGGTTCGCACACTGCCGTCTCCGTGGGCAAACGGCTTGAGACTGCCGGCCACTGCACTCCACGGCAACTGACTGGAACTGAACGCGAACCACCCGGATGCCGATTCCAAACCAGTCGAACACCGTCCGAACCGATCAGAAGTCGAACCCGAGTCGGTTCAGCCCCAGGATGAACAGGTAGCCGACGAACCCCAGCACGAAGATGAGTCCGGGGATGATGAACGGGCCCAACACCCGGACGAGCTGGTCGACGATGGGGATTCCCATACGCTCCCGTAACCCACGGGCAGGCTTAACGACACGGACTCGCCACAGCCGGCTCTCACCCGACACGGAGCAGCGACAGCCGTCACGTCTCAGTCGTACCGGGCGCGTTCCCGCGCGGCACGTTCCCCGCCGAACCGGTCGACGAGTTTCCTGACGGTCTCGCCGAGCGTGCGCATACACTCACCCGTCGAGACGAACCCCAGCGTCTCGGCCACGTCGTCCCACGCACGCCCCTGTAACACCTTCCTGACGAGCAGTCGCTCCGCTCGCTCGTCCAGCGCGACACCGTGGTCGGCGTCGTCCGACCCAGCGCCACCGTTCGCCCGTTCCGCCGGCGGCGCCTGTGTCGTGAGGAACCAGGCGACAGCCAGCCGGCGGAACGGTGCCGGTGCGGTGCCGTACGCCGTCGGTCCGGTGCCCGTGCCGACGATCAGCCGCCACTCGTAGTCGGTGAACTCGATCAGCGGCTCGGGGTCGGCCTCACAGGCCCGTAGCGTCGCCCGCACCACGTCCGGTTCCAGTGTCCGCAGGGTGTCCGAGAGCACGCCCGGCATCCGGTCGCGGAACCCTGCCTCGTGACGCGCGACGAGCGCCCGCCCGGCGTCGGTGACGGGCGACAGGAGGACTGCAGAGTGTTCCCCGCTCGTGTCGTTGCGGGTGGTCGAGAGGTGGACACTCCGGTAGCCGTTCTGCCGCCAGAAGTCGACGACACCCGGCGTGGCGCCGAAGCCGGAGCCGAGGTAGTCGGCCGGCGCGAACCCCGGTCTGTCGACGCCGGTCGCGAGGTCGGTCTCGATTGCCGACAACAGCCGCGAGCCGAACCCCGACCGCCGGACGGCGTCGTGGGTCGCGATCCTGACGACCCGGTAGCCGACCGGACGGGTCGCCTCCGGGTCGCGCAGTTGGCTCCCCAGCAGATCCGGGATCATGTTGCCGTGGATTCGGCCGCCGCCGAACACGTCCTGGCGACGCTCCGGGGAGAGCCCACCCTCGCGGGCGACGAGCGCGACGGCGACCACGTGGTCGTCGACGAGCAACGCGTGTGTCGAGAGATTCGGTGCGTCGAGTAGTCGCGCGAGGTCGGTCGGCTCCGTCCGGTAGTGTGCCCGAACGAGCAGTCCGAACGTCTCCCGTAGCCGGTGGTCGTCGCCCCGCAACGTCGCGGTCGACAGCCGCCGGTAGCTCGTGTCTGTGACGGTCGCGTCCGCGACGAGTCGGTCGACTGCCGGCCGGGCGTCGAGCGCGAGCGCCCGGAACCCCCACGACTCCACCGGGTCGTCCGGTGCGTACCGGATCGGCTCCCGGAGGTGTGTCTCCACCACCTCGTGGTCGGCGTCGGCTAACCGGTCGCGGAACCGCACCGAAAACCCCCGTCCGGCACCCTCGTAGCCGTGGACCGTCGTGACGAACGCCACCCGCGGCGCGGCCAACGCCGTCGACAACAACGCTACCGGGAGCCCGGCGGCCTCGTCGACGAAGACGGCGTCTGCGCCCCCGACTGCCTCGTCGAGTGTTGTCGGCTCGACGTAGTCGACGCTGCCGTCTGCGGTGTTCTCGCCGTCCCGACCCCCTAGTGTCTCCATCAGCGTTCCCGCGCGGTTGAGCAGTGTCGCCGCGTTCGACCGCGAGGGAGCGGTGACGATCACAGACTGGCCTGCGGCCGCGAGCGCCCCCGCGGCGAGACCGGCGACACTCGACTTCCCGCGGCCGCGGTGAGCGTCGACGACCGCGGCCGTCCCGGGCTGGCGGAGTTGTTCGAGCCTCCGCAACGTCCGCCCCTGCCCGGCCGTCAGGCACGCCTCGTAGGCGGCCATCGGAAACTCCGGGTGCGCGGGGAGTGTTCCGTCGCTCCGGGGCGGGGAACCGTCCGCCTCGGTGAGCCCGTCCCGACGGAACACGTCGGCGTCGGCGTCGTAGACAGCCACCCCCGGATGGTCGAACGTCGCCAGCAGCCGCTCGCGGAACGCGCTCGTCGGCTCGTCATCCGTGTACGGCGGCACCGCCAGATTCGCTCGGAAGCCGTCGACCCGGTCGACCCAGTCGGCAGGGAGCAACAACACGTACAGTCCGCCGCCGGCGACGGCGCCGACGGTCCGACCGACGGCGTTCGGAGAGAACCCGTCTGCGCCGTCGACGACGACCGTCTCGTGGGTCGTCCCCAGCAGTTCCTCGGCGGCACGCGGCGGCTGCCGGCGGTAGTCGTCGACTGCGTCCCCGAGGTCGTCGAACTGCTCGTCGCCGGAGACGACCGCGAGCGTGGCCGCAGACCGGGCGACCACCCGACAGGCGTGGTGGCGTCCCGACCGTGCGCCAGTGACGACCAGCAGTCGACGGTGGTCCGTCACACCCGCCTCGCTGCGGAGAGCGGCGACGGTGGCCGCGAGGGTGTCGGTCACACTGACGGTACTGCGCCGTCGCTGTTGGCTCTTTCCTTCGAAAGTGTTGCCGGCGACAGCTCCGTCTGTCGCCGGCGCACTCGTGGCGACACGCCCGTCGCCACGAACCTGTCCTCGTGAGCGGGTCAGTGGAGGATGTTCTGTGCGACGACGGCTAGCTGGTCACCGTCGGCCTGCTGGAGCCGTTCGTCGGTGAGCTTCAGCCGTTGGCGTGGCCGCCCCACGTCCGTCGGCGCCTTCTCCGTGTCGACGATTCCCATCTCCTCGAGATCGTTCTTCCGGCGGGAGAACGTGGCCTTGCTCGCGAGACCGACGTTCTCTCCCCACTTCGAGATGTCGTACAACAACAGCTCGTTTTTCGCCGCAACGAGCAGTGAAACCACGACCTCGTCCAGTTCCCGGGAGCTACGGCTTCCCTCGATGGAGGAGACGACCGTGTCGAAGTCCTCCTGGGGGGTCTTGCCGAACTCCGCAGTCATCGTCTCCCGGACAGAGTCGCGCCCGGGCGTGCGGAGGTCGAACACGTCGGCTGTCTCCCACTGGTCCGTCAGCGTCTCGTAGGTGTCGGTGACGAACGACTCGTCGGTGTTCCGCGTCGCTCCGATCATGTCGCCGGCAATGACCGGACTGAACAGTTGCTCGTCGTCGACGATCAGCGTGGTCTCTGGCACGTCACCCGTTCGGAACGCCGCGTCACCCGCATCGCCCAGGTCTGCCAGCTTCGACCCGAGCGTGAAGTCTTTGCGTGCAGTCCGGAGCGGCTCCTCCGCTGCGAACACGCGCAGTGTCGGGAACTCTCCGTCGAACGAGCGACCGACCTCTGCGATCGTCTGCAGCATGTCGGCCCACGGGTTGACGACGTACGTCACGCCGGTACACTGCTCGAACACCGTCTTCAACGCCCCTTTGGTCGTTGCAGCCCGTAAATTCGGGTCCAGTCCCATACGACAATACTTACTTCTGCTACAAGTTAAGTCTGTCGGCTGTAAGAACAATATATCACTCAGCTACTGTCGATAATTATATACGATGTCGTTGTGATCCACTCAATACTCTGTTGCCGTCACCCCACACTGCTGCCACCAATCCACCCGTCAACCGCGCTGCGGCCGAACCGCGCGCGAGAATATTTGAAAAAATAAAATTTGAAATATGACTGGGAAGCTGCTCTAGCGTTAATGTTATATGTCAGTGAGAGTCCCTCTCAGGTACAATTTTGGCCATCTCAGAGATCGTGATATTTTTCTAGAAAAATACGCTATCAGCTTAACCGGTTTTGGGTAAGTGCTAATCGTTTATCCTAAATAGCACCGTTCGTTTCTACATCACATGGCGCAAGAAGCAGACCGGCGACGACACACACAGAACACGGCTATCGAATTTCTGGCGGCCCACCCACGGGTGATCGTTACCTTGGTTGCGGTTGGGTTGGTGTTTGCGACTGCTTCACTGTCTCTGGCCGTCGAAGGGCTCAGTACAGGGTTCGAGACGGCACCCGACATGGGCGGCTCGACGTATGATGCTGGTCCGGGGGGTGGGGAGCCGTCGAGAGACGGTGCCACGCCGACGGTCGACTGGTGAGACGAAGACTGTTCTGACCGCTACAGTTGTTCCCGAAGCTCGTCCGGCCAGTAGAGACCGTCGTCGAACAGGATCGGGTTCTCGACGACATCTAAGCTGTCCTGTAGCTGTTGTTCCGACAGTTCGTACGACCGGTCGTGTGACCCGAGGTGGTAGTCTCCGTCACTCCCCTCGAACCGGTCCTGTGCGTGGCCACCCTTCTCGAACGGGGCAATCTGACTCACCTCCAGACGGTACTGTTGTCGCCCGGTCTCGACGAGCCGGAGGTCGAGCGGCAGGATCGACTCCGACTGCGTGACGACGTGTGTGCCGTCGCCCACGACCGCGTAGTCTTTCGGCGTCATCACCTGTTGGCGCGCCTTGTCGAGGGCCCGTTCCAACGAGTAGCCGAGCACCATCAGCCGCGCGAACGTCGTCCCCACTTCCGCGGCCTGGCTGTCCGTCACCGCCTCGAAGGTGACGCCGCCGGCGACACTTCCCTTCCGGACGAGCCCGACCCCCTCGTGGTACGACCCGCAGGCGTTGAGAAAGAACGTCTGTGTGTTCGACTCCGACACTGACTCGATCGAGAGAAACCCGTCTGCACACTCCAACCCTCGCTCGTCGCTGTGGCCGATGAAGTGGACGAGATCGTTGCGTGACTCGAACACCCGAGCGAGCTGTGCGCTCCTGATGTTCTCTCGCACGTCGATGTCGATACTGAGTGCGTCTGCGTGTTGTTTGTACCGCTCGACAGCCACGTCGTGTTCCTGCCGCATGTCGGTGTTGTTGAGCACCGCGACCACGGAGACAGGGCTGTCGTCGAGGTATTTCGGACGGTTCTCGTACGCCTCCGGAAACGTCTTGTACACGTCGATCGGGACGTTCTCCGCCAGCCACCCGTGGTACCGACCCGGCCCCAACACTGGATTGACCAGTTCGACGTTCGATATTTCCCGTTGAAGACGGGTGAAACTGTCGTCGGTCGGTTCCCGTGGATTGACCACTTGCTCTCCGTGTTCGTAGCTGTCGTCCATCGACAGGGAGATCCACTCGGCTTTACTCAGCTCCTCCGACTCCGGGAGAAAAATGAACGGGAGCGTCTCCAACAGGTGTGGCAGTGTCTCCATGTGTTCGTGGCTCGGCTCAACGTACATCGTCAGGTTCCACTCCGGAAACTCCTCGGAGACACCCTCGAACGGGGCATCCATGTACGTCTTGACGCGCTCGGCCATCGGTGCACTGTACAGCCGGTCGGGGTCAAGTCCAAGTTCTGTCAGCTGTGGCGACAGCGACACGCGCTCCCCGTAGGCGCCCGCCTCGCGCGCGAGACAGTCAAGATAGAACACGCGTCTGAGTACTGACGCAACGTTGTACTGGAACGCCGGGAGTTGACCGAGGCCAAACCGTCGGTCGCCAACATCCAACGCCGGCGTGGCCGTCTCGTCTGTGGTGACCGTTCCGCCGAGATAGTAAACGAGCGGGGCGGCAGTGAATAGGTACTCCAGCTTCGGCGGAACAACGAGTGTCACGGCTGTCGGCTCGTGTTGCTGCTCAACGGCGTCTGGCACGTCAAGTGACGATCCGAGTTCAATCGCCGGGGGAGCCTTTCGAACCTGCGGCCACGTTCGGTCCGGGTCAGTCCGTTTGGTAGTCGCCGACAACAACGAGATTGCCTCCGCCAACTCCTCCGGCGCCGACCCGACTGTAATTTGTTCTGTCTGTTGGGCAATCTCACTGCGGAACCTGATAGTCACCGGAGTCGGCTGGTCGAACGATAGCCGGAGTTGTTCGTCTCCACTGCGGGTCAGGGTCGCACTCCCATCGAACCGCACGTAGATGTCGACGTTCGAGTTCAGTCGAAGCAGGTGACTTCCCTCACCGATGTCGAGACGCCGAGATTGTTCGTCGAACTTCCGTTTTTGATCACAGTCGACGCGGTAGATGTGGACGTACACACGCGGGAAAAAGAGAGATTCCGCGGACCCGGACACCGTCACGTCTGACTCGACCTCTGAGTTCGACCCACCGAGCGAGAGGACATCCCCGACAGTCGGTGCGTCTACCCCTCTATCCCACCCCTCCGTGCCGACTCGCACGGTGTTTTTAGCTGAGTCTATCACTCGAAACAAGCCGTCATCCCGTTGTAGCTCCATCGCCGTACACCACAGAGGAACACCGAGGGATAATTCAGTTTCGTTTCGTGTTGTTACTATCCCGGGTTCATTTTGCTTCTCTAGCGTGAGTCCGACAGTCCTCACCGATTCGGTCAGCTCCCGTGTGGCGACGGTTCACAACCACGAGGCGTAACGAACACGCTTTTAACCCGTTCCGGCCAACCCGTGTAGTACGACCCGCTCGGGGTCGTGACCCTCTCCGTCGGTAGGGACACCGGAAGCGGCGGGGAAGTCGAGCCACCGAGCGGGGGACTCACAACAATGTCAGTCTACGTCGACTACGACACGCCAGCAGACCTCGCGGACCGAAGCCTCGACGCGCTTGAGGTCGCCCGCGACACCGGCACAGTGAAGAAAGGAACCAACGAGACCACGAAGGCCGTCGAGCGCGGCAACGCCGATCTCGTCTTCGTCGCCGAGGATGTCGAGCCGGAGGAGATTGTGATGCATCTCCCGGAACTGTGCGAGGAGAAGGGCATCCCGTACGTGTTCATCGGCACGCAGGACGACGTCGGTCACGCCGCCGGTCTGGAGGTCGGCTCCGCGGCCGCGGCGGTCGTCCGCGCCGGCGACGCCTCCGACGACGTGGAGGATATCGGTAACAAGGTCGAGGAACTCCAGTAACCAACGATGTCCGCCGAAGACGGAGGAGACGACGGCTCGCAGCCCGCCGAGGTCATCGAGATCGTCGGGAAGACCGGGATGCACGGCGAGGCGATGCAGGTGAAGTGTCGCATCCAGGAGGGGGGAAACCAGGGACGGATCATCACACGCAACGTTCTGGGACCCGTCAAGCAGGGTGACGTACTCCAACTGCGGGAGACCCAGCGCGACGCGGACGCCATCGGAGGCCAGTGACGATGCCACAGGAACGAACCTGCGACTACTGCGGCAGCGACATCGAGCCCGGCACGGGGACGATGTTCGTCAAGACGGACGGAGCGATCACGCACTACTGTTCGGCCAAGTGTGAGAAGAACGCGGATCTCGGCCGCGAACCACGCGATCTGGAGTGGACCCGAGACAACGACGAGGCCTGAGCCGATGAGCGACACCCAGCGTACCTTCGTGATGGTCAAACCCGACGGCGTCCAGCGTGGCCTGACCGGTGAGATCGTCGGCCGCCTGGAGGACCGCGGGCTGAAGCTCGTCGCGGCGAAGTTCACCCAACTCGACCGCGAGCTGGCGGAAGAACACTACGGAGAACACGAGGACAAGCCGTTCTTCGACGACCTCGTCGGGTTCATCACCTCCGGGCCGGTGCTCGCGATGGTCTGGGAGGGGCAGGACGCCGTCCGGCAGGTCCGGAACATGATGGGTGCGACCGACCCTGCCGACGCCGCCCCGGGAACGATCCGTGGCGACTTCGGACTGGATCTGGGTCGCAACGTCATCCACGGCTCCGACCACGAGGACGAGGGCTCGTGGACCCGCGAGATCGACCTGTTCTTCGACGAGGCGGAACTGGTCGACTACGAGCGGATCGACGAGAGCTGGCTGTACGAGTAGTCGGCCGGGACGCGATTCTCGACTCTCTTTGTTCGACAGCCACTCAGTGGCGACCATGCTCTCTACCGCCACCCCACGGCTCCCGAGAACACACGATTTATCAGTGAACCCGGCGAAGCGCCCGTACGAATGCCGAACTCCAACGGCCCACTCTCGAACACGAAAGGGAAGCTCGAAAACGACCCGCGCGACGCGGGCACGTCGCCGCCACAGCGCGCGATCGCAGAGTTCGAGGCGGGCCAGACAGTCCACCTCGCGCTCGACCCGTCCGTCGAGGACGGTCGGTTCCACGCCCGGTTCAACGGCCAGACGGGCACCGTCGTCGGCGAGCAGGGCGACGCCTACCAGGTCCAGATCACCGACGACACCGTCGAGAAGACGATCATCGCGAAGGCCGCCCACCTGAAGCTCCAAGAGGAGTAGCGGACGGATGACGATTTTCAAAGAGACGCTCGACGAGGAGTACATCACCGTCTCCGAGGCGAAGGACGTGTTGGAGGCCGTCGAGGCCGAGCGGGCGGCCGACGACGAGCGAGAGCTCCGCTACGAGCTCGCGCGGGCCGTCGAACACGTCAACCGGTTCGCCTTCCTCGAAGGCGAGGAGTCGCGCGCGCTCGTCGAGGAGTTGGCCGACCTGGAGAAGGTGGAGCCGTCGGTGGCGATCAAGATTGCGGACGTGCTCCCTGGCGACCGGACGGAACTGCGGTCCGTGTTCGCGAACGAACGGTACGCGCTCGACGGCGACGAGCTGGACGAGATCCTCAACGTCGTCGCCAAGTACGCCTGACTCTCGCGTCGCTCTGTCGGGACGCTCGGCGTCACGACACGTCGCTTCTGGCCGGGTCCGTCCGCGTGGTCGTCGACCACGAACGGAAACGGTCAAAGCCGCAACGACTGAACGGACAGTCGTGACTACGTGGGTCGAGAACCCCGAGGGCGGGCGAGCACGCGGCGTTCGTGGGCTGGCGCGTGCGTGGTTCGAGGTGGTGGTCCACCCGCGCCGGTTCTTCCGGAACGGGATCACACCGGGAGACCAGGCGCCGGGGTTGGTGTTCGCCGTCGTCGTGGCGCTGGCGTTCGCGGGAACGCGACTCGTCACAGAGCCGGCACTGGTGCCGGGCGTGTTCGGCGGCCGGGTCGGGTCGGCGGTCGTCGCGCTGGCGGCAGTCGGACTGTTAGTTGCGCCCGCGACACTCCACCTCTCGGCGGCAATCCAGACGACACTGACCATCCTCGCGTCCGTGCAGGTGCGCGCGAGCCTACGGGCCGGTTGGAGCGGTGACGGCTGGCTCCGGACGGCCGACCGCGGCGGCGTCAGCGAGACCGTTCAGGTGATCGCTTACGCCGCCGCACCGTGTGTGGTCGCCGGGCTCCCGGTGCCGGAACTGCGGGCGGGCTGTTGTCTGTACGGTGGGTATCTCCTCGTCGTCGGCCTCCGCGAGGTGCACGGGCTGTCGGTCGCGCGGGTCGTGGTCGCGACCCTCCCGGCGGGGGCAATCGTGTTCGGCTACGGGTTCGGCGGGTTTGCGGCCGGGGAACTACTGTTGCGCGAGTGGTACGTGATCTGAGTCTGCCGTTGTTCCCGCCCGCGAACTGGTGGCCGTCGTGAGCGTTCCGACAACAGTTTTAGTCGGGGGACCGACTGATAGACCGAATGGGTACGTGCATCATCTGTGGGACCGCCACCGACGGTCGGATCTGTGGCTCCCACGAGCAGGACGTCGTCTTCGAGTTCAAGGGAACAGACCCCTCGTTGCTGGGTGCAGGACGGTTCTACCGCGGCACGGTCGACGGCTACGCCGACTTCGGCGTGTTCGTCGACCTCTCGCCGAGCGTCACCGGGCTCCTCCACCGGTCGGAGTTGGACCAGCGGCTGGAGTCGCTGGACTGGGAGCCGGGCGACACCGTCTACGTGCAGGTGAAGAACGTCCGCGACAACGGGAACGTCGACCTCTCGTGGTCGATCCGACAGGCCGAACGGGAGTTCCGCGGCTCGCTCGTCCAAGACGGCGAACGGGAGCGAGAGCCGACGGCAGTCGACGAGAGCGGCGACGACGAGAGCAGTGAAACGAGTGACGAGAGCAGTGCAGACGAGAGTGGCGACGAGGAGAGCAGTGAGACGGACGACACGAGCAGTGCAGACACCGATGGCGCAGACGCCGACGACGCAGACGACACGGCGACGGTCGGTAACGAGCCGTCGCCGGCGGACACCGACCGCGAGACGGCTGAGGACACGAGCTTCGAGTTCGGCACCCCGGCTGACGGTGCAGATGCCGAGGAGACGGACACAGCAGACGCCGAGGAGACGGACACAGCAGACGCCGAGGAGGTAGTCGCTGACGACACAGACAGTGTCGGGGAGACGGCCGCAGACAACACGGACGCCGACACCGAGGCGACGGCCACAGACGACACAGACAGTGTCGAGGAGACGGCCACAGACGACACGGACAACGTCGAGGAGACGGCCACAGACGACACGGACGCCGACACCGAGGAGACGGCCACAGACGACACAGACGAGACAGAGCGAGCGACGATAGAGAGCCTCTCGGATCGCGTCGGCGAGACGATCCGGTTGGAAGGCGAGATCGCGGACGCCCGGCAGACGAGCGGGCCGACAGTGTTCGAACTCCGCGACGAGACCGGGACGGTCGACTGTGCGGCGTTCGTCGAAGCCGGTGTCCGGGCGTACCCCGGGATCGAGGCCGGCGAGACGGTCCGACTGGACGGCGAGGTCGAGGAGCGACGCGACGAGATCCAGGTGGAGACGGAGGCGCTTGCGGCACTCGACGGCGACGACGCCGAGACGGTCGAACAACGGCTTGCCGAGGCGATGCGGGACAAGAGCCGACCCGACGAGGTGCGTGCGCTGGCAGACCACCCGGCGGTCGACGCCGTCGAAGAACGGTTGTTGGACGCCGCGGAGGCGATCCACCGCGCCGTCCTCTCGGACCGCCCGATCGTCGTCCGGCACGCGGCGACTGCGGACGGCTACGTCGCCGGCGCGGCCGTCGAACGCGCGACGCTCCCGCTCGTCCGCTCGGAACACCCGGAGTCGGACGCCGAGTACCACTACTTCGACCGCCGACCGATCGACGGGTCGGTGTACGATATGGACGCGGCGACGAACGACACGACGCGGATGCTCACCGACCAGGCGCGACACGACGAGAAGCTCCCGCTCGTGTTGTTGCTTGGGACGGGGTCGACAGAGGAGTCGGCCGACGGGTTGGGCCTGCTGGGCGTCTACGGCGCCGAGCGGGTCGTTGTCGACGCACGGGTCGGTGACGTGGAGGTCGCCGACTCCGTCGAGACGACCGTCAGCCCGCCGGCGACGCCGAACGCGCCGGAGCTGACCACCGGCGCGTTCGCGGCGACGCTGGGGGCGACGATCAACCCGGAGGTGGAGTCGGAGATCGCACACCTCCCGGCGATCAGCTACTGGGAGGAAGCGCCGGCGGCGTTTGCCGACCTCGCGAGCGAGGCGGGGTACGACACGGACCACGTCGCGGATCTCCGGGCGGCGATGTCGTTGGAGGCGTTCTACCAGCAGTACGAGGACAAACGCGAACTCGTCGCGGACCTGTTGTTCGACGACGACGGTGACCTGGCGGGTCACGTCGCCGACCAGTTCCGCGAACGGCTCGACCGAGAGCTGGAGACCGCGTCCGCGAACCTGGAACGGCACCCAGTGAGTGGGCGCGAGGTGCGTGTGCTCGACGCCGACGCGTTTGCACACCGCTACGACTTCCCGCCGACGGAGCTGTTGGCGGACGAACTCGGTCGGCGACACGACGAGCCGGTCGTCGTGTTCGGCGGTGACGATCTGTACGTCCGCGCCGACGAGGACGTGGACGTGCGAGCCGTCGCCAGTGCGGCCGCCGAGGAGGTGCCGGACGGTGGTGTCACCGCTGCCGGCGTTCGCGAGGGCCGGATCGAGTATCTCCGCGGTCGTCGTGACGCGGTGCGTGACGCGGTGTTGTCGGCGGTCGTTGAGGGCTGAGACCCCGACGGGCGATTTCTCACACCACCGCTTTACCGGTGGGAGAAAGCCACCAACACTGCGACAGTGTATGAACAACACGTCCGGATCGTGGAGGATCGTCTAGACGATGCCGATCTTCTGTTTCATCTCCCGGGAGTAGTCGTCGATCCGGCGGTCGGCGTCGCCTGCGAGGTCGAACCGAGCGAGGAGGTAGCCGATCCGGTCGACGACCGCGTCGCGGTCCGTCACGGGCGCGCCGGCGACGGTCGCGGTCCCGCTCGTTGGGACTGTCAGCGTCGTCAACGTCCGCATCGTCGTCGTCTTGCCGGCGCCGTTCGGGCCGAGGAAGCCGTACACTGTGCCGCGGTCGATCTGTAGGTCGACTGACTCGACGGCCACCGTCTCGTCGTACCGCTTCGAGAGCCCGTCGGCTGTGATTGCGGGCGTCACGTGCGTTGGTGACCGGGGCGCGGAGGTAAATCCACGGCCACGGTTCGCGTGGCGAGACGACATCGTTCGGAACAGTCGCGGGAAGAAAGGGAGACCGCGAGCGGAGACAACAGAGTTTTTCGGGTGGAGGGAGGTCCGGAGTAGTGAAAGACCGTGTGACACGTCAGGGGAACGGACAGCGAGCGCGGACCGACGCGCCGTCAGTCGACCCGTTTCAGTCCCTGTCCGATCCCGCTGGCGTCACAGCCGTCCTCCGGACAGCCGTAGTGCCACCCGTCTTCTGTCGCACGACCCTCTGGGAACTCCGTCCCACACTTTCGGCATCGAAGCAGGTCCCGACCTGTCGCTCGTGTCGCCATCTGAGGCATACCCGTATGATCGAACCGGGAGGATTTGAATATACCGATATTTTACCCCGGACAGCCGACGTTTGTGGGGCCAACTGCCGGTCTCTTACCGAGTTGCTCGACAACTATTCACACGGCCGTCGCGTACCGATCCAGTCAGCTTCTTGTTCTTCCGTGCTCGTGTGGGTAATCATGCGCGAACTCGATGAGACTGATATCGTCATTCTCAGACTGCTCGCGTCGGACGGCCGGCGCTCGTACAGCGAGATCGGCGAACGGGTCGACCTCACGCCGCCCGCGGTCTCCGACCGGGTGAGCCGGCTTCAGGAGGCGGGTGTGATCCGGCAGTTCACCATCGAGGTGGACCACGGCACGCTCCGCGAGGGGACGCCCGTCCTCGTCCGAGTGACACCTGGGTCCGGCGAGACCGAGCGCGTCCGGACGGCGTTGGCGGGCGCCGACGCGACCGAACATCTGTTCACGACCGCCGGCGGCGAGATCGTGGCGTTCGCGCGCACGACCACGACCGCCGTCCACGAGTGGGTCGCCGAGACTGTCGAGCCGGCCGCCGTCGACGACACGACGGTCGATCTGGTCGCGGACACGGAGTGGACCGCGTCGGTCGACCCCGCCGGGTTCGCGCTCGACTGTGCCGAGTGTGGCAACACCGTCACCGCGGAGGGGACCAGCACCGTCGTCGGCGACGATCTCGAACACTTCTGTTGTGAGTCGTGTGAGGCGGCGTTTCGGAAGCAGTACGAGGCCTTCGAGGCGGCCGCCGAGGAAGCGTAGCTGGTCTCGGCGACGATCCGTTGGTCTCTCGGCGTCTCACTTCGTGTTGTTGCCGTCTCCGAGCGTCTCACTCTCTGTTGTTACCGTCTCCTAGCGTCACTCTCCGTCGCTGTCCTCGTCGTCTTCGTCGTCGCCGAGAATAACACGGTGGGTCATCGCCTCGGGGTCGAGCACGTCGTCGACCTCGGACTCGTCGAGATACCCCTTCTCGACGACGACCTCCCGGATCGTCTTCTCCTGTTTCAGCGCCGTCTTGGCGACCTCGCTGGCGCGGTCGTAGCCGATCGCGGGGTTGAGCGCCGTCGCCAACGCCATCGACTGTTCGACCCGGTCGGCGGCGTAGGAGGCGTTGGCCTCCAGCTTCGCGACGAACCGCTCGGCGAAGACCTCGCTGGCGTTCGCCAACAGGTCGGCCGACTGGAGGACGTTGTGCGCGATCACCGGCTTGTAGAGGTTCAGCTCCAACTGCCCACCGGCCGCGCCCGCGGAGACGGCGGCGTCGTTGCCGACGACCTGGGTGTGGACCTGGTTGACCGCCTCGGCGACGACCGGGTTCACCTTACCGGGCATGATCGAGGAGCCGGGCTGGTTCTCCGGTTGTTCGATCTCGCCGAGCCCGTTGCGTGGGCCGGAGGCCAACAACCGGAGGTCGTTGGCGATCTTGTTCAGACTGCCGGCAACGGTGCGGAGCGCGCCGTGTGCCTCCCCCATCGCGTCGTGGGCGGCCTGCGCCTCGAAGTGGCTGTCCGCCTCGCGGAACTCCGTGTCCGTCTCGCGGCTGATGTACTCGGCGGCGCGCTCGGGGAACTCGGGGTGGGTGTTGAGCCCGGTGCC
>ERZ1034488.164-NODE-164-length-16719-cov-4.997060_pt1 | contig 16719 bp, 17 predicted proteins | sample MGYA00520646_ERZ1034488 | MGnify/ENA primary metagenome ERZ1034488 (study PRJEB33760, sample SAMEA4777686) | hypersaline lake metagenome | biome: hypersaline environment; feature: brines | place: Spain | collected 2012-08 | depth 0 m ...
CGCGTCGTATCGAACCGTACTTTCGCGGAACTCGTAGTCCTCGGAGAGAACGTATCGCTCGTAGGGTGTCGGGCTGTCCGACGGGAGAACGAACGTGGGTTTGACCCGCCCCTCAACAGTCGCCAGCGACACCTTGTTCCGGTAGAAGGTCGCGCTCCGTGCGTCGTAGTCCATCGTTTCGGCGGTGAAGGTCGGGCAAGAGACGCGCTGTCCCTTCTTCCATCGTTCGACAACGCCTTTGACGGCTTCGTCAGATTACATCTGACGGGCTGTCAGGCTTCGCCTGACAACTTCGACGGCGCGTTTGATGGCGGCTTGAACGAGTTGTGCCTGTAGGTCCGTCTCCTCTCGGAGTTCGGAGTAGAGCGCGTCACGAACCTGCCGTTTGTTGGTCTTACACTCTGTGTAGGATGTGTCGGACCAACAGTAGTCAGCGGTCCGGTTCGCGCAGTACAGGTATTGCTCGGCAGTTCGGTGGAGTACGTCGCGTTGCTCGTCGGAAAGGTTGAGTTTCACGACGGCAGTCCGACGTATTTCCGTAGTTCAGAGAGGGTGTGACGGTTCTTAAACGTTCGGGAGTCGATCGGTCGCAGTGCGGTGGTTGTGTCGTCCCATGTCGGTTTCTTCCCCGACCTACTCGCTCACCGCTGACGCGGTTCGCTCCTTGAGGTCGGGGGCTCCACCTCGAAAATGCTGAACCCGGGATGTCACCGGGCGGTCACGCTCACGGTGATGATCGACTGTTTGCTCGGCTCGTGGACGACCGTGATCCGGACCGTCTCGCCGGACTCCAACGGACAGTCTTCCGGCTCATCGCCACCAGTGAGCCGAAACTGGAAGCTGTCGCCGGCCGCGAACGTCTCGCCGGTGTCGGCGTGGAGCGCACCGGCCGACCACTGTGAACTCCCTGTACCCTTACTGATCGGGCCGTTATCGCCGTTTTTGAGATTTTCATCCCCGTATCCGAGTGTCCCGAAGTCGGCGGTCGACGGGAGATTCTCGATCACCGCTTGGTCGACCGAACAGTCGGCCACGTCGCTGGTGTCGACGACAATCCGCACATCGGCGACAGTGACCGGGTCCCCACCCTGGTGGGTAACGGTGATGATTCCGCCACCGAATCCGTCCTGTGTGTCGAGATCGGCGTTCGCCTGCGCGACCTGCGGCGCCGGCTGTCGGAGCCCGGAGTCGGCACCGACGAAGAACGCGACGACGGTGCCCGCGAGAACGACCGTCACTGCGACGAGTAAGACGACACCGATCACCGGCGAGACGGCACGCGTGGTTTCGGCGGTGTTGGAGGGGTGACCCGGAGACACGGGTCCTTCTACGGGTCGCTCCCGTTTGTCTGTTCGGTTCAGTTGGTTTTGTGTGTACACTGCCGCCCGCGCCGTCTGCCCGGAGGCCGAACGTATTTAGACTGATACGTGATAGATAGTGTATGGCACACGAACGGCCGCCGCCGGTGCCGGACGGCGGGCGGGTGGCGGTGTTGGCCCCGTCGGCGCCGGTTCCGACGGCCCGACTCGACCGCGTCGCAGACCGACTGCGGTCGGTGTTCGGGGTGGAGGCGGTGTTGTACCCGACGGCCCGGCGCGACCCGGACGACGGGCCGGCGCCGCCGGCGGAACGGGCCGAGGAGCTGATGCGGGCGTTCGCCGACCCGGCCGTCGACGCCGTTCTCTCCGCGACCGGCGGTGACGACCAACTCCGCGTGTTGGACCACCTCGACCCCGAGCGACTCCGGCGGAATCCGACACGGTTCTTCGGCTACTCCGACAACGACAACTTCCGGTTGTTTCTCTGGCGGCTCGGCCAGGTGTCGTGGGGGCTCACCGCCTACCCGGATCTGGCGGTCGACCCCGAGATTCGCCCGTACGTCAGAGACCACGTCTCGCGGGCGTTGTTCGGTGAACTCGGCACGGTGTCTCCGGCGGCGGAGTGGACCGACGAGTGGTTCGACTTCGAGAGCGGGGAGCCGCGGTCGTGGCGCGACTCCCCGGGGTGGTGGTGGCGTGACCACGGCCCGGTTGCGGGCCCGGTGTGGGGCGGGACGCTGTCGATCCTCCGGTGGCAGCTGTGTGCCGACCGTTACCTCCCGGCACCAGAGCGGCTCGACGGCGCGGTGTTGGCCGTCGAAACTGCCGAGACGCTGCCACCGGCCCGCGAGGTCGGTTACGTGCTCCGGTCGCTCGGCGAGCGTGGCTGGCTCGGTCGGTTCGACGGTCTCCTGGTCGGGCGCCCGCGGGCACACAACCCGGTCTCGCCGCGTGAACGGTCGTTCGACGACTACCGCACGTCGATCAGAGACCACGCCGAGACCCAGCTCGCCCGGTACGCGCCCGAGACGACCGCCGTCTTCGATGTCGACTTCGGCCACACCTCGCCGGTGTTTCCGTTGCCGTTGGGGGCGACCGCGCGGCTGGAGCCGGGGGCTGGGTCGATCACCTTCGAGTAGTCTCCCCGGTTGCCCCGAGTTCGTCGACGAGCCGGCGCAGCGTCGCCAGATCGTACTGGCCGGGCGCGGTCGCGGCCGCTGCCCGGACTGGGGCGTAGCCGATCACGGAGCCGTAGACGGGCGCGACGGCGCGGGTGTGGGCACCCGCGGCCCCCATCGCCATCGTCGCGACCCGCAGCCCCCGGTCGGTCGCGCGTTCCGTCGCCGACAGCAGTGCGAGCGCGTCCGTTGGGTCGGTTGCGGTGACGGCCAACTTCCCCACGTCGCCTGCCGTCGCCGCCGCGGTCAACAGAGTGTCGAGTGTCGCCTCGTCGGGTGTGCCGTCGAAGTCGTGGACGGACGCGATTACGTCGACACCGGCCGCGGCCGCCTGGCGTTGGAGCGCGTCGGGATCGGTGTCACCCGGCTCCGTCTGCCCGCGCAGTGTCGCCAGTTCCACGTCGACTGCGACGACGGCCTCGTGATCGAGCGCGTCCGTCAACACCGAGAGCCGGTCGGGACCGTCGGCGTCCCCACCCTCCCACGTCGGGCGGTTCGTGACGAGCACCGGCAACGCCCCGTCGTAGGCGGCCAACGCCGCGCGCGGCTCGTCGGCCAGATCGGCCCGGAACTCGATCAGGTCGGCGTCGCCCCGTGCCTGCGGTTCCTCAGTCAGGTCGGCTGTCGAGGCGGCGAGCCTGAAACGGTCGAACATCGACTGCTCGAAGATGCCCTACCGTCGAAAAGCTACCGCGACAGATCGGTACAATACGCTGCCACACTCGTGGGGGAGATTATTCGATAATGAGCGTAAACTACCTTCCGGTTAGAAAACCCCAAAAAGAATAGGTAAAAACTATATTCTGACCGGACGGTTGTTTAGGTGTAATGTCGCGAGATGGGGCGTCACTGTCACGTCGTAACGTACTCAGAACTGTCGGTGCGGGCGCAGGTACGGCCGCGTTGTCCGGGTTGGCAGCCGCGGATTCCGAGGACAAGGTGGAGGTGAACGTCGGTTTCTCCGACGACCGTGGACGGGTAGCAGCGACAGACGCGGCAGTCGAGACAGTCCGGACGTTCGAGTTCGGTGCCGCGACGATGCGGATGCCGAAGCAGGCGGTCGAACGCCTCCGTACCAACCCGAGCATCCGGTACGTTGAGGAGAACGGCGAGATGTTCGCACTCGCACAGAATGTCCCGTACGGGATCAACCAGGTCGACGCCAACGAGTCGATCGGCGGCGGGTTCACTGGGGCCGGGGCAGACGTAGCAGTCATCGACACCGGGATCGACCCCGCTCACCCGGACCTGAAGCCGAATCTCGGACAGGGAGCCTACGCCGTCGAGTGTCGCTCCTGTTCGGTCGGGTGGGGTGACGACAACGGTCACGGGACTCACTGTGCCGGGACGGTCGGCGCGGCCAACAATGGTCGCGGCGTCGTCGGCGTCGCGCCGGAAGTGACGCTCCACGCGGTGAAGGTGTTGGGTGGTCGTGGCGGCGGGTCGTACTCCGATATCGCGGCCGGGATCGAGTACACCGCCAACCAAGGGTGGGACGTAGCGTCGCTGTCGCTGGGCGGCGGCTACTCCCGTGCGGTCGCAGACGCCTGTTCGTACGCCGCCGGCAACGGCGTGTTCCTCTCGGCTGCGGCCGGTAACTCCGGACCGTGTCGCGACTGTGTCGGCTACCCGGCCGCGCTCAGCGAGACTGTCGCGGTCTCGGCTGTCAACGACAGCGAGCGTCTCGCCAGCTTCTCTTCGACCGGTCGGGAGGTCGAACTCACCGCGCCAGGTGCCGACGTGTTGTCGACGAGAGCCGGCGGCGGGACGGAGTTCCTCTCGGGCACCTCGATGGCGTGTCCACACGTCTCCGGTGCTGCCGCGGTGTTGATGGCCGAGGGGTACTCCGCCTCGCAGGCCCGCCGGCGGCTGAAGAACACTGCGACGGATCTCGGGCTGTCGGGCAACGAGCAGGGTGCCGGCCAGATCGATCTGGGGTCGGCGATCTGATCGGCCGCCGACGCCACACACGCGGACTTGGTGGGGTGGCTCAGTAGCCGACCACGTTGCCGTCCTTCCGGGGTTCTGTCGCGGCCGACAACGTCCCCTCGTCGTTACGGACGATCTGTGCGCCGCCGAACAACGCCGGCGGCAGGGTCTGTACCTCGTGTCCCTTCCGCACCAGCTTGCCGGCCGTGTGGCCGTCAAAGTGGGGTTCGACCGCCAGCGAGCCGTCCTCGCGGTAACGCCACCGCGGCCGGTCCAACGCGGCCTGCAACGGTAGCTCGTAGTCCACCAGATTCGAGATCACTTGGAGGTGGCCCTGCGGCTGCATGTACCCACCCATCACGCCGAAGGCGGCCCAGTCTTCGCGGTCGGCGTCGGGCGCGAACTCAGCCAACGCCGGGATCAGTGTGTGGAACGGGCGCTTGTTGGGTACGAGCGTGTTCGGGTGGTCCGGGTCCAACGAGAACGACGACCCACGATTCTGGAGCGCGATCCCGGTGTCGCCCGCGACCAGCCCGCTCCCGAAGCCGGCGAACCGGGAGTTGATGTACGCGACGACGTTCCCCTCGTCGTCGGCGGTACACAACAGGACGGTGTCGGCGTCCTCGGCGTTCGCGTCCGGGACGCCGAAGCTCACGTCGTGGTTCGCCGTCTCGCCGATCAACCCGGCGCGTTTCGCCGCCCACTCCGTCGACGCCAGCGGCGGGTGGTCCTCGAACTCCGGGTCAGTGATGTAGTGGTGGCCGTCCTCGAAGGCGACTTTCATTGCCTCCGCGAAGTGGTGGACTCGCTCGGGCGAGTTGAGTGGGTGGTCGCCGGCGCCGATCTCCTCGGCGACGTTGAGCGCCTCCAACGCGATCAGCCCCTGGTTGTTCGGCGGGAGTTCGTACACCTCCGTCCCGCGGTAGCTGGTCGACACCGGCTCGGGGAACTCCGGCTCAAACCCGGCGAGGTCGTCGACGGTCATGAACCCGCCGTGTGACTGCACCTCCTCGGCGATCGCTTCGGCGATCTCACCCTCGTACACCACGTCTGCACCCTCGTCGGCGATCTGTTGGAGCGACTCGCCGAGCCGCGGGAGGGTGACCGTCTGGCCCACGTCGGGTGACTCCCCGTCGAACAGGTACGCCTCGCGGGCGTGCTCGTCGGTAAATAGCTCCTCGGCGTGACTCCACGCGCCGGCGATCAGCTCCGAGGCCGGATACCCCTCCGTCGCGTAGCGGATCGCCGGCGCCAGGAGTTCTGCGAGGGACTTCTCGCCGAACCGTTCGGCGGTGGCCTCCCACCCGCGAGCGGTGCCGGGCACCGTCACGGTGTGTGGGCCGACATCGGGCATCGTCGCCTCGCTTGGCTCGCCGGCGTCCGTCTCCGGGTCGTCTGCGACCGCCTGCCGGACGTTGTCGACAGTCGCCTCTGCGGGCGCGTGACCACACGACCGCATCGCGCCAACCTCCCCGTCGGCGGTGCGGTACAACGCGAACACGTCACCGCCGAGCCCCGTCGAGGTGGGTTCGACGACGTTCAACGCCGCGGCGGTGGCGACGGCCGCGTCGAAGGCGTTGCCGCCGTCCGCCATCGTCGACAGGCCGGCCTGGGCCGCCAACGGCTGGCTCGTGGCGACGACGCCTCGTTGGCCGTAGACCGTCGACCGGCGCGACTCGAATCTGTCGGGGTCTGGCTCCATACCTCTCGGTGGCGGGTCGGCGGCAAAAGGGCACGGCAGGCGGCCGCGTGTTCCGGGTTCCGGCGGTCGTCGTGACTCAACAGATCGAGCAGAACAGCCACGCCGGAATGTGTACGATCTGGTCGTCGGTCTGCAGGACGCCGGCGTTGTTGACTGCCAGACCGAACGCGGCGTTTTGCAGGAGAATCTCCGCTCTTTCGAGGCAATTATTGCGGGCTATTCGAAAGTCTGGTGATGCGTCTGGTGATTTTGGACGAGAATAGCAAGACGCGTCTGGCAACTTTGCCGTCTGGCAACCGCCAGTGTCACAAAGTTCTTTGCAATTCGCAAACGACTTGCGACTGATGTCGAAGACAGTAGACGACCGCGCGACGCCGTTAGGCGACACGTTGTCGGTAGCGCGGCTCGTCCGCCAGCCACGGCTCGCCCGAGTGTACACCCACCTCCACGACGCTGGGCCGGTGACCGTCGCAGAGACGACCGCAGCGTTGGAACTGCCGGAACGGACCGTCTACGACGACGTGGAGACACTCTGTGAGGCGGGTTTCGCAAGTGGTGACGGCAGTCGTCCAGAGCGGTACGAGGCCGAGCCAATCGACCTCGTGGTCGGGAGTCGCGACGAACAACAGACAGTCGACGCGACGCTCGTCGCGGCCGTCGCCCGCTCGGCGACCGACGACGATCTTGCGACGTTCCGGGACCGCCACGGGGTCGACGGGCTGGCGACCGCGTTGGATCACACCCGCGAGTACGTCGCCGGCGAGACGAACCACCGACTCGTCGCGCGTGCGATGGACGTGTCCCCGCTGGAGGCGTCGATCGTGTTGCAGGCGTTAGAAGGACTGCTATCTCCGGCGGTCAGCACAGAGTAGTGCTGTTGCTCACACTGTTACCGGCGAAGGGGAGTGGTGGTCTCGGGTGTCCTCTATGACCGTTCCAACCCGATTGGTTAGGTAGTCTTCGATACTGTACTTCTGCATCATTTGTCTGACGACGTGCTGTATCATCTTCTTAGATATGTGTGTGATCACCCCCAAGACCGCACCGCAAATCGCATCCCGAACCGCCGAACCGCCGGATGCCGCACCGCTGACCGCACCGCAGATCGCCGCACCGCACAACTCGGGTAGCCCTTTCTTCGCCAGTTGTGAATGCCACCCCAAGGGACTGCACCTCACTACCCTTGTTGAATGTTGGTACGACCTCCACATCTAATCCTAATATTTGGAGACGTATAAATGCTTCGCAGTAATCCTCCAGTTGAACGCTACTCCGCGTACGGCCACCGCCCACCCTGCTTCAGCTCCTGCACGTACCCCTCGTCGATCCGGTCGCGGATCACAGCCCGCGACTGTGACTCGGGCTCGACAGCGCCGTTCGCCAGCCGGACGACGGCCTCCGCGACCTGCACCGCCACCGCTCGGAGGTCACGCGAGTCGAGCTTGTCGAGCGTGTCGGCGTGGGTGTGGCCCCACCCCCGGCCGGCAGACTCCGACTGGGTCGCCACCATCGCCGCGGGCACGCCCTCTTGGACGAACGCCCACTGGTCACCGTGGGGTGAGATCGTGTCGTCCGTCGACAGCGAGGCGTCGAGATCGTCCGTCACCGACTCGAACAGGTCTGTGAGCGCGTCGAAGCCGTTGGAGCCGACCCAGAGGTTCCGCGACGAACAGGCCCCGTCGAGGTTGACGACGGCGCGGATCGCGTCGAGATCGTGGCTGTCGACCGCGTGGTATGCGCCCCACAGCCCGACCTCCTCGGCACCGAAGGTGATCAGTCGCACGCGCGTGTCGAGATCCACGGCGTCGCGAGCGAGCAGTCTGCCCACCTCGGCAACGAGCGCGGAGCCGGCCCCGTTGTCGTTCGCGCCGTCGGCGATGTCGTGGGCGTCGACGTGTGCGGTGAGGAAGACGGCCTCCGCCGTCTCGGGGCCGACATCCGCGACGACGTTGCGCGAGTCTGTCGGCTCCGACCGGCAGTCGACGTCGACAGTCACCTCACTCCCGCGGTCGGCGTACCGCGCCAGCCGCGCACCGACCTCGCTGGAGACGCCCACCGCCGGAATCGGGCCGGGCCGTTCGTGATAGCCCACCTCGCCGGTCGGCGGCACCGCGCCGTCGACATGGTTGCGGAAGACGAACGCTGCCGCGCCCGCCTCAACCGCGGAGACGTACTTCTCCATCCGGTGAATCCAGCGATCGGCGGCCTCGGGCGTCCGCGAGGAGGCGAGCACGATCGCGCCCGACAGGTCCTCGGCGGCGTCGAAGTCGTCGTAGCCGCCCGGCCCGACATCGACGATCCGACCCGTGGCCTCACCCGCTGGCGACCCCGGAAGCGTGAGCACGTCCTGTTGGCCCGTGTGCGCCCGTTCGTGGGGGGAGTGGACCGTGAGCGACGACTCGCCGCGCCACCACCCCGGAATCTTGAACGACTCGATCCGCGGGTCACGGACACCCGCGCGCTCGAAGGCGTCGCGGACCACCTCCGCACCGCGGCGCTCACCCGCCTGCCCGGCCATCCGGTCGCCCACGTCGACGAGCCGTGTCAGTGTCTCCCACCCGAACGAACTGGTGTACGCGTCCCCGATCACCGACTCGGGGAGCGCTGGCTCCGTCTCGAACACGAGTAGACTCTGTGACGGCCGACTCAAGAGTGGTTGGCTGCCGGCGACCCCGGCCGGCTCGGGGTATTAAAATACCGGCGTGTGAGAAGTCAACACACCTGCAATCACCCGCCGTGAGCCGATCTCTCGCCGCTTGACGAAAGGTTTATATAGAACCGAAACCACATTTCGAACTGAACATGTCATCCGAAGGCGCGCAGCGACGCCGTGGCGGAGCACAGCCGTTGTTCATCATGTCGGAGGACGCCGAGCGGACCTCCGGCGAGGACGCACAGTCGGCCAACATCGAGGCTGGCAAGGCGGTCGCCGAGTCCGTTCGGACGACACTCGGGCCGCGCGGGATGGACAAGATGCTCGTCTCGGACTCCGGTGATGTCGTCATCACGAACGACGGCGCGACGATCCTCGACGAGATGGACATCGACCACCCGGCCGCCGAGATGTTGGTCGAGGTCGCCGAGTCGCAGGCGGACGATGTCGGTGACGGCACCACGACCGCCGTCACACTCGCCGGCGAGCTGCTGTCGGAGTTCGAGCGACTCCTCGAAGACGAGATCCACCCGACGACGGTCGTACAGGGGTACAAGAAGGCCGAACGAGCGGCGTTGGAGGCGGTCGACGAGGCGGTCGTCGACGGCGAGATCGACGAGGAGACGCTCACCGAGATCGTCACGACCGCGATGACCGGCAAGGGCACCGGCGGCGTGACGCCGGAGTCGTTGGCCGGTGACATCGTCACCGCCGTCCGGCGCGTCGAGACGGACGCGGGCGTCGACCGTGACGCCATCTCGATCACGACCCAACCCGGCAGCTCCGCCGGCGCGACGGAGCTTGTCGAGGGTGTGATCGCCGAAGAGTCGCCAGCACGCGAGGGTGCGCCGTCGGATCTGTCGGACGCCTCCGTCGGTGTGCTCGACGCCGATCTCGATCAGGCGGAGCCGGACGTGGACGCCGAGTGGCAGGTGTCCTCCCGGGACCAGTTGGACGAGGCGTTGGCTGCCGAACGTGAACGGCTCGAAGCGTTCACCCAGACCGTACTGGATCTGGATATCGACGCCCTGTTTGTCACGGGCGACGTGAACGACCAGGTGTCGGCGGCGCTGACCCAGGACGGCGTGTTGGTGTTCGACTCCGTCGACTCCGACACCGCGAGTTCGGTCGCGAAGGCGACCGGCGCCGCACAGATCGGTGACCTCGACGACTTCGAGGCCGACGACTTCGGGAGCGCCGAGTCCGTCCGCGTCGAGACGTTCGACGACGACTTGGTGTTCGTCGAGGGTGGCGGCGACACGGAGACGGTGACCCTGTTCGTCCGCGGTGGGACGGGCCACGTCACCGACGAACTGGAGCGTGCGATCCGTGACGGCGTCGACGCCGCCACGGAGGCCGCAGACACGGGCGAAGTCGTTCCCGGTGCGGGTGCGACCGAGCTGCACGTCGCCGCCGCGCTCCGCGAGGAGGCTGCCTCCGTTGAGGGGCGCGAACAACTGGCCGTCGAGGCGTTCGCAGACGCACTCGACGTGGTCCCGCGCACGCTGGCACAAAACGCCGGTCAGGACCCGATCGACGCGCTGGTCGACCTGCGGGCCGCCAACGAGGACGGCCGCGCCGGGCTCGTCCAGAACGGTGAGGAGACGACCATCGTCGATCCGGTCGGTGAGGGTGTCGTCGACCCGGCGTCGGTGAAACGCGAGGCGATCCAGTCGGCGACGGAGTCCGCGACGATGCTCGCACGCATCGACGACGTGATCTCCGCCGAGTAGACGAGACCGCCGGCCATTCTCCTTCGAGCGGAGGGGCTTACGGTTCACGTCGGGGGCGGGCTCCCCAGCAGATATGCCGACTCACCGTCGGGAGCTTCGTCGTTCGCGAGGAGGCGGACGCCAACTGGGCCCCGCATACGGACTGTCGACAACGCAATCGGTACGGTTTCATTTGGAAAATTACAACCGTAAACGATGAGCGATTGGGCACGGCTCAAACTCGCCGGAATCTCGTTTGCAGGAGTGGTGTTTGTCGCTCCGTTGTTCGCCGCGACGGCACGAAGCGGGGACGTGGCGGCGCTACTCCGTGGCCTCGGCGTTGTTGCGGCTGGACTCGGACTGCTGGGCGGAACCGCTCTTCGTCGCCTCGGTTACGTCGGCCACGTCGGCGACGGAACTGCCGCTGTCAGCGGCGGACTGGTGACCGTAGCGGTGTTTGCCGGGAGTTCCGTAGCAATGGTCTCGTTCGGTAGTCTGTGTGTCGTGTACGGACTCGCTAACGCGTCACTGACGCTCCTGCCACGCCCGTCTCCTCGAGTCGCCGCCGCTGCGGCCGTACTCGGCGGCGGAGTGCTCGTCGCCACAGTCGGCGGTGTCTCACACCCGTTGCAGGTCCCGGGCGGAGTCGTCGGTGTGGCATTGTTCGTCGGTGTCCTACGGCCGGAGCGTCTCCCTGGGTCCGAACACACCGACGGAAGACAGTGACTGGGGTCGGTCATATCAGCCGAGCAAGCGCATCCCTGCTCGCGTGGTCAGACTGTGGGTAAGGTTCGAGCTCGCTACCGCAGTGACGGCGGTGTGGCTCTACCGTGTCCCGCTTCGTTTCGAGGTGGTTATCGGGCTGAAACGATCCAATCTAACAGTGTAGTGCCGTGAGAGATTCCACCTGGTTGGTGGACCACCACTCGTTCGTTCACCACTCAGTTTTGCCCGGGTGTCGACCCATCCATCGTTCACGGGGGGTGTACAGCCGTATCGGGCAGTGAGACCTACTGTTGAATAAAAGCGGGTCGTCGACGGTACCGTTGTTCAGGCCAGTTCGACGATGATGTCGCCGTCCTTCTTCTGGAAGACGACGCGGTCGCCGACCTCCGGTTCTTCCCCGTCGTCGCCCAGTTCCTCGCGGACCGCCTTGATCAGACTGATTCGCCAGCGCCGTGCAACTTTCGTGGTGCCGAGAATCTCGGCGTCTTCGTCCGACATACACCGGGTGGTGTGGCTCCACCGATATATGAACTATTAGCTACATCGACAGACTCGCCATCTGACACATATTTCGTCACCGTACTGTCAGCGAATAAGTATAAACCGTGACAGGAGAACAGATGTGTAGTGACGGTCACGGCCGTCTCCCGGTCCCGACTGTCGTTCGTGTCGTTGTGCGTTCCGCGGTGGCGGGTTGAACGACCGCGACGACAGTGATACGAGTTTCTGACTGCCGAACGCTTCGGCCTCCCGCCGGACACGCCCGGTGGGCTGCTACGCAAATGTAAGTATTCTGTAACCCCTCCGTGCTATGTTTCCGGTATCTTTATTATGTAACTGCGGCGGTTAGCAAGTGCAAATATAGAACGAAGAACTGTACTCAAGCGGCTCGGGGCTGTGTCCGCGGGGATGGCTGGGTTGAGTAGCGTCGCATCGGCAGGCAGTGCCCCACTCGACGGGGCACTACAGGGGATGGGCTCGGTTGACGTGTCGGATCGATCTGGACAGGTACCGCTGGCAGAGTTGTTGACTGACGAACAGCTGGCGGAGGCCGACGACGGTGTCGACCCGACGACGATGTCTGTGATCGTTGATGAGTCCGACACGACCATCAACTTCAACGATCAGTGTGGCTGCTACGTCGGTTGTTGTAAATGGAACAATCCGTGTGTCGACCCATGTTGTAAGTGCGTCTGTAACAACTGTGACGGCGACGACACGGTGAGGGAGGACTAACCCCCGCGCCGCGCGGTCGTTGCACGACTCGGCGGCGACGACCACTCTCCTGAACTCAGTGGAACCGCACACCGAGATCGTGGAGTCCCTCGTTCTGTTGAGCGACGTTGATCAACAACGGCGTGAGCGACTCGACTTCGGGGGCAGCGCCCAGCCCACCGACGTGGAGCGCGCGCAGTCCCTCGATCTCCTCGGCCAACTGGGTGATGGAGTCGACGGCGTCGTCGTCGTCACCGAAGACGAGCGTGTCGATTCCCAACTCCATCCCCAGGTCGGCCAGTCGGCCGGCCGCGAGGTTGTGGAACGCGCCGACCACCGGGACGGCGTCGGGTGTCGCGTCCCGGACGAGAGAGGCGACGCTCCCTACGCCCGGCGGGTTGTACGAGAAGCCGTCCTCGTCGCGTGACATTCCCGACGCGGGCGTGACGAGCACGTCTCCTTCGTTGAGCCCGTCTGCGACCGCCTTGACTGTGTCGACGACGTGGTACGGCGGCACCGCCAACACGGCTACGTCCGCGCGGTCGGCCGCCATCGTGTTGTCGTAACCCGCGATGTCCGCGTCGCCGCCGTGGTCGGCGACCGTCTCCCGGTAAGCGCCGGCGGCCTCCCGCGCCCGCTCCGGGTCACGCGAGCCGATCAACAGTTCGTGGGCGGTGTCACGACCCCACCTGACTGCCAGTCCCTCGCCGATGTCACCGGTCCCGCCGAGTAGTGCGATTCGCATGGACACGTCTCCGGCCGAGACGCCGGTAAGCGTTGTGTGACCGGACGGCGTTGCCACCCCACCCGACGGGTCGGGTTGACGATCCGGTGTGCCGGCTCAGAACGCCAGCCGTTCGGCCAGCCGCCGGACGACGCCGGGCCGACGCGACTCGTGAGGGTAGACGGTGATCGTCGTACAGCCGACCGCCGGGCGCGCGCCGCCGCTGTCGACGGCACCCCGGAGCCCCAGATCGGGGCCGCGGTGGACGACCACGTCCGGCTCTGCGGGCACGCCGCCGTCGGTCCGCGGCTCCCACTCCGTCGGCGTTGGCGCCACCGGCACGGACAACAGGTCGGTCAGCTCCGCCCGGTAGTCGCCCGCCTCGTCGGCCGTCGCCGGACGGTCGCCGCGCCACAGCGAGATCTCGCCGTTGTTCGCGTCCGCGACCGCCGCCGCGACGTTCACCACCAACGGCGGGTACGGCCCGCCGTCGCCGGTCAACACCACCCGGTCCGGCTCGTCGTAGCCGAGATTGTCGATCAACAACACGTCACAGGGAGCGTGTCGGACGACCCAGTCGATCGGGTCGCCGAACAACCGCGAGCGGAGCCGTAGCGGCTCGTGTTCCGCCACCACCGCGTCGACGTTCCGTCTACGTGCGGTGTTGACGATGGCGTGTTTCGTGTCGTGGCTCACCACCTCGTCGGCCGTCACCGCGACATCGAACGCCTCGCCGAACTCCGCGACCCGGCTCTCGAACGACCGGTCGGCCGACAACTGGACTGTCACCGCCTCGGTGAGCGGCACCTGATCGGCAACCTCCTGGAACCGGACGACGGTCACCTGGCCGTCGTCCGCGCGGACGAGATCCGCCGCGGCCGCCAGCAACGACCGTTCGCGCCGTTCGTCGAGGGGTTTCGTCAGCGCGACCAACACCTCCCGTGGGCGGTCGTCGACATCGGCGGCCGTCTCCGTCAGCGCCTCCTCGTCCACCCGCTGCCGGACGGCGCCGACGGCCGCACCCTCTCTGTCCACCCGCGGGCGGACGTAGCCGAGATACCAGACGACACTCGCCACGACGATCACGACCGCACCGAGCAACGCGATCGACCCCATCTGTGTCAACAGGAGGAGACTCGTCACCGCGCCGAACACCTGCAGGTACGGGTACAACGGCGCGGTGAACTCCGGCTCGTACTCTGTGGTCCCCTCGCGGAAGGCGACGACGGCGACGTTGATCAGCGCGAACACCAAAATTTGGAACGCGCTGGCCAACTTGGCGATGTCTAAGATCGGGACGAACGCGATGAGGACGAGCAACACCGCGCCCGTCAGCGTGATCGACGCGACGGGTGTGCCGAACCGGTCGCTGATCTCCGCGAACGACGGCGGCGCGAGCTGGTCGCGGCTCATCGCGAACGGGTACCGGGAGGCCGACAACACGCCGGCGTTGGCCGTCGAGACGAGCGCGAGGATCGCTGCGAGTATCACCGCCACCCACCCCGCCTGCCCGAGCGCCACCTCCGCGGCGACCGCAACCGGCGTGTCGGAGCCGGCGACACTGCCGGCGTCGGTCACCCCAACCAACACGGCGACGATCCCGACGTACAACACCGTCGTGAACACCAACGAGCCGAGGATTCCGCGCGGGATGTTCGTCCCCGGATCTTCTACCTCCTCGGCGACGCTGGCGACCTTCGTCACGCCGGCATAAGAGACGAACACCAACCCGGTCGCGGCGAAGAGCCCGCCCGCGCCGGCGTCGAAGAAGCCGGCGAAGTTGCCGGCCTGCGCGCTCGGGGCGCTCCCGGCCGCGAACCACCCCAGTGCGGCCAACATCACCGTCACGATCCCCAACTGGAGCCGGCCGGTCTGTTCGGCACCGAGCACGTTGATCAGGATGAGCACCGTCGCCAACCCGAGCGCGACGGGTTGCAACGGGAGCTCGAACAACAGAAGCAGGTACGGGACGCCGCCGACGAGCGCGAGGGCGCCTTTGAACGACAACGAGAACCATGTGCCGACACCCGCGATCGTGCCGAGCAACGGCCCCATCCCGCGTTCGATGTAGATGTACGTGCCGCCGGCCTCCGGCATCGCGGTCGCCATCTCCGACTTGGAGAGTGCCGCTGGGACGACGAGCAGTCCCGCGAGCGCGTACGCGGCGATCACGCTCGGCCCGGCGATCTTCAGCGCCAACGCCGGCAGGATGAAGATCCCGCTCCCGACCATCGCGCCGACGCTGATCGCCATCACGGACGGCAGTCCCAGGTCGCGTTCGAGTTCCTTCACGCCTCCTCCACCACCGATTCGGAGACAGCGCTCGCGACACACACCGGTTCGTGGCCGGCCTCGGCCAGCGCGGTGGTGCGGTCCGGGTCGTTCACCAACACGAGCAGGCGGGACACGTCGAAGTGAACGCGCACGAGCTGTGCGACGAGCAGATTCCGGCTGTCGGACCGCGTCGCGACGATCACCGTCGCGGCGGCACCGACACCCGCGTCGGCGAGTGTCACCGGGTCGGTCACGCCGCCCTCCTCGTCGTGTGTTTCGGAGACGACGGCGACCGTGTGGCCGTCGGCCCGGAGCCGTCGCGCGATCACGCCGCTTCGCGCGTCGCCCAACACGACGTGGCTCGGTTCCCCCGCGGTTTCGGTGTCGGTCGATCGTGTCTCTGTCATGAGTGGGTCGGCCGCGTCCTGTCGTCGCGGTCTCGCCCGGCTGTAGAAGACGGATCAGCATAAACTGACCGGTATTCGTGACGGATCGTCGTCTGAGAGGAGATTAACAACCATTATCGTCACGAGACGGTGGCGAGGCGGCGAGAACGGGTTCGTCGTGACGGTCTGTTGTCGGCTCCCGAGTGAACAGACTCATACCCTACCGAACCGTCGCTGTGAGCGATGAAAGACGGGGAGCTCGACTCGGTGGACAAGCAGATCCTCTACCACCTCCAGCAGGACGCGCGTGGCATCTCCTCTAGCGAGATCGCAGACCGACTCGACCTGTCGCCGAGCACGATCCGGACGCGGCTCAACAAGCTCGAAGACAGCGGAATCGTCCGCGGCTACCACATCGACATTGACTACGAACTCGCGGGCTACCCGTTGTACACCAAGATCATCTGCACCGCGCCGGTTCCGGACCGCGACACGCTCGCAGACCGCGCGCAGGAGATTCACGGCGTGACCGCCGTCAGAGAGGTGATGACCGGCAAACGAAACGTCTATGTCAACGCCATCGGCGAGTCCCACGACGATCTCAACCGGATCGCCGGCGAACTCGACGAACTCGGCTTGGACGTCGTCGACGAACAGCTCGTCCGCAGTGAGCACGTCTGTCCGTACCACGGGTTCCTGGAGGCCGACGAATCGCTCGACACAGAGGCTGCCGAAGCAGACGAGTAGGTCGGTGGCGTTCCGACCAACTGTGGCCGACAGGACAGGAGAAACGCGGGGGAGTCGGACCGCACGCCCGACCGGACACGGCGCGCGCGACGCCGCGTGTTACAGCAGCGACAAGGAGAAAGCCCACCCGTTTACGGGTGGGATGAACCCGACA
>ERZ1034488.171-NODE-171-length-16371-cov-4.928843_pt1 | contig 16371 bp, 18 predicted proteins | sample MGYA00520646_ERZ1034488 | MGnify/ENA primary metagenome ERZ1034488 (study PRJEB33760, sample SAMEA4777686) | hypersaline lake metagenome | biome: hypersaline environment; feature: brines | place: Spain | collected 2012-08 | depth 0 m ...
CCGGCTGGTCGTGTCAGACTGGCCACTCGCTCAACACTGCTGTCTGTCGATGTCGCCCGGTCGGTCATGCTCCGTACTGTCGGTGCCGTGAGTAAATCCTCTCTGCCTCACCGACAGCGACTCTCCAATTGCTTGGATGAACTGTGGCGACATCGGTGTGTGGGCGGCGTCGACCTGGTGTTCGAGCAACTTGACCCGGGCGTCGTCGGCATCGAACCGCTCACCGAGTGGCGACGATGTCGTCGGTGTGATCACGCCGGCGCGGGCTCTTCCCCAGCCCGTCCGCCGACGAGTTCGACATCTGGGTGGATGCGCTCGTAGGGGAGAAACGGACGCTTCGCCTGGCCGTCCTCAACGATGAACAGACGGCCGTAGTCCGCGAGCAGCGAGACATCGTCGTGGACGGTGCGGTAGTCGCGGTTGAGGGCCTCCGCGAACGCCGAGATGCTCTCTGCCGCGCCCTCGGTCGCCATGAGCGCTTAGAGGAGTTCGAGGCGATGGTCGATGAGGATCTTCCGCAGCTCCCCGACGGTGCCGAACGAGACAAGCGCGGGCTGCTCCTCGCCCTCGGTGACCGCTTCGACAGCCTCAAGCGTGTCCTCGCGCACTGAGTCGAACGACTCCACGGTGACTCACCGTCGGTGTGTCGCCAGCGTGGGTCACGGTGTTCTCCAACACCTCACCGACCGCCGCCGACACACTGTCGAGACGGGAACTGCCCTCGGCTGCCCTGCCTGCCTGTCGGGGGCTGTCACCACCCAGTTGGTACCCGAACCCGACGGCAGGCGCTCACAGGAGGGGTCGGCGACCCGGAGGTCCACACACAGGTAGTGGACGAGTGGTGCAACGGCTAACAGTGAGTCGATCCGCGGGGTGTGACCACCTCAATCCCAGTGTCGGGGACACGCTCGGCAGCGTCGGGACTCTCTGTCTCCGAGCCGATCTCGATCCGTGGTGGTTGGGTCTGGAGACTCGGAAACAAACGACCCGGGCTCGTCGTCCGGAGACCCGCCGACAGCGTCGTGAGTGGCCGGGCGACACCAGTTGGCGTCGACGCGGCTGTGACGCGCCCATGCGGGTGGTCTGCGGTGTCGCGGACGGCCAGCCGAACCCGTGTCGGTTGGTCGAAACTCACGACTCACGAAGCCCCCGGGCGGTTGACCAGCTCTGCGGCCGCCCCGAACTCGAGATACAACGACAACGACTCTCGTTGGAACACCGACCGGTACGTCGCCACCGGTAGCGACACGGTGTCCGAGAGCGCGTAGCCTGCCGCGGTCAACACCGCCGTCTCGCCGAGGTGTGTCTCCAACTCCACACCCGGTGACCTGACTGTCGGTGCCCGTACTCGGGTGAGGCGGCCGGAGACGATGTCGTCGGCCGGCACCGCCGTGTCTACGCCTGCCGGCTCCACGTCCCCGTCTGTTCGCACCCGTCTACGTCGACCACCAGCGAGTCGCCACTCTCACTCCCAGCAGGACCTTCTCGATCTCGTAGTTCAGCGTCTCACTGACGGTCAACGGTGGGAGTTCGGCAACGTCGCCGTCAAGACGGTCCCAGTGACCGGGGAACCCACCCTGAACGGCAGGGGGTGTGCAACGGTCGCCGGGATGTTTCTCAACGCGTATCTCCAGGGTGTTTAGCGATCCCGTGGGAACACACGCGATGGCACGCCCGCGACGACTGCCGACTGGCGACCGCTCGTCGATGAACGGTCACACTACACGGTTGTCTGGGCCGTCTTGGTTTAGAGCCCGTGTGAGACAGATTACGGGGACTGAGAGGGGCAGCCTACGATTATTGCAGATTGACAAACGGTAACGACGCCTTCGATTCGCTGTCGTACGCGAGTACGTTTTCCTGATCTTCCCCGTCGGGCGTGATCAGGTCGACGACACGCGGCGCATTCCCCTCCGCGTTCGGTTTTGCCCCGCCGAATTTGTAACCACTCGCGACTTCATTGACATCCCGATACGGCCCACCCTCCTCGCTGCCAACCACTGGGAGGACTTCTGCCTTATTCAGGTCAAGGCCCCCCAGACTACCCTTGTCGACGACGAGTGTGACCGTGTTGGCCTCAAGATCAGCGTTCAGCTCGGGGTTACCTTTGGTTTTGTCGTCAGCGTCGACAACCTCGGGGTCGGCGAACCCGTTGGCAGTGATTCGGTAATGCCACTCATCGGCGAACTCCACGTTCACCCCAAGATCCCCGATTTCCGTGGCTGTCCCCTTGTTGTCCGGGCGCGACGGGTCGCGGACCCACACAGTGAAAAACTGTGGTGCGAAGTCGTCGGCACCGAACACTTTCTGTAGCTGTCTGACTTCGAACGTAAACTTGTAGCTCCCCCCGAGACCCTCGATCACAAACCGGCGCAGGTCGAATGCTCCCGGGTAGAACGCGTCAACCGTCGGGTACTCGTACTGACCGGGACCGTAGTCGTCTCCTCTTGGGTCGAGGAGGTCGGCAACGCGGTCGGGGGGGTCAGGCGAGCCAGCAGCAGGCCGAATCCGCGCTGCGGTGCCACCACCGGCACCCATCGAGACAGCCAGGGAATCGTTTGCGGAGAGTTGGTAGCTGCTGACGTTGACCGCTGTCGGATCGTCATCCACGCTGGTTCCGTTAGCGTCGGCGTACTCCGTCACCGACCACCCGTTCTCCGGAGTCGTCGAGAACTCCTCCTCCAACGGCACTGTCAGATCACGAGCTTCTCCGTCTGTCATCGCACCGAGATACCACTCGTCGCCGCTCCGTCTGGCAACGACGACGTACTCTCCGATGGCAGCGTCTACGACGGTCGTTTCGTCCCAACTCGTCGGGACATTCTCGATGAACGCAAACTCCGGAACCGTCTCGTAGTTCTCCCTCTCAATGTGTTTGTTCCCGAAGTCGGTGTACGTCGCGGGGAACGGAGCCGGCTCCCCCGTCTCGGTAACACCGACGGTGTCGAGATTCAACCCGCCGACATCTTCCGCCCCGAGTTCGAGTGCGACCGTGTTGGTGCCAGCCTCGAGATCGATCGACTCGGTGTAAGTCTGCCAGTCGTCCCAGTACTCGGTGAACGACGGCGTGAGTTGTTGCCTGGAGCCGTCGACGACGACCGAGAGTTCTGGATTCCCGTTGTCGGTGACAGCATTCCGATTCTCCTCCTCATCACTCGCGTATCGGAGGTGAAGATCGTACTCCCCGTTGCTCGGGACGTTCTTTACCGTGAACGTCACTGTCGCTCCGTTTGGTTCGCGGTTAGGGTCAAACGGGACGTAGTGTGCGCCGTAGGCGTTACGCCACTGATCGGCGGTGATCATCCCGTCGAGATCGCCGGACTGCGCCTGGACGAACTCGCCGACTTCGAGCGTACTGTCGATGTACGCTTCGATCCGGTCGGCGGCCATCTGGAGCCCGGCGAGGTAGGTCGGGTACATCGCCAACTGCTTGGCTCGTGTCGTCTGGATCTGCCCCGTTTCGTCGTCCTCATTGAATGTGATGTCGAAGATCCCCGGCTGGAAGCTCGTCGGCCCGGCGAGCATCCGGGTGAACGGGAGGGTGACGTGGTGGTCCCGTCCGACACTCGACCCCAACTCACCGAAACCGTCGTACTCCTGTGCCTTCACCACCTCTCGCGCGGCGACGTTCGGGTACGTCCGAATTTCACCGGTCGGTCTGATCCCCTCGTGAATCTCCAACATCTGTTTGTTCGCGGCAGCGGCCTGCATGACCTCTCGGTGGTGGTTCACCGCACGCTGCGAGTGGTGTGTGTGCGTCAGTTCGTCCAGATCGTCCGCGTTCCCGTACAACCCAGGGTCGTTGACGTAGCCGTTCTTGATCGACCGGATTCCGGCGTTCCTGTACTCTGCGAAGAGGTCCCGGTTGTTGATCTCGTCTTCGTAGTTGCCGAGGTTCCCGGACGTTTCGTTGTGCATTGTCATCTCGACTGGGTTCGAGCGATTCGCTCCGAACTCGGTGACTGCGTTCACGTCGAAGTCCGGATACGAGTCGTTGACCCCCATTTCGAGGGCCGTCCCGTCGGCGTTGGCGCCGTAGTCGCTCCACCCCTGGTTCCACCCTTCTGCGAGAACACTGTCGAACCCGTGTTCACTGGCGAAAGCCATGTACCGCTTCATCCGCTCGGTGCGAGCACCGTGGATGTACTCCGCCGGGTTCGACAGTTCGCTGTCGGGCTGGTACTCCCAGTTGGCGCTGCCGGCGATCATCGTCCACCAGATCCCGATGTACTTCCGGCCGCTCTCCAGCCACGACGTGTCGACACTGTCGCCGCCGGGGAACGCCGACTCGTCAAGTGGGTCGGCGAGTAGTGGAATAAGTTGCGACTCAACGAGGGCTCCTGGTGTGTCCCCAAACTGCACAGTCCGCCAGGGTGTTACGTGCGGGGTCGTTGCCTTCACAGAGGACCCGTCTGGCAGTGGTGCGAGTTCGGCCGCGAGTTTCCGACTCCCGTCGTTGGACTGCGGAGCCAATGACAGCGTGGCGTAGTCGTCGAGGTTCGACTCGTGGACGCTGAGGTACGTCTCGTCATCTGTTCTTACCGTCAGTGGTGTGTGTACCCCCCGTCGAACGGAGTTGTCGTTTGGGCGGGTCGTCCCACCCCCAGCCGGGATCTCAGTAAGCGATGACTCCGTGTACTCCTGTTCAAACCGTGGATTCACCCACTCGTTTTCGATCCACCAACTTGTGTAGTCACCCGCGAAATTGAACTCCGTGTTCTCAGAGTCGATTGTGAACCCCCCGAATCCGTCTTCGAGAATCGTCCGGAATCCGAACCCGTCGTCGAACACCCGGAGTTCGAACACCGCCGACCGCCCGGGGGCTGTCGGCTCTTCAACGCTCAGACTGAGGTAGCCGTACGCCTCCGAGACGGAGTCGAAGCTTCCCCACTCTGGTGTCCACGTCTCGGTCGCCGTCCCGCGCTCGCTGGCGGTGGCGACGACTGCCGGACCGGTCCCACTGATTGCTGTTCCGAACGCTGGTTGGCCGTCAAACTCGAACCCGATCGGAGACCGTTCGAGATACGTCGTTCCCTTGTAACTGACACTGTACTCCGGCACGCCCGAAGAGACATCGAGTGTCACGCCGACAGAGCCGTCCGGTGAGGAGACTGTCTGTGTCTCGATTTCTCCTCGGGCGACCGCGTCCGACGACTCCGGTTTGTCGGTGTTCGCGTGGATCGTGACCGAGAGTGTCTGGTCGGTCTCGACCCCAGCAGTGTCAACGTACACGCCGATCGACTCCCTCTCACCGACACCCAACGCGAGAACCGACTCCTCGCCGTTGCGTAGCCTCTCGCCGTCGTTACTTTCGGGGTAGAAGTACACGTCCTGTTGACCGAACGACGAATCGTCGAAGTTGAACGACCCCCAGACGTAGATCGTCTGTGTTCCTCGGTTCCGAATCTGGAAGACATCGTCGAACGTGTAAACAGAGCGCAGCCCGAGTCCTTGTCCACCCGTGTCCGTCTCCCCGAATCCGAGTTCAACTTGACCAGTGTTTGTCGCGGTGGCGAACTTCCCGTTAGGTCCACCGGATGGAGTCAGCCCGACGAACGCACTGGCATCGTCGGCAACACTGACACTAATATCTCGGTCTGCCGCGACGTTGCTGAACGCACTCGTCCCGACAACACCAGCACCAGTGACGCCACTGAACAACAACAGTAGTTGTCTTCGATTCATCTGGTGAACGACCCCGAGGACGACGGCGTCTTGGCACCGATCAACTGCACTGCCGGCCAGTCGGTACACGTTCGGTTGCGATTGATCATTACCATCCAGATGATAGACCCACACTGGTATTGTATTGTGCCGGGTTACGTGGCTCAGTGGTAGCCTGAACCACCGGTCTGTCGAGCAACGGAAGCTGGCGCGACAGTTGACACCCAGGGGTTGTCGGTCGACATACGGATCTGTCGGTGGTCAACCGGCCGTGATTGGGCCGGCGCCCCACCGAATCAGGGTGAATCGAGGGTTCGAGTGACCCGCTCAAACGTCCGATTCAGCGGGACGTGTGCAACAGCTGCCGGGCTTTCGACCCGTCACACCTATCTAGAGTATGCGAATCCGGGCGACCGACGAACTCGCGGTCTCCGCTCGCGAGCCTGCGACCGAGATCTCGCACGGACGACATGTGAGAATCGGGCAACACGGACGACGCGTGGGGTTCGACCAGCGTGGACGACGACTGGGGATCAAGTGACACGGGCTCCGACGATTGGAGGACGCCGGTCGATTACGACGAAAACGACACCACCGCAGCCGAGACGGGAAACAGTACAGACGACACCACTGCCTCCGGAGTGACCAATCCTTCGAGACCGTCAGGTGCCTCAGTGTCGTCGAGCACCTCGGAACCGCCCGATACATCGGCGTCGTCCGACGCCTCGGCGTTGCCCGACAGCCGCGGCGACAGTCGACGCGACGCTGGGGACGACACCACACGCGAGACGGACACACAGCGCAGCGGCCCGGGCTGTCGGCGGCCCGCTCACACGACAAGACGATCACCGTCCCGTACGCGAGCGTCACCGACGCCGAGCTGTTGTCGTGGTCCGGCTCGGAGCTGCCGGGCGCAGAGCAGACGTTCGCCGTCCGGATCGACACCCGCGCCGTCCGTGGGTCGCTGATCGTCCAGTTAGACCACGGGAACCGCAACCGCGGGAGCGGGCACGCGCGCCACGACCGTCTGGTGGATCTCGTCCGGGCCCACGCTGCCAAGACAGTGAACGACGCGGCCGTCGGTGAGGGCGGCTCGACAGCTGGTGGAGACGGACCAACAGCCGGTGGCGGTGAGGTGACTGCCGACGCATCCGAGACCGTCTACTGTCGCGAGTGCGGCGAGGTGATGTCACGCCGCGCAGAGGCGTGTCCAGCCTGTGGCGTCCCGAACGCCGCGCGAGAGGCGGGTGACCGTGGCGGCCACGGTCAGTGATCGGTCGCTCAGACGAATCAGGTCCGCTCGTGCTATTCCGGATCGAACGGTTCGCGCTGGTCACGCTTCAGCTTGTAGTAGTGTCTGAGTGACCTTCGGGCTGAGCTTCGAGGACCATGTTCGGCGCTGCCTTGCAGAGTTGTTCGCGCTGCTCCGGGGTCGGGATCGAGGATAGTTGGTCGCGGAAGTTGTCCCCGAACGGTGTCGTCTGGTTGGATTCTGAGGGGTATCGCCACGCCCTGGCGTCGGCGTGGGCGTCGGTGCCGACACTGTCGACCACTACGGCGACCTCAAGGGGTCGAACCGGCTCGGCGACCAGCGGCTGGGTGTGTTGCTGTGGTGTCAACACCACGGCCACGGTGCCGTCGAACAGGCCGCGGCGTTCGTTCACAAAGACCCGACGCCGACCGGCCGAAGTATCGACCAAGTGTACGGCTCGGAGGTGGGCGACACGTACCTGCGGTATATGTGGCACGACTCTGTCGTGCAGGCGGCGCTCCGGTTCGGACGCGACCCCGAGATCGACGAGACGGTCGTCGTCGCGCGTACGGCGGCGCTCCGTGAGGGTCTCCGGTCGTCGCGGAGGGTGACGTGGTGAAGACACACAGCACCGGCGAGAAACGGGTCGCGGAGGCCGTCGCGGATCTCCGTGGGTCGTTCACCACAGGCGACGTTCGCGAGCGGCCGGCGGGTGACCCGAACCCGCGGAGCGTCCGCCGGCAGTTGGCCGCGCCCGTCGAGGCCGGCCACCTCGATCAGATGGAGACGCCGAACGGCGTGGCCACCCAGTTCAGCGACTCGGAGATGCCGGGTGCTGGCCAGGTGGAGTTGCCGAGGGTCGGCAAGGCACACCCGGACGACCCGACACAGTGTCTATCCGATACGTGGTCTGTCCGGGTGGGTGGTGGTGACACCGGTAGGTCACGGCACCGGTCGGTGGCTCGTGCCCCACTGCCGTCACCAGAGACAGCCGCAGCGGCCGTCGAGAGCGACCCGCCGTCGTAACCGCCACAAGACACCCGACGCACGCTGTGGCGGCCAGCCGCGGTTGGCCTGTTCTCGTTCGCGTCTTACCTAGCACGCTCCGAACACAGCCACCTTTCTGTTAGATAAGACGCCGTTGGAACGTTGTTCAAGACCGGCCTCCGACCACCCGCGTGCGGTCGCCCCGATTCGTTGGTCTTCCCCGCCACCGCTATTAAATGCCACTTATGGGTATACAGTAGCATGGGGGAGTCGTCCCAATCGACCGACGATGAACGGCAAGAGGAGATTCGAGAGTTCCTCGCGGAAGTGGTTCGGGAGACCCGCAAAGACAGCACTACTGAGGACCCAGCAGACCGGGTTGAGCCGACGGGCGATGAACGGGAAGACGAGATTCGAGAGTTTCTCGCGGAACTGATTCAGGAGGCCCGCAAAGACAGCACTACCGAGGACCCAGCAAATCAGCTTGAACCGACGGGCGAGGAACAAGAAGACACGCCCAGGCGGGCACTTTACAGACGCTCCTTTCTCGGTCACCGCTCACTGCCGCAGGGCCGCGGTCGATCTCCGCACAGCCGGCACGGTAGAGAGTTGGTGTGTCGTCGTCGGCAGTTTTGGCGACCGGCTCACCGACGGCGTCGATGAGAACGGGCATACAGGTTGTCACGGATTCAGATTTCATACGGCTGGCAGACGCTTCGACAGTTCTGGGTGAGTTCGCGGGGTCTACAGGCCAGTTTCTGACATCGCGAACCCAAGGGTTGACACGGGGAGAACCGGGTAACGAAACGTTTCTTGACCCGGTCAGCTGTCGCCAATGGAGATTTCAGTCGTCGTTGAGGCGGCGACAGGCAACTCGTCGGTGTCGAGGATATCTGCAATCTGTTCTGGTCCGAGTCCGCCGTTGGCATCGCGAGCCGCGGCGAGCAACTCAGCATAGGTGCCAGTCGGCACAGCCGTAGTGTCGCCGCGACACCGAACGTAGTGACGCGCTGCCGCGTCAAGCGCCTGCGAGGTGTGCCCCTCGGCGGTCGCTTCGCGAAGATTCTCCCAGAGTCGGTCTCGCTCGTTCGTTGACTGAATTCGCATAGGTTCGGGTACGCTGCCACGGGTCGAAAGCCCGGCGGCTCGTTGCACAACCCCCGGTGATTCAGGTCGTTTCGCGGGTCACTGGAACCCCAATTCACCCCGGATTTGGATCAGTTGGGGTGGACCTCCGGTCCGATCACAGTCACATGACCGGTCACAACTCAACTGATTGCACAACCCGTTCCGGCTGTGGGTGTACAACGAGAGACATCGTCGTCTCGACGCCGTGCGACCCCGTGGAGTTGTGCCAGAACCGGGTTCAACAGGGTTATTCCGCGTCAAGAACCGTCTTGACGACGGCGACGGTGCTGAACTCCAACTGCTGATCATCAGTGGACCGCTGAATTACGAGGTCGAGAAGGTCTTGCTGAGAGTGAGAGAGGAAACCGGGGAGCTGCGACGCGGTGACGCCGACAGAAGGGAACGATGAGTGGCCAGCCAACGCGGCGCGATCTCCGTGGTCGGCTGTCCGACGACGACGCCGCCGACTTCCAACCCCTGATGATCCTAGAAGGGCTGTCATACCCGCTCCAGTGGGTTGACCAGGAATCAGGGGCCGTTGAACTTGAGACGAGGCAACTTCAGCGGGTCAACGCACGGCAGCTCGGCTAGCTTGCGTTAGTTATTGAGGAGAGTGTCGGTGAGGAGTACCGTGAAACAAATCATCAAAGGCCGCTGTCTACACCGTGGTCGCATCGTTGTCGAAGCAGTATAGCTGCATGCGGGAAAATTGGGTGTTCAGATTTAAGTGGGGCAAAGACTTGGTTCCATCCAAATGAGGTGGTGTTCGTGGCCTCTTTCGTTGGACAGTGACTCTTCTGAGGAATCACAGGGAACGCCATTTGAATGTTCTCGTCGGGAGGCAGTTGCCGGTCTCACTGTGTTGGTGAGTGGGTGTGGTGGCAACCAGTCGTCGAGTCCTTCGAGCCAGACACCAACGAAGACAGCAACGCCAACTAACTCTCCTACTGATTCTCCTACCGATTCTCCTACCGACACACCAACAGAAACGGAGACGGAGACGGAAACACCGGAGCCGGTACCAGAACGGATGCAACCCGTCCTAAACCCTGTAGAAGACCCGGATGTAGACCACGACCCTGCGGATGAAGCATACTTCAACGCCCGGCTAGCTCAAGAACACTTCAGATCCGTCGTTGAAAAAACCACAATCCCCGAAAACGAAGAAATCATAACAGATAAAGAACTCGCATATAAGGAATCTGGCGAGGTCAGACCGGTCCGGTCCAGCACAGAACGAGACATCACAGACGTATTCTGGCAGGAAGTCGTCACAGAAGAAGAACTAAACAACATAGATTCAACTCGAAGCCTTATACAAACGGTATGGAACGGTGCACATAGGGTTACGAATTCGTTGCAAGCCGAGTACAATGATGCACGGACGTTGCTGATGAGGGAGTTTGCTGAACAGGCAGAAAGATACACTGACCGTGACCCGATGCCACGGAACCTCGGAGCCCTCAACGACCCGGAAAGAGACAACGAAGAAGCACAAGGAATAACCATGACCTCGTCACCCAACGTCCCAACAGCGAGGCTGGCTGGTAATGTATCCTACCAAACTGTTATTTTTGAGCTTGAGGAAGACGGTGAAATCTATCTCGGCGACCACGTAGTAACAGGAGGTTGGGAACCGCATCTACGTATCTACAACGGCGACAGCGTCAATGGCGATAGACTATGCAAAGACAGCAGTAACCGAAGCACGGGACTAGACCTAGGAAACCTCGTGTCGGGGAATGGAAGCGACATCTCGGAGGAGGTTGCGGAGGAGATTCAAAGCTCGATGGCCTCCGGTCTGTTGTACGGCGGTAGCAAAGGCCGGCACCAAGCCAGTAACGCTCGGGCTGGCACTGACGAAGAATTCGACGAAAACTTTCTAGTCCAGCCTGATGACCCCCGTTCTGGTCTAATTTTTGATACCTATCTAGACGGTCACACAGGAGACAAGCCCTTTGGTGATAAGCAAGAAGGTCTTGACCTTGGTGGTAACCGTGCCCGAAGAGCATTTACCGTACTCGCCGCCCTAAACACCAAGGTGTATCAGGATGGTAAAAACAACAACCTTACTCAAGACGGAAAGTACGACTCAAATTGCTACAAGTTCACTGTTAACGAAAACGGGGTGACGGATGTCTGGCAAGTACCCGACCTCACCTCCAAGGACTTTGAAAAATTCCAGCTTAACGTGGAAGAGGCAGAAATTGTACCGTAGCTTATGTAGGAGAACTGTCCCTGTATTTAATGGGATCAGCTGCCGATAGTTGAAGTGAACACAGGATGGGTCACTCTATCTGCAGTTCCCCCTTCATCGCTTGGCAATGTAAATTTTGTGAATGGTTTGAGTGTGTTGGTGTCTGAGCTTGCTGGTGTAGCCGCCTCCACACCCGGTTCTATGTTCCCCGCACGGTACCTCTTCGCCTCCTCAAAACTCATGCTACTACCATCACCAGAAACATCAACACTACCACCATAACTGCCACTAATAAGAAGATAAAGGCTCAAAACCCAGGGCAAACCCGGAGAACATGGACACAACCAGTAAGCAAACACATATCGATATATCAAGGATCACGGATGATTCTGCTTGTACGACCACTACACTTTCGCAAAGAAATCTGTCAATGTTCAACCAATCTGCATTCCCGTTTCGCGGTCTTAGTCACGCAGGACAGTATAATAGACCACATCTAATCTCATATACATGGGCTGCATCCACCCCCTCGCATAGCCTGGGTGGTTCGAAGCGGCCGTCTCCTTCTTGGACTGTCTGTTCATCACATTCCAAGCGGGGCATTCACACTCGATATCCTCAGGTGTGGAGTGCTTCCCCCCTACACAATACAGAGAAGTCAGTAACCTATCAGCGGGACACAGAGCCTCGAAATTATGCTTCAGACGTATCGAAGCTCGTGAAATAGGGTTACAATATTCTTGCTGGCCTATCGGTACAGAACTGCTCTTTCCGGGGCTGTGGCCCACTGCCGAAGAGATTGGTTCACATTCTCCAGTCTCAGAGGCTATACTTTGTGTGGAGTCCCACTCCTTCTCTAACTGGGAGCTTTTGATGCTACACTTCCGGGGTTGAGAAGAGTTCGACCACCGGGTTTCAAGCGTTCTGTGAACTCAACCGAGAGTCTCAAAACCCGAGGGGAGATACTTCATACTCCTGGATTGGGACTCCACAGTGTCTTTCTGTGTGCAAGCTAGACCTACCCTGCTCTCAGTCATACTCCTGAGTGAGAAGCTCCACACCACTTGGGACTCGAAGCTCACACGCCCTCTGTTTGGTGATTTACTACCCACTCTGGGAATGGGGTTTCGGTACCACACCCTGGGGGTTGTTCGACCACCGGGGTCTACTCCTTTCTGAGCTGAGAAATGGGAGGTCAGTGGGTCGTGACCTCAAGTTCAACCCCCGAGACCCACTCTGGAGCAGTTGGTTCAGCTCTACTTTGGAGAAGTGAGTACACACTCTCTATGGGGGACGGGGATAGTCGCCACCTCAGGGGAGAGACTGGAACGCCGGGGTCGCTATCGCCTGGGGTCCCCTTTCTTCTGAGAGTCGGGAGAGTCCTTCTCTACCGGGTCCGGACACGGTAATAGTGTCGCAGACGCATTTGACGGGTCGTCACGGGTCGTTAATGACCTGTCAAAAACCAACTGATGACGGTCCGTGACGACCCGTCAAACATTCTCAGTTGAGCGTTACTCCGTCGGGTCGGTACCGTTCCGGCGCGTCCGCCGCTCGCAGAACGCCGCCACCTCCGCGACCACCGCCGCCGACGGACCGGTCACCCGTCGCCGCCTCCGTGCCACACGTATCGGTCCCCATCGGTCGCGACCTCCGCTCGCCCGTTCGCGAGCGCGTCAAGCGCCGCGGTGAGTGGCCGCCGATAACTATCCGGGCTGGTGTACCCGCCCGCCTCACGCTGGTAGGCCTTCCCCACAAGGTCGTCGGCGGTCGCCTCTCCGTCGCGCTGAAGTTGTGTGACAGCCTCCCGGAGCGCTGGCGTTCGTGTCTCTGGCAGCTCGTCTCCACCGGCCATGTGGCTCACCGCGTTGTCAACGGCGGCCGGGAAGTCCACAGCCGTTGTCGGGCCGGCGTCGACGCGGCGGCCACCGGTGTCTGACTCTGCTGACGAGTCAGCAGGCAGTCACACCAGCGACGCACCGACTTTCTTTGACCGAACGCGGCTCGCGTCGCGGAGTTCTCGAAGTCGCTTGTCGGCCCCCTGCCGGGAGAGTCCCACAGCGTCGCCGATCTCGCTGGTGGCGGCCGCGTCAGTCTGTCGCAGTTGTTCAATCAGTTCTTCGTCCGTCACTTTGACAGGGCGCGCGCCATACACGGTTTTCGGTGTCGATGGTGTCGACGGCGTCGACAGATCAACCTGACACCACAGTCGGGAGGAACTGGCCCGGTCTGGTGCCGAGAGTCACGGCGTCGGGGGGAGACCGGCGAGACCCCCCTCCGTGATCTGAAGATACCGATGATGTCGCCGCACCCCCCGTGTGCGAAATGAAACCCAAGCCGGGACACGGGGCACGCATGTGGGAGTCCGCAGTGTCTCGGAGGTGGGTCACCGCCCGATTCTCCGAAAATCCGGTGCGGGGTGGTGGCCGTGGTGGCAGTGTACGGTACTGGGGATGACGAGGACTACGGACCCACAAGTTCGAGGGAGTCACAGAGCGACGGGAGCTGCCGAGGCGGCCGGTGGTCGTCAGGGTGACGTATCAGTCCAGTTGCTACGGTAGTGCCGTCGTGACCGACGGTGAGATCTCCGGAATGTGGCGTGTGGACGAACGAGCCTGGGGTCGACAGCGCGTCACGGTGGCGAGAGAGTGTCAGGGCAGCGGCCGGCGTTCCGGAACCCAGGCCTTGCCACAGAGGTGCTGCGCGAGTACGGGTACAACTTCGAGTGAGCGTTGGCCCACGGGTTGATCTGTTTCCTCTCGGAGGAGACGAAATGTGGAGAGGTGGACAACCCGTCAGAGTGACCCTGCTCGTATCTCTTGGAGTGGCACTCAGGACCGGCCGACAACCAGAACCCACTTCGGCTCGTCCGCCACACACAGCACCTGTGAGCCACTGGGATCCGGCGCTCAACGCGCTCCCGTCGGACGCCCCCGGCGTGTTCGGCCCTGAGTCGTTCCGCGACTACTTAGAACGGACGGGCGCAGACCCGAGCGACTACCGCACTGCGGGGGAGCTCTCCATCGACACCCGCAGGCAACTCGACGACCGTCTCCGAGCAGCCGAGACCACGGTGTTGCGGCTCGGCCGAGCGCCCGACGGAAGCGGGACGCAGTTCGCCCTCGTCCACGTCCCCAGGCGACTCGACGACTTCTACCTCGACGAGTCGACGTTCGAGGCCGACGACCGGCGGGTGTTCGACTACAGACCGGACAGTGCCGACCGCAGCGAACTCTCGGCGACCGCCACCGACGCGCTCGAAGTGTATCGTGCCCTGCCAACGCTGTCGGAGACCTCCATCGTCGATCTCGGACTCTCGACACAGATCCTCCCGTGGGCGCTGGATCTCGCCGACGAGGACGGGGCCGCGACCACGGCCGCGTCGGTGACGACCGTCCAGTCGACGTTCGCGTTCAGCTTCGACCCACACCCGGCGTGCGGCGCGACGCTCCGACACCGCGACGGACAGGTAGAGCTGGACGCCGTCGTGCCGCCCCGGCGGGACGACGATCGCCTGTTCGTCGTGATTGAGGCCAAGCGATGCCGTCCGCGTGCGCTCGCCAAACACAAACTCCTGTACCCCGCACTCGCGGCCGCCGGCTGGGCTCCAGACCGGTTCGACCGTGTCGTCCCGGTGTTCCTCCGCGCCCGACGCGACGACGAGGGGCTCAACTACAGCGTGTACGAGTGTTCGTCCGTCCCAACGGCGGACGACGAGATGGTGTGTCTCGCAGCGCTGACTGTCGAGCGCGACCGGCACTGCCGGGTGCTGCTGTGACAGTGGGAATGAATTCAGTCCAGGCGTCGGGCCACCGGCGGACGGCGCCAGCAACGACGGCGTCAACGATGGCGGAGACCACGGTACTGACTGGTACCCGACGACCAGCCCGTCCGTCCGCGACGGGACGGTGTACCCCGTGGACGTGCTCTGTCGTGTCCACGCTGTTGACGCCGCGACGGCGCTGGCGTGTGCCCGGCGACGAGGACGTGACACAGTACGGCACGCCAATCCCGGCCGAGGGCGGGCTGTAAGTCGTCAGCTACGGGAGTCTCACCGCGTTCAAGAGAGAAGCGCGACGGACGACACTGCGAGCGTCAAGGACGCTGTGAGTGGACGACGCTCTTAGCAAGCCCGGCGACCGTGACACGGGATGACGCGGCAGGTGACCTCGACCCCGAGACGGCTCGGATCCAGTTGTCGCGGCGCGGCGCGTTCTTCGCTCGGATCCACCCGACACTACTCACCGGCCCAGGCATCACCGTCCCGGTGCTGGAGTCGGACGACGACGCCGCCCAGTGCCTCGCCGGCGTCGAGGAACTGGTCGCGTCGACGCTCGTCGGACGACTCGATCCCGTCGTCGACGCCGTGTGCGACGAGGTGTTCGACCAGTGACCGACTCGCTCCACGTCCTGGTGCCAGTCGCACCGGGTGAGCCGGCGACACTCGTCGAGCGGACCGCCCGGAAGCTGACCGAACTCGCCTCACCGCCGGACTGCACCGTCTCCGTCACGTTCGTGATCGACGAACGGGACGACGAGGGGGACCTCGGTCACCCCGGTGTCGACACGCTCCACCGGGTGACGACCGAGGGGCGGCGGGCCGTTGCAGTCGAGTACGCCTTGGACCGGATCGACGAGTCGGACTACGCCGCGCTGTTCGACGTCGACCTCCGGCCGGACGAGGACTTCCTCGTTGAGTGTCTCGCCGAACTCCGGCGACGCCCGACAGTGCGGCCCGTCACAGTGGAACAAAGCGTAAGCCACCCCTTTAGCGGTGAGTAACTGACTGTCGACTGTCTCTCCGGCTAGGTAGTTCACGGGCGAGATCATACTGGTACAGCCCGGAACACAGATCACACTCTACGGAGAAAACAAGGCGAGTACCTCGGGGCTTGACCCCGAGGCAGTTCACCGTAGCGGCGAATCCACGAGAGAATACGTATATAACACGAGTTTCGAACAGTGTTACACTTGTCAGGCGCAAGGCGTGTCGTCCGTCCTACACCGAGCGTCTCCACATGACAATTGATCGTATTCAGTTTGAACATAGTAATAGGTCAACACTATTAAACTGCACAACCACGAACGGGAGTCAGATGCAGTTCACAGAGGACGACACCGGGCGGGTGACCGTCATCGACGA